>ERZ1645192.2094-NODE-2094-length-16611-cov-6.809616_pt1 | contig 16611 bp, 11 predicted proteins | sample MGYA00575354_ERZ1645192 | MGnify/ENA primary metagenome ERZ1645192 (study PRJEB40844, sample SAMN11349763) | freshwater sediment metagenome | isolation source: river sediment | host: Sediment | place: India: Faizupur Khadar , New Delhi | collected 2017-02-21 ... | reverse complement strand
GGTCGGGAAGACAACGTCCGCCGTCAACCTGGCTGCTGGACTAATCGCCGCCGGGAAGAAGAAGGTCCTGCTGGCCGATCTGGACGCGCAAGGGTCCGCTGGGCTGTCCCTGGGTCTGTCCCGCGCTGATCTGTCGCCTGGGGTCGCTGAAGTCATCCTGGACGGACATCTGATCCGGGAAGCGATCCGTCCGTCATCTGTCAAGGGCCTGGACATCCTTCCGGGGTCTATGACGCTGGCATCTGCTGACCTGGCCTTATCGGTCGTCAAGGGTCGGGAAGTGGTCCTGAAGGCCGCCCTGACGCCGATCCTGGGGGACTATGACTTCACCGTCCTGGACTGTCCGCCTTCCCTGGGGCTGCTGACGGTCAACGCCCTGACTTCTGCGGACTTCTTCATCATACCATTGACGCCGGACTATCTATCACTTGAAGGACTGGTCAACCTTATGGAAGCGGTCGAAAAGATACGGGCTGGAATCGGGGGAAAGGTCGCCGCGCCGCTGGGAATCCTGCTGACGCTGGCTGACTATCGCCTGAACGTGACGGAAGAAATCGGTCGCATGATCCGGGGACATTATGGCCGCCTGGTCTTTAAGACTGAAATCCGGGGAAACGTCCGCCTGAAGGAAGCGCCGTCCTTCGGGAAGACAATCTTCGAGTATGACAACGGGTCAGCCGGTGCGGACGCTTATCGGAACTTGACAAAGGAAGTTTTACAACGTATATAAAAGACGTAATTCCATAAATACGGAAGAAAGGAAGGAATGAATTATGGCAACGGGGAAAAAAGCGAAGGACATCTTCACGCCGACAACGGGGAAAAAAGCGAAGCTAGGGGTCGAGGTCCCGGAACGGATCGAAGGACGCCCACGGGCTTCAGAACCTTATCAGAAAGTCACGGTCACGCTGTTTGACCGTCAAATCTTGGCGCTGGACAAAGTCGCCCTGGTCATACGGGAACGGACGGGGCAAGCGGTCAGCCGGGCGGAACTGATCCGGGCGATCCTGGACACCGCCGCCGGGTCGCTGAATCCTGAAGGGCCTGACTTTGACAAGAACGTCCGGGAATTATTTCCAATCCTGAAAGGGGAATAAAACATGAAAAACGCAAATGAAAAGGAACGCTTTGTTGAATTGAGGGCTGAAGGTCGGTCATATGCTGACATCGCCGTCGCCCTGAAAATATCGAAGCCGACGCTTATTGCCTGGGGAAAGGACCTTCAAAAGGAAATCAGCAACGCCCGGACACTTCGCATGGATGAACTTTTCGAGAAATACGCGGTCGCTAAGTCGAAACGGGTCGAGGTCTTCGGAAAACGCCTGGACGCGATCCTGGCGGAACTGGACACGCGGGACCTGGCGGACGTCCCGACGCCTGTCCTGTTGACGCTGGCGCTAAAATATGGGGAAAGTTTGCGGGCTGAATATGAACCATTAAAGCTGCTGGGGGATGAAATGGACTGGCTGGACATCAAAAACACGGAAACGGCAGCCTGGTCAGCTTGACCGTTATTTGTCCGTTACTTAACCGTTACTAATGCGTTACATCAATACCGTGACAAAACGGAATTAATTTCCGATTTGCAAGAAGCCTACCGTGACAAAACGGAATTAATGTCCGATTTGCAGACAGCCTACCGTGACAAAATTTCATTAAGTGAAAATTTGCAAAATTTGCAAATTACGAAAATCGGAAATTTGCAATCAGGGAACCTTAAAGAACCTAAAGTCTAAAAACATATGTTAAGCATATGCACGTCCTGACATCCTGCCTTCAGTCTGTCCATAATAAACAAAGTGAAAATATATATTGACATTTATATAATCCGGGCTTATTATTAGTCACCATTTACGAAGGGGGACGCTATGAAGGCAATCGGATATATAAGGGTCAGCACACAAGGACAAGTCGAAGACGGGGTCAGCCTGGACGCGCAAGAAGCAAAGGTCCGGGCCTGGGCTGATCTGAACGGGGCTGAAGACGTGGTCATCTTCCGGGATGAAGGAATATCTGGGAAGCGATCTGACAACCGTCCCGGTCTTCAATCCGCGCTTGACACGGTCGGCAAGGGGGACGCCCTGGTCGTCTATTCGCTGTCGCGTCTGTCCCGATCAACGAAGGACACGCTGTCCCTGTCCGAAATACTTCAGAAGAAGGACGCGGACCTGGTCAGCTTATCGGAAAAGATTGACACGACATCGGCAAGCGGGAAAATGGTCTTCCGTCTGCTGGCTGTCCTGAATGAATTTGAACGGGATCAAATATCTGACCGGACACGCTTCGCCCTAGCACATAAGAAGGCCAACGGGGAAAAGACGGGCGGGACGGTCCCTTTTGGATATAAGGTCCGCGCCGGGAAGCTGTCGCGCAACGCTGAAGAACAAAAAGCCGTCAGCCTGATCCTTGACCTATCCCGGAAGGGTCAATCGCTGCGGGGAATCTGTCGGGAACTGGAAGCCGCCGGGGTCGCCCGGAAGCAAGGGTCCTTGACCTGGCATCCGCAAGTAGTCGCTGACATCCTGCAAAGGGAATTGAAAGCCGCTTAAATACTACATTAAAACCCGTCAACCTTCGGGCGAAGGCTGACAAGAAAGGGGAAGGGTTATGAAGACAAAACCGAAAGACAAAATGAAAATGCTGGTCGCAAGGGTCCCGGAAGAAGTGCATCGGGCGCTGAAGGTCCGAGCCGCTGAAGAAGGGAAGTCAATCGGGATCATAGTCGAAGGACTGATCCGTCATTACATCTTGCACGGGTCGGGCCGCTGTGGGAAGGACTGCATCTTCGGGGACAACCTGAATGACTGTCAAGTCACCTTCCCGAAAGGGGGACGCCCATGACTGAGAATCAATTCCAATCTGCAATAGGCGCTGCGGAAACATTCAAGAGGCTGACGGACGATCCTATGGAAGCGGACTTCTGGTCCGGGTATATCCGGGGGTCCCGTCGCCTTTACCACGGGGACAAATTCGGAACCGCTGAAGAGCATGACCTGTGGATGAAGGCCGGGAACAGCGACGACGAATCACGCCGCCGGCAAGGGGCGGGGTATATGGCAGGATTTAACGGGCTGGTCATCGGGGCTGCTATAACTGCGGCAAAGGGGGGACGGACATGAAGCTGAAAGCCTTTTCGCCGCTGCTGAACGGATACGAAACGGAAGCTGCCCTGACCACGGATCACGCCGCGTCATCCTATGGACGCCCTGTCCTGGTCATAGACAATGGGGACGCCCTGGGTCCTGCTGACTGCAAACTGGCGGACTATCGCATTATAGAGGCATCAACGGAAGAACTGGTCGCCCTGGACGCTGCGGGCTACTGGATGAAGATCGAGGTTGACGCTTTTCTGAAGAACACGGGGGCCGCCCATGACTGACCGCCTGAAGGAACGCATGGACAACGCGCAAGAAGCGGAAGCCGATCCTGATCGTCATCACATGGAAGAAGCGATCCTGGCAACGCTGGCAACCGCCGCCTTCGATCAAGATGAGGTCGCCCACGCCGCCCGGTCTGTCGCCTGGTCTCGGTCTGACTTCGGGGCTATCGCCGCCGCCCTGATCGAATCCATCACGGAAGGGAAGGTCCCGGACCTGGTCGTCATCGCTGACAAGCTGCGATCCGCCCGCGCCCGGATAAAAGAAGCGATCCTGGCGGACATCATGGAAGGGAAGAAGGCGAAGGACGTTTCTGTCGCCCTGGACTATATCCGAATCATGCACGTTCAGGACAAGCGCCACGCCGCCGAAGCCTTCGGGCGGGACTATCTGAAGGCGATCAAGGAAGGGGACACGGGCGCCGCCTTCGCTGACCTGGCCGGGAAGGTCTTCGACCTGGCAACGGAAAAGAAGCTGATCCGGTCCTATCCGGTCGAGAGGGACGCCGCCGAAGACTTCCTGGACATCCTGAACGCCCGCCGCGCTGACGGCGGGGACCTGCTGGGCCTGGACTGTGGCTTCCGTCATCTGAATGAGGTCTTGAACGGGCTGCCGGACGGGGTCATCATCCTGGCGGGCGCTCCAAGCTGCGGGAAGACCACGCTGGCGAAGCAAATCGCGGACCACGTCGCGGAAGTCGAGAAGGTCCCTGTCCTGTTTTATTCCTTTGAACAATCCGCCGAAGAACTGCGAATCAAGTCGCTGGCGCGTCTGTCGTCTGTGGATTCAAGACGAATCTGGAAAGGCCGGGCCGGGGCCGTGGAATGGGTAGAGGTCGAGAAGGCCGCCGAAGATTATCGTCAAGGGCCTGGGCCTTATCTGACGGTCATCGAAGCCGGGCGGAAGGATACGGTCGAGGCGATCCGCGCCGCCGCGCTCATGACGCAACGCAAAGCGGGGGGGAAGCGGGTCCTGCTGGTCCTGGACTATCTGCAAATCATCCCAGCCGGGAAGGACGCGCCGGACGCGCTGCGGGAAAGAATAGACGCGAACCTGTCCGAACTTCGCCGCCTGTCGCGTGACATGAAGTCGCCCGTCCTGGTCATATCATCCATGAACCGGGACGCATACAGGAAAAACGAACGCCCTACAATGGCCGCCCTGAAGGAATCCGGGGGGATCGAATACAGCGCCGACGCGGTCATCTGCCTATGGCGGGACAAGGGCGAATCCGAAACCCTGACAAGGGACCTTCCCATAAAAACGGACCGGGTCGAAGCGTATGTCCTGAAGAACCGCAACGGGGAACTGGCAAGGGTCAAGCTGAACTTCACAAAGGCATGGGCGCTGTTTTCCGATGAAGGGAAAGAAGACCTGGACTACGACGCCGCCCTGAGTAACTGACGGAAGGAAGTCTTTATGGAAGAACGGAAAGACGGAATTACGGACAACGGGTCCACGCTGGGAAGCATCCTGATCGAAAAGCAAATATCGCCTGAATTATTCACCGCCTTTTATGCACAAGTAGGAAGCAAACATTACAACGAAGAAGGACATCCCGACGTCTTCCGGGTCTTTACGTCGCATCCAACAATTCAAGACGCCGCCGCGTCTACATCTTTACGGACCACCTTCGCGCCGGGTCCTGGGGTCGGTCAACTTCGCTGCCTGTTGGCGGGGGAAGTTAAAATATTGAACATGAAGGGAACGCCGGAAGACTGGCAAACCTTCGCTGATAAGCTGACTGTAAGAAATACCGCCCTGGGGCTGGTCGTCCCTGAAGCAAAGGAAGGGGCTGCTGCTGTCCCGATCCTTGACGGGTCCTTCAATATCGCCGGCGGATATGTCCGTCCGATCTTCGGGCTGTCTGAATTGAAGAAAGACCTTCCGCTTCTGCTGGAATTTCACGAACCGCAAACGCCCTTCAATTGGGCTGTGGGCCTGGCTATGTTTTCCCTTACCAACGAAGACAAGGTCCGATCCGGGGACTGGCAAGAAGCGAAAATCCGGGACATCGAAGACAAGGTCTATTGTCTTATGGAACGGGACGCGCCGCGCCACGGTCAACACCGGGAAGACATCCTGGCCGAAGTGGTCAAGCTGCATACGAAGAAAAACTGGTATTATGAAATTGAAACGGTCCAAGTGGGGCGGGCCTGGACAAAGCGGGCAACCGTCGGAAGTCAATATGCGATCCCTGAAATACAATTTATCTTCCTGGATACGAAGACGGGGAAGCGGACCTTTCCTTCTGATCCTGCTGTCCGTCAACTGCTGATCCCGCTGGAAGTCAAGGGACGCCGAACCGTCAAGCCTGACGGGAAAGACATCCTGTTCCTTCCGAAAGGACGCTGGGAACTGGAATCAATTCGCTGGCGCTGGGTCCAATCCTTCAATGACGATCTATCCTTGACGCCCGCCCTGGTCGAATCAGGAAGACGGAAGGGGCTGTCAATGAAAACCACCACGGGGAAGACAATCCGCAAGGGCTATTTAATCAAAGTCGCTGGCAACGTCTTTCACGCCCTGGGAAGGCTGCGGTCTGAAGGTCGCGGGTCGCTGTATGCCTGTCGCCTTCTAATCATGTTGGCAAGCAATCTTAACAAAACTGAATCCGGGATCAAGGCGGACCGGGTCTTCCGTATGCTGGGAATCCCTGAAGACTATCAGAGCCGCACGCATGAAAAGCCGGAAGAACTGGTCGCCCGCGCTGTCTTACGCCTGAAGGAAAGGGACGTCCGGGCGCTGCTGGCCGGGTCTGACGAATATCCGCGCACCGATCCAAACCCGGACCGCCGGAAGGGGCCTTATTACTGCTTCAAGCGGTCGCCTGAATATACGCCACGGACGGGGATCGTATCGAAGGAAGACGCCCTGGGCATCGAAGCGGAATATGAAGTCGCACCTGAACCGCTGGCGCTTCCTGATCTGAAGACAAGGGCCGATCAAGTCGCCCTGCCTGGCATCATGGAAGACGCGCCGCCGATCCCTTCCGGGTCATCCATAAGGGCCGCAAGGGAAGCCGCCGGGCTGACGCTTCGCCGCTTCGCTGAAGTCATCGGGGGACCATCCTTCAAGACCTGGTCCATGATCGAGACCGGGCAACGGTCAGAAAGCGCCGGACGCATCAAGCCGGAAGTATGGAAAAGGGTCCGGGACTTCATATCCCAGCACGGAAAGAAGGGATCATGAAAGGGGTCTTGTTACCTTTTCCGGGACGGCGCTGTCACATAAACCCGCTGTTTCTGTCGCATAAGACCGCAAAGGTAACAAAAAGGTAACAGGAATTGACTATGAAAACCGGGAACTTAAAGCACATGAACGGAAAAAGCTGTCCGGTAATACTATCAATAAGATAATTGGCAGGGGCTTCCCTTACGGTCGCCCTGCTGAAGAAGAAAAGAAAAAGGGCCGCCTGGCCAATTTGAACCGGGGCGGGAACCTCAAAAAAACCTCAAGGTTATAGCAAGGTTTTACTAAGGTTTTACTAAGGGTATCAAATGACGGACCATGACCATATAGACGCGCTGAAGGTCGCCGCTGATCCGCAACGGGTCGCCGTCGCCCTGGGCCTTCATGGTCGGGGAAGTCGTTTCTTCTGTCCCCTATGTCAACCGCAAGGGGGGAAGTCGCCGGACCTGTCCGTCCGGGACAAGGGCTTCACCTGTCACAAGTGCGGGGAGAAGGGGGACCTTCTGAAGCTGATCGAGGTCGCCGCCGGTCTGGACTTTCCGTCCGCTGTCGCATGGCTGGAAAGGGAAACGGGAATCCCTTCGCCTGTCCGCCGGGGAAAGGGTCCGAAGGGGGACAAGGGCCGGGGGGAGATCGTTCAACCTGGGGCATCCTGCGAAGCCGTCCGCCCTGATCCGATCAAGACCACGGGTCCCGCCGCTGATCCTGCCATATATGAAGCCTTTCTGACCGCCTGTCGCCCTGTCGAGGGTCGCCCGCTGGAATGGCTGACAAAGGACAAAGGCATCGCGCCGGACGTGGTCATCGCCCTGGGCCTTCGCTTCTGTGGCCGGGAATATCAGGACATCATGAAGGCGCTGACTGACCGCTTCGGGGAAGACGCCCTGGTCGCCGCCGGTCTGCTGAAGAAATCGAAGACAAAGGCGGGACGCCTGGTCCCTTCCTTCTGGCATTACTACGCGAAGAAGGCGGGCTTCCTGGTCATCCCGTATCTGCTGGACGGTCGCCCTGTCTATCTGAAGGCAAGGCCGCCCGTATCGAAGGAAGACGCGGAACGCCTGGGCCTGGTCCGCTTCCTGAATACCGCCGCCGCTGTCCCTTGTCTTTACAACGCGGACGCCCTGAAGGGTCAGCCGGAAAGGGTCCTGATCTGTGAAGGGGAATCTGACACCTGGACGGCGCTGTCTTATGGCTTCGCTGCTGTCGGGTCGCCTGGGTCGAAGGGCTTCAAGGAAGCATGGGTCGAATCCTTCCGAGGTCGGGAAAAAGATGGTCGATCAACTGTCTTCCTGGTCCTGGACGCTGACAAGGCCGGGGGGGAAGGGTCGCTGGTCATCGCTGGAATCTTTAAGGCTGCCGGACTTCCTGTCCCGCTGAAGCTGGTCCTGCCGCCGGGAATGGACTTGACTGACTTTATGAAGGAAGGATGTCATCAAGTTCCTTAATGGTACTTGATTTAAGGCAGGGAATGGACTTGACTGACTTTATGAAGGAAGGGCGGACTTTATGACGGAAGGCATTAATTATGGAATTATGGAATTATGGGGGTATTTTTGGGGGTATATTAAAAAAGTAAAAATACTAACTATACGAATTTATATTATAATTAACGTCAATTCGATTCCCTGTATAGCACTCGAATAGGGGAAAAGGGGGAAGTGGTCATGAAAATAATCGCTGTCGTCAATAATAAGGGCGGGGTCGGGAAGACAACGTCCGCCGTCAACCTGGCTGCTGGACTAATCGCCGCCGGGAAGAAGAAGGTCCTGCTGGCCGATCTGGACGCGCAAGGGTCCGCTGGGCTGTCCCTGGGTCTGTCCCGCGCTGATCTGTCGCCTGGGGTCGCTGAAGTCATCCTGGACGGACATCTGATCCGGGAAGCGATCCGTCCGTCATCTGTCAAGGGCCTGGACATCCTTCCGGGGTCTATGACGCTGGCATCTGCTGACCTGGCCTTATCGGTCGTCAAGGGTCGGGAAGTGGTCCTGAAGGCCGCCCTGACGCCGATCCTGGGGGACTATGACTTCACCGTCCTGGACTGTCCGCCTTCCCTGGGGCTGCTGACGGTCAACGCCCTGACTTCTGCGGACTTCTTCATCATACCATTGACGCCGGACTATCTATCACTTGAAGGACTGGTCAACCTTATGGAAGCGGTCGAAAAGATACGGGCTGGAATCGGGGGAAAGGTCGCCGCGCCGCTGGGAATCCTGCTGACGCTGGCTGACTATCGCCTGAACGTGACGGAAGAAATCGGTCGCATGATCCGGGGACATTATGGCCGCCTGGTCTTTAAGACTGAAATCCGGGGAAACGTCCGCCTGAAGGAAGCGCCGTCCTTCGGGAAGACAATCTTCGAGTATGACAACGGGTCAGCCGGTGCGGACGCTTATCGGAACTTGACAAAGGAAGTTTTACAACGTATATAAAAGACGTAATTCCATAAATACGGAAGAAAGGAAGGAATGAATTATGGCAACGGGGAAAAAAGCGAAGGACATCTTCACGCCGACAACGGGGAAAAAAGCGAAGCTAGGGGTCGAGGTCCCGGAACGGATCGAAGGACGCCCACGGGCTTCAGAACCTTATCAGAAAGTCACGGTCACGCTGTTTGACCGTCAAATCTTGGCGCTGGACAAAGTCGCCCTGGTCATACGGGAACGGACGGGGCAAGCGGTCAGCCGGGCGGAACTGATCCGGGCGATCCTGGACACCGCCGCCGGGTCGCTGAATCCTGAAGGGCCTGACTTTGACAAGAACGTCCGGGAATTATTTCCAATCCTGAAAGGGGAATAAAACATGAAAAACGCAAATGAAAAGGAACGCTTTGTTGAATTGAGGGCTGAAGGTCGGTCATATGCTGACATCGCCGTCGCCCTGAAAATATCGAAGCCGACGCTTATTGCCTGGGGAAAGGACCTTCAAAAGGAAATCAGCAACGCCCGGACACTTCGCATGGATGAACTTTTCGAGAAATACGCGGTCGCTAAGTCGAAACGGGTCGAGGTCTTCGGAAAACGCCTGGACGCGATCCTGGCGGAACTGGACACGCGGGACCTGGCGGACGTCCCGACGCCTGTCCTGTTGACGCTGGCGCTAAAATATGGGGAAAGTTTGCGGGCTGAATATGAACCATTAAAGCTGCTGGGGGATGAAATGGACTGGCTGGACATCAAAAACACGGAAACGGCAGCCTGGTCAGCTTGACCGTTATTTGTCCGTTACTTAACCGTTACTAATGCGTTACATCAATACCGTGACAAAACGGAATTAATTTCCGATTTGCAAGAAGCCTACCGTGACAAAACGGAATTAATGTCCGATTTGCAGACAGCCTACCGTGACAAAATTTCATTAAGTGAAAATTTGCAAAATTTGCAAATTACGAAAATCGGAAATTTGCAATCAGGGAACCTTAAAGAACCTAAAGTCTAAAAACATATGTTAAGCATATGCACGTCCTGACATCCTGCCTTCAGTCTGTCCATAATAAACAAAGTGAAAATATATATTGACATTTATATAATCCGGGCTTATTATTAGTCACCATTTACGAAGGGGGACGCTATGAAGGCAATCGGATATATAAGGGTCAGCACACAAGGACAAGTCGAAGACGGGGTCAGCCTGGACGCGCAAGAAGCAAAGGTCCGGGCCTGGGCTGATCTGAACGGGGCTGAAGACGTGGTCATCTTCCGGGATGAAGGAATATCTGGGAAGCGATCTGACAACCGTCCCGGTCTTCAATCCGCGCTTGACACGGTCGGCAAGGGGGACGCCCTGGTCGTCTATTCGCTGTCGCGTCTGTCCCGATCAACGAAGGACACGCTGTCCCTGTCCGAAATACTTCAGAAGAAGGACGCGGACCTGGTCAGCTTATCGGAAAAGATTGACACGACATCGGCAAGCGGGAAAATGGTCTTCCGTCTGCTGGCTGTCCTGAATGAATTTGAACGGGATCAAATATCTGACCGGACACGCTTCGCCCTAGCACATAAGAAGGCCAACGGGGAAAAGACGGGCGGGACGGTCCCTTTTGGATATAAGGTCCGCGCCGGGAAGCTGTCGCGCAACGCTGAAGAACAAAAAGCCGTCAGCCTGATCCTTGACCTATCCCGGAAGGGTCAATCGCTGCGGGGAATCTGTCGGGAACTGGAAGCCGCCGGGGTCGCCCGGAAGCAAGGGTCCTTGACCTGGCATCCGCAAGTAGTCGCTGACATCCTGCAAAGGGAATTGAAAGCCGCTTAAATACTACATTAAAACCCGTCAACCTTCGGGCGAAGGCTGACAAGAAAGGGGAAGGGTTATGAAGACAAAACCGAAAGACAAAATGAAAATGCTGGTCGCAAGGGTCCCGGAAGAAGTGCATCGGGCGCTGAAGGTCCGAGCCGCTGAAGAAGGGAAGTCAATCGGGATCATAGTCGAAGGACTGATCCGTCATTACATCTTGCACGGGTCGGGCCGCTGTGGGAAGGACTGCATCTTCGGGGACAACCTGAATGACTGTCAAGTCACCTTCCCGAAAGGGGGACGCCCATGACTGAGAATCAATTCCAATCTGCAATAGGCGCTGCGGAAACATTCAAGAGGCTGACGGACGATCCTATGGAAGCGGACTTCTGGTCCGGGTATATCCGGGGGTCCCGTCGCCTTTACCACGGGGACAAATTCGGAACCGCTGAAGAGCATGACCTGTGGATGAAGGCCGGGAACAGCGACGACGAATCACGCCGCCGGCAAGGGGCGGGGTATATGGCAGGATTTAACGGGCTGGTCATCGGGGCTGCTATAACTGCGGCAAAGGGGGGACGGACATGAAGCTGAAAGCCTTTTCGCCGCTGCTGAACGGATACGAAACGGAAGCTGCCCTGACCACGGATCACGCCGCGTCATCCTATGGACGCCCTGTCCTGGTCATAGACAATGGGGACGCCCTGGGTCCTGCTGACTGCAAACTGGCGGACTATCGCATTATAGAGGCATCAACGGAAGAACTGGTCGCCCTGGACGCTGCGGGCTACTGGATGAAGATCGAGGTTGACGCTTTTCTGAAGAACACGGGGGCCGCCCATGACTGACCGCCTGAAGGAACGCATGGACAACGCGCAAGAAGCGGAAGCCGATCCTGATCGTCATCACATGGAAGAAGCGATCCTGGCAACGCTGGCAACCGCCGCCTTCGATCAAGATGAGGTCGCCCACGCCGCCCGGTCTGTCGCCTGGTCTCGGTCTGACTTCGGGGCTATCGCCGCCGCCCTGATCGAATCCATCACGGAAGGGAAGGTCCCGGACCTGGTCGTCATCGCTGACAAGCTGCGATCCGCCCGCGCCCGGATAAAAGAAGCGATCCTGGCGGACATCATGGAAGGGAAGAAGGCGAAGGACGTTTCTGTCGCCCTGGACTATATCCGAATCATGCACGTTCAGGACAAGCGCCACGCCGCCGAAGCCTTCGGGCGGGACTATCTGAAGGCGATCAAGGAAGGGGACACGGGCGCCGCCTTCGCTGACCTGGCCGGGAAGGTCTTCGACCTGGCAACGGAAAAGAAGCTGATCCGGTCCTATCCGGTCGAGAGGGACGCCGCCGAAGACTTCCTGGACATCCTGAACGCCCGCCGCGCTGACGGCGGGGACCTGCTGGGCCTGGACTGTGGCTTCCGTCATCTGAATGAGGTCTTGAACGGGCTGCCGGACGGGGTCATCATCCTGGCGGGCGCTCCAAGCTGCGGGAAGACCACGCTGGCGAAGCAAATCGCGGACCACGTCGCGGAAGTCGAGAAGGTCCCTGTCCTGTTTTATTCCTTTGAACAATCCGCCGAAGAACTGCGAATCAAGTCGCTGGCGCGTCTGTCGTCTGTGGATTCAAGACGAATCTGGAAAGGCCGGGCCGGGGCCGTGGAATGGGTAGAGGTCGAGAAGGCCGCCGAAGATTATCGTCAAGGGCCTGGGCCTTATCTGACGGTCATCGAAGCCGGGCGGAAGGATACGGTCGAGGCGATCCGCGCCGCCGCGCTCATGACGCAACGCAAAGCGGGGGGGAAGCGGGTCCTGCTGGTCCTGGACTATCTGCAAATCATCCCAGCCGGGAAGGACGCGCCGGACGCGCTGCGGGAAAGAATAGACGCGAACCTGTCCGAACTTCGCCGCCTGTCGCGTGACATGAAGTCGCCCGTCCTGGTCATATCATCCATGAACCGGGACGCATACAGGAAAAACGAACGCCCTACAATGGCCGCCCTGAAGGAATCCGGGGGGATCGAATACAGCGCCGACGCGGTCATCTGCCTATGGCGGGACAAGGGCGAATCCGAAACCCTGACAAGGGACCTTCCCATAAAAACGGACCGGGTCGAAGCGTATGTCCTGAAGAACCGCAACGGGGAACTGGCAAGGGTCAAGCTGAACTTCACAAAGGCATGGGCGCTGTTTTCCGATGAAGGGAAAGAAGACCTGGACTACGACGCCGCCCTGAGTAACTGACGGAAGGAAGTCTTTATGGAAGAACGGAAAGACGGAATTACGGACAACGGGTCCACGCTGGGAAGCATCCTGATCGAAAAGCAAATATCGCCTGAATTATTCACCGCCTTTTATGCACAAGTAGGAAGCAAACATTACAACGAAGAAGGACATCCCGACGTCTTCCGGGTCTTTACGTCGCATCCAACAATTCAAGACGCCGCCGCGTCTACATCTTTACGGACCACCTTCGCGCCGGGTCCTGGGGTCGGTCAACTTCGCTGCCTGTTGGCGGGGGAAGTTAAAATATTGAACATGAAGGGAACGCCGGAAGACTGGCAAACCTTCGCTGATAAGCTGACTGTAAGAAATACCGCCCTGGGGCTGGTCGTCCCTGAAGCAAAGGAAGGGGCTGCTGCTGTCCCGATCCTTGACGGGTCCTTCAATATCGCCGGCGGATATGTCCGTCCGATCTTCGGGCTGTCTGAATTGAAGAAAGACCTTCCGCTTCTGCTGGAATTTCACGAACCGCAAACGCCCTTCAATTGGGCTGTGGGCCTGGCTATGTTTTCCCTTACCAACGAAGACAAGGTCCGATCCGGGGACTGGCAAGAAGCGAAAATCCGGGACATCGAAGACAAGGTCTATTGTCTTATGGAACGGGACGCGCCGCGCCACGGTCAACACCGGGAAGACATCCTGGCCGAAGTGGTCAAGCTGCATACGAAGAAAAACTGGTATTATGAAATTGAAACGGTCCAAGTGGGGCGGGCCTGGACAAAGCGGGCAACCGTCGGAAGTCAATATGCGATCCCTGAAATACAATTTATCTTCCTGGATACGAAGACGGGGAAGCGGACCTTTCCTTCTGATCCTGCTGTCCGTCAACTGCTGATCCCGCTGGAAGTCAAGGGACGCCGAACCGTCAAGCCTGACGGGAAAGACATCCTGTTCCTTCCGAAAGGACGCTGGGAACTGGAATCAATTCGCTGGCGCTGGGTCCAATCCTTCAATGACGATCTATCCTTGACGCCCGCCCTGGTCGAATCAGGAAGACGGAAGGGGCTGTCAATGAAAACCACCACGGGGAAGACAATCCGCAAGGGCTATTTAATCAAAGTCGCTGGCAACGTCTTTCACGCCCTGGGAAGGCTGCGGTCTGAAGGTCGCGGGTCGCTGTATGCCTGTCGCCTTCTAATCATGTTGGCAAGCAATCTTAACAAAACTGAATCCGGGATCAAGGCGGACCGGGTCTTCCGTATGCTGGGAATCCCTGAAGACTATCAGAGCCGCACGCATGAAAAGCCGGAAGAACTGGTCGCCCGCGCTGTCTTACGCCTGAAGGAAAGGGACGTCCGGGCGCTGCTGGCCGGGTCTGACGAATATCCGCGCACCGATCCAAACCCGGACCGCCGGAAGGGGCCTTATTACTGCTTCAAGCGGTCGCCTGAATATACGCCACGGACGGGGATCGTATCGAAGGAAGACGCCCTGGGCATCGAAGCGGAATATGAAGTCGCACCTGAACCGCTGGCGCTTCCTGATCTGAAGACAAGGGCCGATCAAGTCGCCCTGCCTGGCATCATGGAAGACGCGCCGCCGATCCCTTCCGGGTCATCCATAAGGGCCGCAAGGGAAGCCGCCGGGCTGACGCTTCGCCGCTTCGCTGAAGTCATCGGGGGACCATCCTTCAAGACCTGGTCCATGATCGAGACCGGGCAACGGTCAGAAAGCGCCGGACGCATCAAGCCGGAAGTATGGAAAAGGGTCCGGGACTTCATATCCCAGCACGGAAAGAAGGGATCATGAAAGGGGTCTTGTTACCTTTTCCGGGACGGCGCTGTCACATAAACCCGCTGTTTCTGTCGCATAAGACCGCAAAGGTAACAAAAAGGTAACAGGAATTGACTATGAAAACCGGGAACTTAAAGCACATGAACGGAAAAAGCTGTCCGGTAATACTATCAATAAGATAATTGGCAGGGGCTTCCCTTACGGTCGCCCTGCTGAAGAAGAAAAGAAAAAGGGCCGCCTGGCCAATTTGAACCGGGGCGGGAACCTCAAAAAAACCTCAAGGTTATAGCAAGGTTTTACTAAGGTTTTACTAAGGGTATCAAATGACGGACCATGACCATATAGACGCGCTGAAGGTCGCCGCTGATCCGCAACGGGTCGCCGTCGCCCTGGGCCTTCATGGTCGGGGAAGTCGTTTCTTCTGTCCCCTATGTCAACCGCAAGGGGGGAAGTCGCCGGACCTGTCCGTCCGGGACAAGGGCTTCACCTGTCACAAGTGCGGGGAGAAGGGGGACCTTCTGAAGCTGATCGAGGTCGCCGCCGGTCTGGACTTTCCGTCCGCTGTCGCATGGCTGGAAAGGGAAACGGGAATCCCTTCGCCTGTCCGCCGGGGAAAGGGTCCGAAGGGGGACAAGGGCCGGGGGGAGATCGTTCAACCTGGGGCATCCTGCGAAGCCGTCCGCCCTGATCCGATCAAGACCACGGGTCCCGCCGCTGATCCTGCCATATATGAAGCCTTTCTGACCGCCTGTCGCCCTGTCGAGGGTCGCCCGCTGGAATGGCTGACAAAGGACAAAGGCATCGCGCCGGACGTGGTCATCGCCCTGGGCCTTCGCTTCTGTGGCCGGGAATATCAGGACATCATGAAGGCGCTGACTGACCGCTTCGGGGAAGACGCCCTGGTCGCCGCCGGTCTGCTGAAGAAATCGAAGACAAAGGCGGGACGCCTGGTCCCTTCCTTCTGGCATTACTACGCGAAGAAGGCGGGCTTCCTGGTCATCCCGTATCTGCTGGACGGTCGCCCTGTCTATCTGAAGGCAAGGCCGCCCGTATCGAAGGAAGACGCGGAACGCCTGGGCCTGGTCCGCTTCCTGAATACCGCCGCCGCTGTCCCTTGTCTTTACAACGCGGACGCCCTGAAGGGTCAGCCGGAAAGGGTCCTGATCTGTGAAGGGGAATCTGACACCTGGACGGCGCTGTCTTATGGCTTCGCTGCTGTCGGGTCGCCTGGGTCGAAGGGCTTCAAGGAAGCATGGGTCGAATCCTTCCGAGGTCGGGAAAAAGATGGTCGATCAACTGTCTTCCTGGTCCTGGACGCTGACAAGGCCGGGGGGGAAGGGTCGCTGGTCATCGCTGGAATCTTTAAGGCTGCCGGACTTCCTGTCCCGCTGAAGCTGGTCCTGCCGCCGGGAATGGACTTGACTGACTTTATGAAGGAAGGATGTCATCAAGTTCCTTAATGGTACTTGATTTAAGGCAGGGAATGGACTTGACTGACTTTATGAAGGAAGGGCGGACTTTATGACGGAAGGCATTAATTATGGAATTATGGAATTATGGGGGTATTTTTGGGGGTATATTAAAAAAGTAAAAATACTAACTATACGAATTTATATTATAATTAACGTCAATTCGATTCCCTGTATAGCACTCGAATAGGGGAAAAGGGGGAAGTGGTCATGAAAATAATCGCTGTCGTCAATAATAAGGGCGGGGTCGGGAAGACAACGTCCGCCATCAACCTGGCTGCTGGAATAATCGACGCCGGGAAGAAGAAGGTCCTGCTGGC
>ERZ1645192.2093-NODE-2093-length-16618-cov-7.985570_pt1 | contig 16618 bp, 14 predicted proteins | sample MGYA00575354_ERZ1645192 | MGnify/ENA primary metagenome ERZ1645192 (study PRJEB40844, sample SAMN11349763) | freshwater sediment metagenome | isolation source: river sediment | host: Sediment | place: India: Faizupur Khadar , New Delhi | collected 2017-02-21 ... | reverse complement strand
CTAGAGATCCAACAGCGTCTTATCCCCATACACCTTTTGCCAATCATCGGCAAAGTCCTGCACTGCCTTCTGGATCGACGGCATGGCAAGGCCTGTTGAGAGCAGCTGAGGTTTGACGGTGCAGCACCCTGCTCCACTTGCATAGGCTGTGGTCACCTCCGCAACATTGCGAAAGCTTGCAGCCAGCACCTGAGTTGAGCTTGTATTCGTCCAAAGCAGTCCCGCCAGTTCCTTGATGACCCTTGCCGCCTCGATATCGAGGTTGAGCATCCGGTCATAGAAAACGGCGACATACCGCGCTCCGCTGAGCATCGCAAGAATGCCCTGCATAGTGGAGAATACGGTGGAAGCAGTAATGTTCAAGCCCTCTTGGGCCAGCTGTTTGATGACCGAAAGACCGACCTCGGTTACCGGAACGGCGATGAAGGTCCGTTCACCCAACTCTGATACCAAGTGGTGGGCTTCCCTGATCATCGTCTGGTGGTCAGCAGCCATCAGCTGCACATGCAAGTCCCGTTCTTCCCCTATCAGAGTCCGAAGAGCTTTCAGATGCGACATAACATGCGTTTGGGCCAAGCGCGAGAGCATCGTTGGATTGGTGGTGACTCCCTTGATCGGGTAGCATTGCAGCGCATGTTCCACTTCAGCAAGATCAGCAGTATCAAGCAACAAATCCATGGCAATACCTCTGTATGCAGTGTGTCACACAATATAAAACTGGACAACTCCCTGCTATCGGTTCTTGACAAACAGATGGGTATGGACAACCATTTCGGCATGAGTGAGACCATCCTTACCGAAAATTCATTCTTCTATGAGCCTACGATGCAGCTGAAAGTGATCAAGCGCGATCCCGAGCTGCCCTACCGGCTCCACAGCCATGAATTTCATGAGCTGGTCGTCGTCATCAGCGGCAGGGGCGTCAACTTCACAGCCACCGAGCAGATGCCGCTGCGTGAAGGCTCCGTATTCTTCATCCCCCCCGGAGTTGAACACGGGTACAAGGATGTTGAAAACCTTGTCCTGTACAATATTCTCTATGGGCGAAACCTCATCACCCGACACGCCCTCGACCTCACGGAGCTGCCCGGGTTCTGTTCCCTATTCCTGCAATCGGAACGCATCGAAGGACTTACCCTTTCCCCCTCCCAGATTGCGGAGCTCATACCCTTGGTCCAGCTCATGGAGAAGGAAGCCGACGACCAAAGCTATGGCTCAGGCTCGAGAACGCTCGCCTATGCCTACCTCATCGAGTTGCTTGTGCAACTATCGCGCATTTACGACCAAACCCCCCGGGAGACCAATCAAACCGCCCGCAGGCTTTGGGAAGTGATCTCCTACATGGACGGAAACCTCGACAAGGCCCTTACAACCGAGGACCTTGTCACCATTGCAAACATGAGCACCAGCACGCTCAACCGCTGTTTCAAGCAGAGCACCGGCCTCTCGCCGATTGAGTTTCACATCCACAAGCGCATCGCCTACGCATGCTCGCTCATCCAGGAACGAGGCTTGTCCATGGGACAGGTCAGTGAGGCATGCGGGTTCAAAGACCCGAATTACTTCTCCCGCCAGTTCCGCAAGGTCATGGGGATGAGCCCCAAGCAGTACCAACGCATCTTCACCAGCCGCTTTACGTAAGCGACTCCAAGGCTGTCACAGCCGACGAGAAGAACTTGTCCTGTCCTACCAACTCGTAGAAACCGAGACGCTTCATCAGCGACTGCACCGAAGGCTGCAGACCGCAGAACAGCACATCAACGGAGTTCTTCCTGCACATGTTCACAATCTCGACAAACTCATTGATGGAGCTGTGATCGATGGTGTGCACGCCGCGGAGGCTGAATATGATGCGGCCGACTCCTTCGGCAAGCAAGTTCTCCACAACCTTGGTCAGCTGGTCTTGGCTGCCGAAGAACAGCGAACCATCAACATACACAACCTTTGTAGCAGCATCGTAGGTTCCGAGTTCGGGGGTGACTGGATCAACCTCGATTGAGATATGATGGCTTCGGATGATGAACATCACCATGGAGAAAATCAGACCGATGAGAATGGCGATGGTAAGATCGAAGACCACCGTCGCCACCATGGTTATAAGGAACTGGGCCATCGAAGTCTTGATCTTCTTGGAGAAAATCTGACGAATGGAGTGCCACTCGTTCATTCTCCAAGCAGTTACCATCAACACGCCGGCCAAGGAAGCTAGAGGAATCCTGCTCATATAGGGTGAGAGCAGGAACATCGAGGCCAACAGCCCGATTGCATGGACGATACCTGTCAGACGAGTCTGCTGCCCGCTCTTGATAGCCACCGAAGTACGGGCTATTGCTGCTGTGGCAGGAATTCCTCCAAAGAAGGGGATGATGACATTGCCGATGCCCTGGGCATACAGTTCACGGGTGGCATTGAGCTTCTCTCCTTTCATTTTCCCGGCGGAGCTGCCGCAGAGCAGGCTTTCCACCATGCCGAGTGCTGCAATGGAAATTGCCGGGGAGATGTATTGGGTCAACTCCCGGATGGGAAGCGCGAACAAATGCAATCTGTTCTCGCCCATCAAAGAACGGGGAATCAGGCCGACTTCCTTCACCGGAAGGTCAAGAAGCATCTGCACGACCAAGGTGATGATGATGCCAAGCAGACTTGCAGGGAATCTGGCATTCCATTTCTTAGGCCAGAGAATCATGAGCAGCACCACAAACAAGCCATAGCCCAAAGTAGCGAGGTCGATGGGAAATCCCAGCGAAGTATAGGAGAGCAGCTTGGCCAGCGCACTTTCCCCGCTGCTGACTGTTCCAAAAAAGTTGTCGATTTGGCCCAAGGCGATAATGACGGCAATCCCGCTGGTAAAGCCGGTAACAACCGGGCTGGGGATGTAGGAGACCAAAGATCCTACTTTCAGATACGCCGCTGCCAGGAGAATCAGACCGCTGAGGAACCCTGCAATGAAGACTCCTTCGGCGCCGTGGCGGGCAACCAGGCTGACCAGAATGGCAGCCATGGCCCCCGTGGGCCCTGAAATCTGGAACGAAGCTCCACCCAGAGCCCCAATGATGAATCCTGCCAGAATTGCGGTGATCAGACCGCTGGCAGCATCCAGACCTGAACTCACTCCGAAGGCAAGGGCCAGCGGCAGGGCGACGGCGGTAACCGTCAGTCCTGCCAGGATGTCCTTGGATAATTTGGTCACGGAATAATCGGAGAACTCACGCGACAAATCCTTGAAAAAGGCGAAATTGTTCAGCAAGCTACTTTCACGCACCCCACCCACCCCCATAACTACCATTGTATGATTATGGGCCAAGCATAGAACTTTCGCTTCACTAGCTCAAGTGACTGAAAGTGCTGCTTTCTTACTTCTTGGGCACAATCTCCAACCAATATCCATCGGGATCCACGATGAAATAAATGCCCATGTTGGTATTCTCATAACAGATGCACCCCATAGCACGATGCTTGGCACGGGCGGCCTCCATGTCATCAACCTCGAAAGCCAAATGGAACTCATTGTCCCCCAGATTGTAGGTGCCTTTCTCCCAATTGCGCAACCAGGTAAGCTCCAGCTGATGCTTCGATTGTCCATCACCAAGGAAAACAAGAATAAAGGAGTTGTCGGCGGCGACCTTGCGTCGGACCTCGACCAAGCCAAGAGCCTCCTTATAGAAAGCAAGAGACTTATCCAAATCGGTGACATTGAAATTATTATGGGCGAACGTGAATTTCATAGATTCCTCCAGGTTTGTATTTCGTTTGTGAGTTGCAGTACCTCTACACCCGTATCTTTCAGCTCGGCCTTCAGGTTTGCACACACCGAGCTATCCTTCCAAAAGTGCATGGGGATCAGGGTCTTGACCTTCACCCTCTCCACGAGGTCCTTCGCCCCCAGGCTGTAGAAAGGTCCGAGCCGTGGGTCCACAGGTACGAATGCAATATCGAGCTTGGTGGGAAGCAACCTGAGTTGAGCGTGGTAATCACGCTTCATCTGTTGGTTGTAAGCCTCACTCTCACCCTCCCAATGCCAGTGGTTGAGATCCCCTGCATAGTAAATGGTCCTGCCCTCGGCCTGTATGACAAAAGCAACACCCTCGTCGGTGGAAGCCAGGGTCCTGACCGCCACATCATGGATGCTGATCTCCTCATAGGGTCCCATCCAACGGACCTGTACATGGTGCGGCACCAGGTGGGTGGCGATATCGGAGGAGAGAATGAACACCGTAGGCCCCCCCTGCCTTTGGGCAAGAGAGAAAATCGCCTCGTTGAAGTGGTCTCCATGCCGATGACTGGCGAACACCAACAGGCACTTCTTCTCATCCGGAAGCTCCAAAGGCCCTCCTGTGTAATCGAAGAGGAGCAACGCATGCTCTGCTTCGAGCAGAAAGGTGCTATGAAATAGGTACGTACAATTCATACTATAACCATGGACGAACAAAAGCTTGCTGTCAAGTAAGGGCACATATGCTATAGTGGGCAATCGGGAGGAAGCATATGCACCTTGAAATTCAGGACAAGGATCAAAACGTAATAGGAAAGAGTGTAGCAAGTGGGTATGGATGCGCCTTGGTGCACAAAACTGGCTACAACGAGGGAGACCAGATAGTCATCCATGTCCCCCAGGGCGGCCTCTACCAGATCCAGCTTGACGAGGCTTTGGGCAGCCATATTGTCTATCTCAAGGAAGAAGCCCGCTATGCCATCCCGTGCCAGCCTGCACAGCGCACCTGCTATCCAGCCCAGGCTTTCTTGGGCGGCATGCATCTGCTCACCCTTTCCAAGGCCGGGCAAGCCGGTCGAAGAAACCTTGCCCTCAATCCGTACGACCACCATCGCACCAGCGGCCTGTTCCCCCACGCAAAGGCCAATGTGGAGACGCGCGGGGAGATGGTCTTTGCAGCACGCAATGCAATCGACGGGAACTTCACCAACCACAGCCATGGAGAGTATCCCTTTGAGAGCTGGGGAATAAACCGCGACCCCAAGGCCGAGCTCACCCTCGACTTCGGCAGACCTGTTCTCATTGATGAGATCAGGCTGACCATCCGCGCCGACTGGCCGCATGACAGCTGGTGGACCGAAGCCTCAGTAACCGACAACGAAGGCCGGACGCATGTCTTTCAGCTCCAGAAGGATCCCCTTCCCCAACGCTTTCCGATCAAGCCGGCGGTGGTGACCAGCCTCACCCTCCATGACCTGAAGAAGGAAGCGAGCGACCCCTCCCCCTTCCCGGCCCTCACCCAACTTGAAGTCTGGGGTGTCGAAGCCTAGGTAAAGCGAATGGTGCTTTGGCCATCCTCCTCATACCAAAGGGGGAAGTTGGTGTTCCAGATGTTGTTGTACAGGTTGAAATGAAAAACTCCATCGACTTGGGGCAGTTCATCATCGAAGCAGAGCAGCTTCCTTCGGCTAAGTGAAACCAACGGGGAATCGAGGTTTTCAACAAGCAGTCTCCTCCCCTTGTTTTCATACACAAGACCTTCAACGGCGTGGATCGACCGGGCCCCTTTTGAGACAGTCGAATCCAAAGGCAGTTCCTGAGAGAGCTTGAGCATGCGCCAGGTCCCCCCGGCTTCGGTCTGCAACCCCACCGACAGCCACAGAGCCTCGGGTAGGCGGGTCGCCTCCTTCCTGCTCCAGGCAAGCGTCATTTCAAGAAGTTTTCCCTCCTTGCTGAATCGATACAAAATCTGCACGCATCTCGGCGCCCCCCTCGGACTCTCCTCCTCAGCCTCAAGCGTAGCACAAAGCTCAACCGTTGCAGGACCATCCAATCGAACCAGATTTTTCAATCTCCCCTTGCTGAGGCGATGCTCGACCTTCGGCTGTACAGCCTCCATGCCCGGCTTGCCATAGTCTGCAAGAATCCAATCCCTGCCTGCATCAAAGTTGCGGTTGTACTGGTGATGGAAGGCATCGTAATCCTCGGCACTGAAGCTCTCATATCGGTATGAGCCGATACCCTCCCCCTTGACTGATTCAGTCCCGTCTGCAGTACGCAGCGAGGCTATGCTGCCGTCATCGGCAACGACAACCTGAGACGATCCAATCCGGATAGGCGTATGTGACGATAACCGCTTTCCCGTTGCTTGCTTGCAAGCAGCACCGATGTCCAGCGGTTTCAGGACATCGATTGCCTCAATCTGCAGGTTGTGAGGAAGCGAAGCAACCGCTTCATCCAGATACGACCTCTGTTCCTGATGACTGAGGGAAAAGACTGAATACCTGCGTGTCGATCGTCGTTGGTCCTGTGTTCCGAAGATGTGGGCATACTCTTTTTGGGCGAATGCTTCTATGAATTGGTAGGCGGGAGGAACAGCTGATGCAACTACTACATCCAACTCCCGCGCCCGGTGGAAATCATCGATAGCATAGTTGGTGTAATCGCCCAGGTACTTTTTGAAATCCATGCCCCACGTATGCTCGCATATCATCAAGAGCCGATCCATGAAACAGTCGCTACCCAGCACGTCGGGTTTCGTCTTCGCCCACGCAAGCAGGCGTTTCAAACACCTGACTTTGTAAGGGTCGCTGCCTATGCCATGTATCCAGGTATCCCCGATCTCGGCTTTTACTACAGGAAGCGTATGCTTGAATGGAAGGATGGCACGTGCATACGAAGAGAGATCGCTTGCCTGAATCGTTGCTCCAGGATATTTTTTCCTCAACGTTTCAAAGACGGCGTACACTTGCCGGACGTCAGGCGGTCCAGCGTTGTCGGCACTGTTCTCGATGACCAGGACATCCTGCAGTTCTCCAATCGGCTCCGAGGAGCCGTAGGAGGCATCGTACTGAACCATCACCTCCTCTCCCGTGGGAGCCTTCCACACAAAAAGAGGAGGCACATCGGGCAGAGGAGACCCTCCGTTGACCCCGATGTGGAGAAACTGCACCCCGGCTTTTGCAAGGTAGGGAACCAAGGCAAGGGTATGACCGGGGACATCCGTCATTTTGGCTGCAATTGTTGCATGTCCGAACCGGGCGTCCAGGTTCTGTGACAGGGAGAGTGCATACTCAGTCAGGCTGCTGTTCATCAATTCCGTATGGGTGGTGAACGGCAGGGCGTGCCAGGTGATGTCACCCGCCTCAATCGCTTCAACGAACAAAGCCCGATCCTGCTCATCTGCATGCTGCAGGTAGTTCTTGACCAACCAACTGCCGGTTGTCCAAACCAGGCGCTCATTTGCGTGTGCATCACGCAGTTGCTTTGCCACCCTGATCGCCTGGGGGATGAACTGCTTGTGATACCGTTCGATGGTTCTCGCAGCCAAATCAGTAAAACCAATATCCAAATGGGTCTTGAAAACCACGTGCACGGTTTTGATCATACTCAGATTCTCTCCTTCTGCTTGCATGAAGGCCCCAACAAATGCATACTGCGTAGAGAGGATTTACCGTGGACACCGAACTGAACAAAGCTTCCAGGCGCCTGTCTGAGCTTCCCATCAGCATTGAACTTTCCGGCTTCACCATCGATGTGCAGTGGTTTCGCATCATGCAAAAATCGGGGCAGTGGGAGATTGAACGTCATGCCCACTCCAGTTTTGAATTCCATATCATTGCCCGTGGCTCCTGCACAGTCGCCACCGACACTCACTCCTTCGTTGCCGAAGCGGGGAGTTTCTACCTTACCGCTCCGGGTGTGTACCACCAGCAATGGTCCCTCTCCGATGAAGACCTGGTCGAGTACAGTCTTGACTGCACCTTCCGTCCTCGAAAAGAGAGCACAGGATCGGCAAGTGAATGGGTGCAGTTGCATGAGTTCTTCCTCTCCTGTGCCTGCCTTCCTGTCAAAGACACCAGCGGCGTCATCGCCCTGTTCGAACAAGCCATCGATGAGGCACTTGAGCTGAAACCCGGCTACTCGATAATCATCCACTCCCTTGTTCCCTCCATCCTGGTCGCTGCTGCACGAAGCATGGGCCTGCACACCAATCCATCCAACGCCAAAGAGAAGAGCAGGATGGATATGATCGCCGATTTTGTCGAGGACAACATCTTCAGACCCATCAGCCCTGCCGATATCGCCGCCTTCATGAACCTCAGCGAGAAACAAGTCTCCCGCATCGTGTTTGCATCCGAAGGGTATTCGACCAAGCGATTCATCACGTTGGCAAAAATCGAGCAGGCCAAGAAAATGCTCACCTCAACCTCATACTCCCTGAGCGAAATCTCCAAGGAGCTGGGCTTTGCAACAACCAGTTACTTCAATACGGTTTTTCGGAAAACCGAGGGAGTTACACCTGGTGTGTATCGTGGGCAGATTCTGGAGAAGCTCGATATACATCATACATAAATGTCTAAAAATTTACAAATATAAAATTGACTTTTGACAGAAATTTCATACTTTACAAACCTCTTTTCACTATATTGTATAGTTTTATGACTATAAGACATGGCAAATATTGTTAAAAATGTCTAAAAATTGAAATCTTAACAACTTTTTATTTGTCTATTTTTTATAATCCATGGTATACTGCCTTTGCACAGAGGGTGCGCATTGGAGACGCACGCTGCACAGAGTCTACACAAGCGAACCAGGGAGTACTATGAATAAAGCATTGGGAAGGCAGCTGAAGAAATATCGCATATTCTACCTCATGTTCCTTCCCGTAGCCGTGTACTTCATCATATTCTCCTACTATCCATTCCTTCGCGGCCTTATCATGAGTTTCCAGGAGAACAGACTTTTGGGTAATCGACCGTTTGTCGGTCTGGCCAACTACAAGTTTGTGCTCAAGGACTCCAACTTCCTTTCTGCGGTGACAAATTCATTGATCATCGGCATATGGGACATGGTGCTGTACTTCTTCTTCTCCCTGGGTTTCGCACTCATTCTCAATGAGCTGGTTCAGCGGACAGTCAAGCAGACCATCCAAACCATCGCCTACATACCCTATCTTTTCAGCTGGGCGGTCATCGGAGGCATCTGGGTCCTGATCTTCGACCTGCAGGGCTTGGTCAACCAATTCCTCTCCATAATATTCGGGACCGAACCCATTTTCTTTCTCGCAAACCCCGCCTTTGCCCGACCCCTGATCATCGCCATGGGGATATGGCGCTCGATGGGATACTTTGCACTGCTCTTCACCGTGGCGATCATGAATATCGAAGGGCAGCTCTATGAAGCTGCACGCATCGACGGTGCCTCGCGTTTGATGCAAATCCGCAAGATCATCCTCCCCTCCCTGATTCCCACCATGAAAACAATCATCGTTTTGCTCTCGATCGGGGTGCTCACCCACTTCGATGAGATTTACGTCATGGTCAATCCTGCCAATCGCAGACTGATCAGCACACTGCTTCTCTTTGTATATGAAACCGGCATCCTCAACTTCCAAACCGGAACTGCATCGGCAGGGGCGACCCTGGTGATGGCAGGCACCCTCTTGATCACCGGCCTGATGAGAAAATTCATCGGGTACGACAAGGAGTAGGCGATGAAGAATCGACTCAGCAAGAAAGACAATCTACCCCTTGCCATGAGGGTGCTGAACATCCTGGTGCTGGTCCTTGTGGTGGTCCTGATGGGACTTCCCATGCTCAACGTCCTGGCAGTTTCGCTCTCCACCCAGGCAAAGAGTGATTCTCCAGGCCTGGTGTTGCTTCCCACCCCGCCCACCTTCGAGGGATATACTTTCATCTGGAAACATACAAACCTTCCCCGCCCCTTCTTCAACACCGTCTATGTTTCGGTGGTGGGAACGGTCCTGCATGTGCTGATGGCCTCCCTTGCCGGCTATATTCTCTGCCAAAACAAGTTGCCGTTTCGCAAGGCCATGACAACATTCATCCTGCTCACCATGACCGTCCCCTACGAGCTTACCATGATCGGCATCTATGCAGTGAACCGGGACCTCGGTCTAACCAATACGTATGCAGGGCTCATCCTCAACGGCATGGTCAGCGGATTCAGTGTCTTTCTGATGCGCAACTACTTCCAGGCCATCCCCCTCTCGCTTGCCGAGTCGGCACGCATAGACGGATCGGGGGAATGGAGGATTTTCTCCTCCATCTATCTGCGCCTTTCGGTTTCGGGATTGATGACCATAGGAACACTCGAGCTGATCAGGCGGTGGAACAACATCACCATGACCATCACCCTCATCAGTGACATGAAGAAATGGACGTTGCCGGTTGTGCTGCGCTACATCCTGTTCGACCAGACATCCACGTCGGGAACCAGCTACATTTTCGCCAATGCAAAAATGGCTGCGGTGGTCATGACCGCCCTTCCCTTGGTCGTCCTGTACTTTTTCACCCAGTCATTCTTCTCAAGCGGAATTATGATCGGTTCGGTGAAGGAATAAGACTCTTCGCCAGCGAAGAGACAAAGACTATTACGTACCATGAATCCAAAAGGAGGATGCATATGAAACGTACTCGCGTATTGGTAATTCTGGTGGTGCTGCTGACCATCAGCCTCACGCTGTTCGCCCAAGGTCAGGTTGACAAAGGCGCGGTGGAGGTCAAGGTGCTGGCCGGAGTAACCGGCGGAAAGGATGACGCGGAGAACAAGCTGTTCGAAGAGGCCATGGAGAAGGCAACCGGTCTGAACATCACCTGGGAGAAGGTCCCCTCGGGATACGACCAGGTGTTGATGCAGAAGCTCGGAGCCGGCGAGCAGTATGACCTGATCTACCTCAACCAGTTCCAGATGTACACCCTGGGCAAACAAGGGGCGTTGATGGACCTGACCGACAGGATTGCCGCATCAAAAGTCTATGCAGAGAACGTAGACAAGGCTGAACTTGAGAAAATCCAGTTCAACGGCAAGTACTATGCCGGCTTCAACAAGCTCGAGGTATTCCCGCTGGTCAATGTCAACAAGGCCATCACCGACAAGGTCGGCATCGATTTGAGCAAGCTTTCCACGTTGGATGACTACTACCAGATGCTGAAAAAAGTGAAGACCTACATGGAACAGACCGAGGGACGCAAGCCCTACTATCCGTTCTTCACCTACATGCCGGACATCTGGGACCTGCAGCCGTGGTTCAGCTCGGTCGGTCTCAGACGTGGTGTCTTTATCGATGCGAACGGCAAGAAATTCGCCCCGTATGTCGATCCGAAAGCCAAGGTCGTCTGGGAATGGCTTGCAAAGCTCTATCGTGAAGGCTTGATGGATCCCGCTTCCTTCACCGGCAAGACCGGTGACATGCGCAGCAAGATGTGGCAGAGCCAGGACATCGTCATGGACGTCGACTGGGCTGCATGGACAGGGCTGTACAACAACAATGCACGCACTGCAGGCACCTATCCCGCAAAGGTCAACGTTGTCGGACTGCCTGGAACCAAGAGCCCGAGCGGCAAGTACATGCTCGAGCAGGGCGGAGCCTCGCTGTGGGCGATTCCCTCCAATGCCAAGAATCCCGATGAAGCATTCAAGATCATCGAGTACATGGCAACCAAGGAAGGAGGCCTGTTGCTTTCCGCAGGTATCGAAGGCCATGACTACAATCTCAAGAATGGCAAGATCGAGTACACTGAAGTCGGCAAGGCCCACGCCAAGGACCACGGGGCTCCATTCCCGATTTCCAAGCTTTTCGACCTTTCCGTCTTGGGCGAGATGAACCCCGGAGTGTTGGAATCGGTTGCAATCGGCAAGCGCGCAGACGTCGAGGTTGCTCCCATGGGATATGCCAACGGAGAGCTGGACGCCCGCAAGTACTATGATATCATGTCCAAGTGGATGACCGAATGCGTGATGGGAAAAATCACCGCAGAGGCAGCCATGAAGGGTGCTGAGAACGAGCTGAGGACCAACAAGCTCATCGACTGACGATACAGCTGTATCAGGATCGGGCGCAGCATCTGCTGCGCCCTTCTTGCAGGAAACGATATGGAAGAAATCCGCTTGAGCAGGACCTATACCCGTGAACAGCAGAAAAAGTACCTCCGCATTCCCTTCCAGGTAGGACAAGATGTCCAACGCATTGAGATAACCTATGCCTATGAACGGCATCAGGTACGGCAAACCGCCTATGGACAGGAGAAGAAGGAGATCAACATCATCGATCTGGGGTTGTTCGATGAGCGGGGGCAGCTGTGCGGCTGGTCGGGCTCGGAGCGGCTTTCAATCGTAGTGAGTGAACAAACCAGCACTCCAGGGTACCGAAGACTTCCGATCAGAAGCGGAACCTGGCAGGTTGCTTTGGGAATCTACAAGGTTCAGTCCAGCGTAGAGGTTCAGCTGTGCATCCGCCTGTTTCCCAAAGAGAGGCGTTGGCTGAAAGGCGATCTGCACATGCATACCCTCAACAGTGACGGCATCTATACTACAGAGGAGGTCATCAGCTACGCCAAGCATGCCAAGCTGGATTTCATCGCCTTGACCGACCACAACAACACCGAGCAGAACAGGGAGATAGGCAATCCAGAGGGTATTACCGTTATTGCGGGGATGGAATACACCAACTACGGCGGGCACGCAAACTTCTTCTTTACCGATGAGGGAATCTTTACCGCCGATCCGCTCTCCAATACCAAGGAAGAGATGCAAGCTGTCGTGAGCGAAGCAAAAAAGAGGGGTGCCATCGTTTCGCTGAATCATATCTGCGACACATCCTGCCCTTGGGTGCTCGGCTTCGACATTCCCTACGACCTGATTGAAGTCTGGAACGGCTTTCCCAAGCCTTCAGACATGGAGGCGATTGCCTGGTGGCACCAAAAGTTGGTGGAGGGCAGGCATGTGGCAGCCGTTGGAGGTTCCGATACCCATCGAATCGAGCAGGGTCGCAGCCATGGGACCCCCACCACGTATGTATATGCACGCTCATCCGGTCGCAAGGATATCCTTGATGCCTTGGTGGAAGGACGGTCGTTCATCACAGCCTCATCGGACGGTGCCCGGCTGGATCTGCACCTCGGCCCTTCAGGCTTGGGAGAGTGTGCGATATGGGATGAACAGCTTGAGGGGGAGGCATCTGTAGACAAGGCAAAGCAGGGTGATCGCTTGGTGCTTATCAGCGACATGGGCATCGAGGCGACCTGGACCATAGCATATGAGGGCCGGCTGGCCTTTCCTTTCAAGGTGCAGAAACGACGTTTTTACCGCATTGAACTTTATCGGAACCTGCTGGGTATACAGCTGCTTGCAGCCCTTACAAACCCTGTCTACTTGCGTTGAGCAGTTGAATCCCGCTGAACAAAGGTGAACGGCAGGGCTATGCTCACCGGCAGGCCGTTCTTGCTGGTGATCAGAGAATGCAACAGAGCTACCGCCATCTGTCCCATTTCAACGAGCGGCTGACAGATGGTGGTCAAGCGGGGGACGGAGAACGAGGAGAGCTCGATATTGTCAAAACCGACGACCGAAACATCGCCGGGGACACTGAGGTTGTGGTCGGCAAGACCGCGAATCGAGCCGAGAGCCAGCTCATCGGTGATGGCAAACAGTGCAGTAAAGGTGGTATTTGAATCCAGCAGCCGGCCCAATGCCTTGGCTCCCCCTTCCATGTTGTACACATCGGCAAAAGCAACCTTGCTTGCATCATAGGGGATTCCCGCTTGCTCAAGCGCCTTGCGGTACCCCTCCAACCGTTGGGATGAGAAGCTGTATTTGGTCCCGCCGATGCAGGCGATATCGCGATGGCCGAGCTTGATCAGGTAGCTGACCGCCTGCAACGCAGCTTCATCTTCGCTGATATGGATCGAGGTGGCCTTCCACCCATCCCTCTCGAAGGTGGCAAGTACGGTGGGAATCTTGTTCTCCTCCAAGTAGTTCTGGAACTCAGGCAGCGCCACTTCATGCAAGATGATGATGCCGTCCAGACGGTCCGCCTTCAGGCGCTTGAGGCATGCCAGTTCCCCTTCCTCGTCGGTGGAGGCAAAATAGAAGCTGGTATGGTAGCCGAACTGTTCCAGATGGTGTTCCACAATGCTGAACAGCTGACGTTGGAACATGTTGAACATGCCCGGCATGACGATGCCTACGGTAGAGGTATGCTTGCTGACCATATCGCGGGCGGCACGATTGGGGACATAGCCGGTCTGCTTGATCGCAGAAAGGATTCGCTCGCGCTTGTCGGCCTTGACGTTATCCTGATGGTTGAGCACCCGGGAGACGGTGGAAACAGAGACCCCTGCCAATTTCGCTATGTCCTTGATACTTATCATATTCACATCCCTATGCTGAGAACGTTGTCACAAATGCATCATGCCACCTGTGCAATTGCTTTGTCAAATGGATTCACCCAGGCGAAATTTCTTTACAAATATGTGCGATGTTGTATACTCAAAGAAACTGGTAACGTTTTCATAAAATAAGAAGAGAGGAGAACCTTTCATGAATACAATCGTAAGAATCGGTATTATCGGAGCCGGGCGAATCGGCAAGCTGCATGCAGAGAATATCACAAAATTCGTGAAGTCGGTCGAGGTGGTGGGCATCAGCGACGTCTTGATGAATGAGCAGATGGAAGCCTGGGCAAAGGGCCTGGGAATCCGGGTTGTCACCAAGGATGCGATGGATTTGATCAAGCACCCCGACATCGATGCCATCATGGTATGCAGTTCCACTGCAACCCATGCCGACTTCACCATCGCAGCCGCAAAGGAAGGCAAGCATATCTTCTGCGAGAAGCCGATTGACTTGTCGGTGAAAAAGGGCTTGGAAGCCATCAAGGCAGCCAAGGCTCACAACGTCAAGCTGCAGCTTGGCTTCAACCGCCGCTTCGACCACAACTTCCGTCAGGTCAGGGAACTGACCAAGGCCGGCAAAGTCGGAGATGTACACATTGTGAAGATCACCAGCCGCGACCCGGCTCCACCGACGGCAGCATATGCAGCAGTTTCGGGCGGTATTTTCCTCGATATGATGATTCATGACTTCGATATGGCCCGCTATCAGGCCGGCAGCGAAATTGTCAGCGTCCATGCGACCGGAGCAGTCTTGGTCGATCCGGAGATCGGCAAGGCCGGGGATGTAGACACCGCCATTGTCACTCTCACCTTCGCCAACGGAGCGATCGGGGTCATCGACAACTCCCGCAAGGCAGTCTACGGCTACGACCAGCGCCTTGAGGTGTTCGGCTCCAAAGGCTGTGCAAAGGCCGAGAACGACACCCCGTCGACCGTCACACTCGCCACCAGTGAGCATGTCACCTCCGACAAGCCCCTCTACTTCTTCCTGGAGCGGTACAAGGACGCTTTTGTGGATGAGGTTGTCTCCTTCGCCCAGGCCATTGTCGAGGATACCGACGTGTTGGTCAGCGGTGAGGATGGGCTTGAGGATATGGTTGCCGCCCTTGCTGCCGGCAAGAGCCTGAAGGAAGGCCGACCGGTGACCATTGCTGAGATGAAGAAAGAGCTCGGGCTCTAAGGAGAGGCGCATGGCAACGATTAGACTGACTATGGCGCAAGCCCTGCTGCGCTTTCTGGACAACCAATACCTTTGGTTCGACGGGGAGGAGACTAAATTCGTCGAAGGTGTCTTTGGCATCTTCGGCCACGGTTGCGTGGTAGGCATCGGGGAGGCTCTGGCTGATGAGAATAACAAGCTGCCCTTCTATCAAGCAAAGAACGAACAAGGAGCGGTCCATGCAGCCACGGCGTTCGCCAAGGAGCACAACCGGAGAAAAATCATGGCGGTGACCAGCTCCATCGGTCCCGGGGCACTGAACATGGTCGTGGGTGCCGGTACGGCTACCGCAAACCACATTCCAGTGCTCCTGCTGCCCGGGGATGTCTTTGCCTGCCGCCAGCCCGACCCCGTATTGCAACAAATAGAGATTCCGACCGATTACTCCAATACTGCCAACGACGCATTCCGTTCGGTATCACGGTACTGGGACCGGGTCAACCGTCCCGAACAGCTGATGAGCGCCATGCTCAATGCAATGAGAGTGCTCACCGATCCTGCCGAGACCGGAGCCGTCACCATCGCCCTCCCCCAGGATGTGCAGGGCATGGCCTACGACTACCCCGCCGAGTTCTTTGCCAAGCGGGTGCACTATGTTGAACGAAGAATCCCAACCCAATTCCAGCTCGACCGACTCGCCAACCTGATTGCCAAGGCAGAAAAGCCCTTGGTCATCTGCGGCGGCGGTGTGCGATACAGCGAAGCCGGGGATGCCTTGGCAGCTTTCTGTGAACGGTATGCAATTCCGTTCGCCGAAACCCAGGCCGGCAAAGGAACAGTCCTTTGGGACAATCCCTACAACCTTTCAGGCATCGGGACCACCGGCAGCCAGGCGGCAAACCGCTTGGCCAAGCAGAGTGACCTGATCATCGGCATCGGCACTCGTTTCGGTGACTTCACCACCTGTTCGAAATGGCTTTTCCAGAACCCTGCATGCGAGTTTGTCTCAATCAATGTCGCCCCCTTCGATGCCTACAAGCTCAACAGCCTTCCCATCGTTGCAGATGCCAAGCTCACCTTGGAATCTTTGGTTTCCTTACCCCAGCTGGCCGGCTACAAGAGCCGTTGGGGCAAGACGATTGAAACCGAAAGAACGCTATGGAACGAGGAAGTCGACCGGCTCTATCAGGAAGTTGTTCCCTCCTCGCTCTCCCAGGTACGGGTGCTTGGTGAACTCAACGACCGACTGCTTCCTCCCTCGGCCATCGTGGTTTCAGGCTCCGGTTCGATTCCCAGCGACATGCAAAGGGTATGGAGAACCCGGGT
>ERZ1645192.2092-NODE-2092-length-16622-cov-7.558460_pt1 | contig 16622 bp, 19 predicted proteins | sample MGYA00575354_ERZ1645192 | MGnify/ENA primary metagenome ERZ1645192 (study PRJEB40844, sample SAMN11349763) | freshwater sediment metagenome | isolation source: river sediment | host: Sediment | place: India: Faizupur Khadar , New Delhi | collected 2017-02-21 ... | reverse complement strand
ATCAAGAAACACCTGAAGGAGAAATAAGATGAAGGAAGGTTACGAACTGGTCTATAAAAAGCCGGGGACGCTCCTGCCGCAACGGATGCACTACTGCCCCGGCTGCCTCCACTCGACGCTCCATAAGATCATCATGGAGGTGGTCGAGGAGATGGGGATACAGAACGACACCATCGGCGTGAGTCCCGTCGGCTGTTCGGTCTTCGCCTACGACTACATGGACATCGATATGCAGCAGGCGGCCCACGGCCGCGCCGGAGCGGTCGCGACCGCCATCAAGCGGATGCACCCCGATAAATATGTCTTCTCCTATCAGGGCGACGGCGATCTGGCCGCCATCGGCACCGCCGAGACGCTCCACGCCTGCAACCGCGGCGAGAAATTCATCTTCTTCTTCGTCAACAACGGCATCTACGGCATGACGGGCGGCCAGATGGCTCCCACCACGCTCGAAGGGCAGAAGACCTCCACCAGCCCGTACGGCCGCGATGTGAAGAAGGTCGGGTGGCCGCTCAAGATGGCCGAGATCGTCGGCACGCTCAACGGCGTCGCCTACTCCGAACGGCTTTCGATGAACACTCCGGGCAATGTCCGCAAGGCGAAGAAGACCATCCGCAAGGCGTTCGAGATGCAGAAACAGGAACTCGGCACCGTGTTCCTTGAGTTCATATCGAATTGCCCCTCTGGCTGGAAATGCACGCCGGAACAGTCGCTCGACTGGATGGCGAACCAGCAGATGGCCTACTACCCGCTGGGCGTGTACAAGGATGCGACGGCGACAACCACCAAGTAAGGAGAACTGATATGTTGCAGGAGATGATATTCGCGGGCTTCGGCGGACAGGGCGTCCTGTCGATGGGCAAACTTATCGCCTACGCCGCGATGAAAGAAGGGAAAGAGGTCAGCTGGATGCCCTCCTACGGTCCCGAGATGCGCGGCGGCACCGCCTACGCGATGGTCAATGTGAGCGATCAGCCGATATCGTCGCCGGTCGTGCAGGTGTACGATGTGGTGGTGGTGTTCAATCTGCCGTCGCTCAAGAAGTTCGAAGGAGCGGTCAAGAAGGGCGGCATGCTCTTCTGGGAAAGCTCGGTCATCAAAGAGGCGCCGACCCGCAAGGACATCAAGATATTCCCGATACCGGCCATCGAAAAGTCCGGTTCGGTGCTGGGCGATGTCAAGGTCATGAACATGGTCACCCTCGGCGCCCTGATCAAGGTCAACCCGCTGGTGAAACCCGAAACGCTTCTTGAGGCTCTCAAGGATACGCTCCCGGCGCGCCATCACAATATGATACCGATAAACAAGCAGGCGATAGAACTGGGCATGAGCCTCGTCTGAGGTTTCAGCGACCGACCGGCATATCCTTCAGTACCGCGGACAATTCATCGAAATGCTCCTGTATGACCAGCCGCTCCTCTGCGGACAGGGCGCGCCGGTAGATATCGGCCAGTTCGCGATCGCCCGGCAGGGCGCTTCCACTCAGTTTGAGCGACATCCAGCCCCGGATTATCTTCGCCGCCTTGCGCATGAATTCGAGCGGCTTCAAGCCCTTCCCCTTCAGGTAGCGTTCTATTTCCGTCTGCCCCTCAGCCTTGAGGGCGCCGCCGCCCTTTTCTTTACGATCCATTCTCCCGTTGTAATCCTCGGTTATCGCATTGACGGCGGGAAAATGTTCTATGAAAGGGGCGATGTCGGCGGAGACGATGACGACCGGCTTCACCTTTTCCGGCGGTCGCGCCGCAACGGGGGCGGTAGGCGGGTCGATCGGGACGACGGGCGGCGGCGGCTCCTTTTTGCAGGCGGGAAGCAGTGTCATTAAGAGTAGCAGATAGAGGAGCGACCGACCCATAGCGTCACCATACATCAGACGCCGTCATGCTACCTGCTCCATTCCGGAATAGCAATAAATTTGACCTGTCTCCCGTTTAGTGTATAGTTCTTTTGTTTTATTTCATTGGTTCGCGCGCAGGAGAGGCGTGCCGGATTGTAAACGGAGATCGTTCATGCTTACCTACACCATAAAGAACGCAGCCGGCAAGATGACGGTGACCATCGCCGGTCGGGTTGACAATGAGGGGGCGCTCCCCTTTCAGGAGGCTCTCGACAAGACCTTCGAGGTCAACCCGCGCAGCGTGGTACTGGACCTGACCGGCGTCGCCTTCATCAATTCGACCGGCATCGGCAAGCTTCTGCTGTTCTACAAACGCATCAAGAACCGCAGCGGCGAGATCACCATAACCGGCATCAACGACGACGTGTACACCCTTTTCAAGGCGATCCGGCTTGACAAACTCATCCCGATAGAGCGGTGAACGATGGCGAATTTCCGACTTTCAGGCGATACGGCCTTCATCGGCGGCGATCTCACGGTCAATGCGGGATCGGCGCTGCAGACCTTTCTGCGCAATCTTCTCTCGGCGACCCGGACCAAGGTCACGATAGATCTCCGCGGCGCCGACGTATGGGACAGTTCGACCGTCCAACTTTTCCTTTCGTGGATGAAAAGCCGCTCCGAGGGCACGGTGACATGGCGCAATATGCCGCGCGACATGGTCGGCGACCTCCGCATCATGGGACTTGCGAAACTATTCAACGGGGCTACCAATGAGCAGTAGAACGATCATGATCGTCGACGATTCGGCCACCCTGCGGGCGTCGGTCAATTTCGTCCTGACCGAGGCCGAATACACCGTCATACAGGCCAAAGACGGGCTCGACGGACTCGCTAAACTGCGTGACCTGCAGTCGGCCGGGACCAAGCTCGACATGATCATCACCGATATCAACATGCCCAACCTCGACGGTATCGGCTTCATCAACGAGGTCAAAAAGGGCGAGTACAAATATGTCCCCATCCTGGTCCTCACCACCGAGGCCGAGAACGCTAAGAAGATGGAGGGCAAAGCGGCGGGCGCATCGGGTTGGCTGGTGAAGCCCTTCAAGCCGGAGCAGTTGCTCTGGGTCGTTAAGAAATTCGTGCGCTAGGAGCGGCATGCTCAACAAGGATGGGCTCTACCATATCTTCGTCGAGGAATCGCGCGAGCTTTTGACCGGGCTCGAGGCCGACCTGCTGGAACTCGAGAAGGACCTGCAGAACGCCGAGACCATCAACCGCGTCTTCCGTTCCGTTCACACGCTGAAAGGCAGTTCGGGCATGGTCGAGTTCTCCGTTCTCACCGATTTCACCCACGAGTTCGAGAATGTGCTGTCGCGGGTCCGGTCGGGCGAGTTGCGCGCGACGCAGAAACTCATCTCCATCTTTCTCGAGGCGGTCGACCTCGGCAAACGCCTGCTCGACCAGCGTCCCGACCGCGTCCCCGAGGCCCTGCGCCTCGAAGCGTCGCGCGTCGCCGAGGGGCTCAAACGCTATCAGGGGATCGAGGCGCCGGGCGAGAACGCGGCCAAGAAGGGACCCGATCCGAAAGACGGTTTTAACGAGAAATACATCAACATCGTCCTCAAATTCCGTCCCGACATCTATCGTTCAGGGACCGACCCGCTGATGCTCCTCAAGGAACTGGCCGAACAGGGAGAGATCGTCCGGGTACGATGCGACGTGGGCTCCCTCCCGCCGCTGGACCAGATACAGCACGACAAATTCTACTTGAGCTGGGAACTCGTCCTGAAGACCTCCAAGCCGCTTTCGGCCGTCGAGAACATCTTCATCTTCGTCCGCGACGAGAACACCATCATGCTCGAGGACATCTCCGGACGCTTCAAGGAGGGTGTCGATCTCCAGTACGCCGACAAGAAACTCGGCGAGATACTGGAGGAGGAAGGGATCATCGGCCAGCAAGAACTCGAGGAGGCGATACGGGGGCAGAAACGGGCCGGCGAGATACTGCTGGAGAAGAACAAGGTCGATTCGGAGGTGCTCGACGGGGTCCTGCGCCGCCAGCAGCGTTCAAAGGAACTCAGCCAGACCTCGACCCTGCGCGTCGACACCGGCAAACTCGACAAACTGGTGAACCTCGTGGGCGAAATGGTCATCGGCGTCGCGCGGATGAATCAGATCCTGCAGTCGAGCGCTCTGTCGCACAACCGCGACCTCAACGACACGCTCGACCAGCTGGAACGGATAAGCCGCGATGTGCAGGAGCAGGTCATGCGGGTCCGGATGATCCCCATCGAGGCGACCTTCCGCCGCTTCCAGCGCGTGGTGCGCGACATCGCCAACGACTTGGACAAAAAGATAAATCTCTATATGTCGGGCACCGAGACCGAACTGGACAAGACGGTCATCGAACGGATCGACGACCCGCTCAAACACCTCATCCGCAATGCGGTCGATCACGGCATCGAACGGCCGGAGGAGCGCCTCAAGCGCGGCAAACCGGTCGAAGGCAGCGTCTGGCTGCGCGCCTACCAGCAGGAGGGCAAGATCATCGTCGAGGTCGAAGATGACGGCCACGGCATCGACCGCGACCGCATCCTGCGCAAGGCGGTGGAGGCGGGACTGATCGCCAAAGGGACCGATCTCCCGGCGCAGGAACTCTACGGCATGCTGTTCCTCCCCGGTTTCTCGACGGCAAAAAAGGTGACCGAACTCTCGGGCCGCGGCGTGGGCCTTGATGTGGTGAAGCGCAACATTGAAGCGCTGCGCGGCAGTATCGAGGTCTACTCCGAAAAAGACAACGGCACCCTGTTCCGCATCAAGTTGCCGCTCACGCTGGCCATCATCGACGGAATGCGCGTGGCGGTCGGCACCGAGATACTCACCCTGCCGCTCCTTTCCATCATCGAGGCGGTGCGCCCCGGGCCCGACAGCATCAAGACCATCGAGGGCAAAGGCGAACTGATGGAGTTCCGCGGCGAATATCTGCCGCTCATCCGGCTCTACGAACTGCTCGGCTTCGAAACGGCGGTCACCGACCCGGAAGAGGCGATCGTCATCATCCTTGAGGCGAGCACCCGCAAGATCGCCCTCATGGTCGACGATGTCATCGGCCAGCATCAGGCGGTCATCAAGAGTCTCGACACCAACTACCGGCGCATCGAAGGTACCTCCGGCGCCACGATACTGGGCGACGGCCGCGTCTCGATCATACTCGATGTGCACGGCATAGAGACGCTCGCCTTCGGCCGCCGCCGCGTCAGGGAGGGAACCGCATGAGCCCGCTTTCGAGCAAACTCTTCAAAAAAGAGACCGAGGTCCGCTCGGAACAGCCGTCGCAGTTCATCTCCTTCAATGTCGGCGAAGAGATCTACGCCACCGACATTCTCAAGATACACGAGATAACCAGTTACCGCGACCTGACCCGCATCCCCTCTCTGCCCGCCTTCGTCAAAGGGGTGCTGAATCTCAAGGGGATGGGCATTCCGGTGATGGACCTGCGCGAGAAGTTCGGACTTCCGGCGCAGCCCTATACGAAATTCTCGGTCATCATGGTGGTCGATGTATCGGGCCGCATCATGGGGGTCATCGTCGACAGCGTCGCCGACGTGCTCCATGTGATCCGCCGCGACATCCAGCCGGCGCCCAAGTTCTCGGCAGCGGTCAAAGCGGAGTTCATCAAAGGGATGATCAAGCGGGGCGACGGCAAGTTCATCATTCTGCTCGATATGGACCGCATTCTTTCGGACCGCGAACTCGACATCGTCGAATCGATATGACAGGGACGATATGAGCGCAATGAACGACTTTCTCGAACTCATCCCCGAATTCCTTGACGAGGCGCGCGATCACCTCACCTCCATCGAGGCCGATCTGGTGCAGGTGGAGACGGCGCTCACCGACCGCCGCACCGTCGAACCCGAAACGCTCCAACGCCTGTTCCGCGCCGCACACGCGATCAAAGGCGGCTCCGAGTTCGTGGGACTCGAGGCTATCGAGGAGATCGCGCTGGCGCTCGAGACGCTCTTCAACTTCATGCGCAACGGCGACATCACGCCCGACGCCGAACTGGTGACCGCGGCGCTCGCCGCCATAGACCGTCTCAAAACGCTGGCCACCGACCCTTCGGCCGTCGCCTCGGGCGAACTGGAAGGATCGGCCGCGGCGATACGCGACCTCGCCGACGCGCGGCTCGCCGACCGGACACGCCGCAGCGCCGCCACGGTCCTGCCGACCAACGGGCTGTTCGACGGTATCGGCTTCACCGTTTCAGAATACACCATGGAACGGAAAACGCGCCGCGGCAATCTTTTCATCATCACGGCCGATATCGGCGCCTACACGGAGCAGACCGGCGGCACCGCCATAGAACTTTCGGCCCTCCTGAGCGGACTGGGCGAGGTACTCGACACGGTGACCGCGGCCGACCCGGGCGACCGGCACATCGTCCATTTTCTCTACCATACGCTGCTCCGGGATGATGCGCTCCGTCTCTCGCTCCCCTTCCTTCCGCCGGAGAATTTCAGACAGGTGCCGCGCGAACAACTGGAAAAACTCACCGGCGGCCGCAAAAGCACAGAACCCCGGACCGACCGGCGCGATCCGCGTACGCCGCCCCGCGCCGCCGCGAAGGAACCCGCCGCCGCCCCCGCGGAGCTCGCCCCCGAACCCGCCGGCAACCCCGCCGATCCGGCCTGGGAACTCTGCACCGAGTTCGTCACCTTCTTCCTCGAACAGGAACTCTACGCCGTGCCCATATTCCTCGTCCACGACATCAAGGAGATGCTTCCCTACTCCCGCCTTCCCAACCAGCCCCCCTTCGTGTTCGGCGTGGTCAATCTGCGCGGCAACGTGGTGCCGGTCTTCGATCTGCGCCGCATTCTCGGACTGCCCGCCCGCCCCTTCGACCGCAAGACGGTCATCCTGATACTCGATATCGGCGGCAAGATCACCGGGCTGGTGGTCGACGCGATCAGCGATGTGGTGACGCTCGAACATCAGCATAAGCAGTCGACCCCGCTCCTCGGCCGCGACATAACCGCCGACTATGTCCGCTTCATCGGGAAGGACAAGAAAAGCGAAGCCTTCCTCATCGTGCTCGACATCGAGAAGATGCTGCCGGACTGACATGATAGAAATAAAGAAATTCACCCTGAGCGACGAAGAATTCAACAAACTCCGTCGGCTCGTTTTCGACGCGGCCGGCATCAGCCTCTCCGACGCGAAGCGGGAACTGGTCATATCGCGCTTCTCGCGCCGCCTGCGGGCGCTCAATCTCTCGACCTTCGGCGAATATTACAACTTCGTCATATCGCCCGACGGCCAGTCCGAGATGCAGAATTTCGTCAATTCCATCACCACCAACAAGACCGACTTCTTCCGGGAACCGCACCATTTCGACTTTCTGCGCGATCACTTCGTCCCCGAATGCCTCCGTCTCGGCCGCCGCGAGGTCCGCGTCTGGTCGGCCGGCTGTTCGACCGGCGAAGAGCCCTACTCCGCCGCGATGACGCTCCATACGCACCTCACCGAACCGCACGGCATCCGCGTCAAGGTGCTGGCGACCGACATCGACACGAGCGTGCTGGACGCGGCGCGCAACGGCATCTATGACGAACGCCAGATAAAACCGATCCCCGAAGAGATGCTCCGCAAATATTTCCTGCGCGGCAAAGAGGATAGCGCCGGACTCTACAAGGTCAAAGACGTGCTCCGCGAGATCGTCACCTTCCGTCAACTCAACTTCATCGCCGAGAACTATCCGATCTCCGCGGTCTTCGATGTCGTCTTCTGCCGCAATGTCATCATCTACTTCAGCGCGGAGACCAAAAAACGCGTTCTGACCCGCCTTTCCGGCTACCTGACGCGCGGCGGGTACTTCATCATCGGCCACAGCGAGACGCTGTTCGACATGGTCGACGGACTCACCTATCTCAAGAACACCATTTACCGCAAGGATTAAACGTGTACCGATCGTTCAACCGCAGATTCGACCGCGAGATCGTCATCATCCAGCCGGGAGAATACTATGTCACCGATTCGGCGGCCGAAGGGATCGCGACGGTACTCGGCTCCTGCGTCGCGGTCTGTCTGATGGACAGCCGGTCGCGTATCCGCGGGATGAATCATTTCATGCTCCCGGGCGACTTCCGCAACGAAGAGATATACCAGAGCCGCAGCGGCCGCTACGGCATGTTCGCCATGGAGAGCCTCATCAACGAGATGATGAAACGCGGCGCGAAACGCGAGAACCTCGCCGCCAAGATCTTCGGCGGCGCCCACGTCCTCAACTTCCGGCGCAGCGACGGCAATATCCCCGACGCGAACATCCTGTTCGCCAGGACCTATCTCGCCTTCGAGGAGATAAAACTCGCCGCCTCCGATGTCGGCGGTTCGACGGGGCGCAAGATCATCTTCTTCGACGACGCGGACGGCCGGGTGCTGGTCAAAAGGCTCGCCCCCGACAGCGTGGTCGAGTTCCTCGACGAGGAGAACCGCTACAAGGCGACGATGCTCAAAAAGAAAAAGGAGGAGATGAGCGGCGGCGTAACGCTGTTCGACAAGTAGGATGGTAGAGGTACGCAACGACAGGATCAAAGTGCTCGTCATCGACGATTCGGTGACGGTGCGCCGCGCGCTCGAAGAGATCATCAACACCGCCCCCGATATGCAGGTCATCGGCAGCGCCGCCGACGCCTACGAGGCGCGGGAACTGATGCGGACCGCCATGCCCGACGTCATCACGCTCGATGTCGAGATGCCGCGCATGGACGGACTCACCTTCCTCGACAAACTGATGCGCGCCGTTCCGGTCCCGGTGGTGATGATCAGTTCGCTCACGCAGGAGAACGCCCTCATCACGCTCCGCTCGCTCGAACTCGGCGCGGTCGACTATATCGCCAAACCGGCGAAGGGGCTCTTCATCCGGCTGGAGGACCTCGCCGACGAGATACTGGAAAAGATCCGCGCCGCCAACGGCGTGCCGCGCTCGTGGCTCGAACGGCACCGGTTCCGCGAGAAGATGACGCTCTCCCCCGAACAGGTGCTCGAGGCCGACGAGACCGACATCGTGCAGGGCGCCGCGCGCTTCACCAAGCCGTTCCCGCTCATCGCGCTGGGCGCCTCGACCGGCGGCACCATCGCCATCGAACAGTTCCTGCGCCGCCTCGACGCGAAACTCATGCCGCCCATCGTGATAGTCCAGCACATACCGCCCTTCTTCTCGCGCTCGTTCGCCGAGAGGCTCGACGCCCTGTTCGATTTCAGCGTCAGCGAAGCGGTCACGGGACACGAACTCAAACCGGGCGACGTGGTGGTCGCCGAAGGGGGCAGACACCTGTTGGTCGAACGGACGCCGTCCGGCTACACCGTCATCAGCCGCGACGGCCCGCGCGTGAACCGTCACCGGCCGTCGGTCGACGTCCTGTTCCGGTCGGTCGCCGCCGCCGCACGCGACAGCGCCATCGGTATCATCCTCACCGGCATGGGCAACGACGGCGCCAAGGGGATGCTGGAGATGCAGATCGGCGGCGCGCTCACCTTCGCCCAACGCAAAGAGGGGTGCCCCGTCTACAGCATGCCGCGCGCCGCGGTCGAGATGGGGGCGGTCCGCATCCAACTTTCGGTCGAAGGGATCGCGACCTATCTCAACCGCATCTTCGAGGGAGGCCCCGCGTGAACCTCCTGCTGACCCGCGAATACCGCATCGGCAACGAACTGGACCGGCTGGCGGCCACGGTCGGCGACCTGCTTGCCGCCGCGCGGCCCTACCTGCCCGTCAACGGCCAATTGGAGGTGGCGCTTTACGAAGCGCTCTACAACGCGGTGGAGCACGGCAACCTCGGCCTTTCCTGCGCCGAGAAGAAACAACTCATCGAGAACGGCCGGTACGATGAATTCATCGCCCGGCGGCAGCGGCAGATCCCCTACGCCGACCGCACCGTCGCTCTCTTATTACAGATAACCGAGCAGGAGGCCGTCATAACGATAACCGATCAGGGCGCCGGTTTCGACTGGCGCGAACGTCTGGCCGCGGGACACGACGAGGCTTCGCTGCTTGAAGTGAACGGGCGCGGCATACGGATCATGCAGAGCGTCTTCGACGAGGTGCGCTACAACCGCACCGGCAACACCGTGACCCTCATCAAGAAACGGGAGACCGCCTGATGCAGAAAGCCAACGCCGCGAGCGACCAGAAACGGATACTCATCGTCGATGCCGACGAGCAGGTGACGGCGGTACTCGCGCTCAAACTGCGCCAACTCAAATACGAGGTGATGACGCTGGCGAGCACCGTCAATGCGCTTGCCGCCATCCGCGAATTCCTGCCGCATCTCATCATATCGGAGATGGTCCTGCCCGAACTGTCGGGGGTCGACTTCCTCAAACGGATCAAGATGAACCCCGAAACGGCGCACATTCCCTTCATTTTCCTGTCGAGTTCACGCAATGTCGAAGACAAGATCATCGCTCATGAAATGGGCGCCGAGGCCTTTTTCGCCAAACCGATCTTCATCAAGGTGCTCATCAATCGCATCACCGACTTCTTCGAGGAGCGCGACTTCAAGGATATCCTCTCTTCCTCGGGCGAACAGGAACAGTTCACCGGTCTGCTCCAGAACATATCGGTCATCGACCTGCTGAACATCATCCGCGAGAACCGGCGTAGCGGCGTCATCACCCTGACCGCGGCCGGCGGCGAGACGGGCGCCATCCATTTCTCCGACGGCGCGCTCATCCGCATCGAGAAAGAGGGCTCCGAAAATAAGGGGGGAGAGGAATTGCTCTACACCTTCCTCCCGTGGATGGACGGCTCTTTCCGCATCGTCTACGGCGAGGTGTCGGCCGAACCGAACATCACCGAACCCTTCGACCGCCTCATCGTCAACGCAATGAACTGGCTGGCCGAATATCAGTCGGAGTTGAGCGAGATGCCGGCGCTCGATGTCACTATCCATCTTCAGTTCCCCGCCTTCATCGAACAACTCGCCAAACTTCCCGACACTATCGGGACACTGTTGCGGGAAGTGCCCGACGAAGGCATTCGCGTAGGGGAACTGATCGAACGGACGGGCGACGACCGGAAACGGGCCATCGAATACATCAAAAAACTGATATCGCTCGGCATCCTCGGCTACGAACCCTGTAGCGCTCCCTACCATCCGGCCGCCGTTCCGGCATGGTTCGACGGCGATCCTCACTCCCCGCGCCGCGCCGCGCCGCAGGTAGCCCCCTCCCCCGCCCTGCCGGGAGATGACGGAGACATCCGGCGGGCGAAGGTCGCGCCGGCGCCCGTCACGATACTGCAACAACCCGCTCCGTCCGTTCCGGCCACCCCCGCGCCGGGACCGGTCCCGGTGCCTGCACCGCCGCCCCCCGCACCGATCCATCGGGAAACGGTTAAACTGAACGAAGATGAAGAGCGGCGCGCCCTCATCGCCGCGCTGGAAGAGGAGCCCGCCCCCGCGCGACAGGGACACGGACGGACGCTGTTGATCTTCGCGATATTGGTATCGCTGGCCGCGGCAGGCTTCGCACTCTGGTATTTCCTCTTCCGCCCGGCGAACGCCCCGCTCCCGCTGGAACCGCCTGTCGAGACGGTAGCCGCCCCGGAACCGCCGCCGCCTCCCGCGCCGGTAAAGCCGAAGGATCCGTACGAGGGAAAAAACGCCGACGAATTGCTGGCGCTCGGCGCCGCCGCGCACGGAGCGGAGAAATATGCCGACGCGGTAGCGCTCTATCGGGCGGCGCTCAACAAAGTACCCGCCGGAGATACCGCCCTCGCGCAAGCCTCCAAGATACAGAAGAACCTTGCCATCGCCTACTACGACGCCAGCGACTACCCGAACGCCCTCGCGGCGATCGAACAGGCGCTGGCGGGCGGTCTTGAGCCGGAAAAGATAGAACTCAAGGCGGCGATACTCGAGGAGATGAAACGGTTCGACGACGCGATGAACACCTACCGCGCCCACCTGAAGAAAAAGGAATTCAAGCCCAAGGTGACCTACTGGATCAACGAGATCATGCGGCTTAAAAAGGAAAAGAAGAAGGCAGGAGCGGCGAAGTGAGAGTACTTATCGACGAAACGGCCATTCAGCGCCGCGTCGCCGAAATGGCGGCCGACATCCGGACCTGCTACGGCGACGAACCGTTCCTCTTCCTCGTGGTGCTCAAAGGGGCCTTCATGTTCGCCGCCGACCTCTTCCGCCGCATCGGCGCGCCCGACATGCGGATAGACTTCATCCGTCTTTCGAGTTACCGCGGTACCTGCTCCAGCGGGAAGGTATCGCTGCCGGAATGCGAACTGGCCCGCTTCGCCGGACAGAATATCCTCATCGTCGAGGATATCGTCGACACCGGGCTCACGCTCGAGGTCTTCACCAAAGCGCTCCGCGATGCCGGCGCCCGGTCGGTACGCATCTGCTCGTTCCTTGAAAAAACGACCGTCAACAACGGCCGCGTCAAGATCGACTTCCTCGGCTTCCCGATACCCGACAAGTTCGTCGTCGGCTACGGACTCGACTGCGACGAACTCCACCGCGATCTGCCGCATGTCGCGGTATTCAACGAGGAGTAGCGCGGTGCAGCAGATCCGTCCCGGTATCGAATTACCCCTCCACGAGATAGCGGATCATCCGTTCGACTTCGCCGCCCTCTTCCCGGGGTGCGACCGGATCGAGTGCGAAGTGGGGGTCTGCTCGGCGATATTCCTGACCGAATACGCCAACCGCAATCCCCGGACCGGCATCCTCGGCATCGAGAAGAAGCACGCCTACTTCCTGCGCGGTCTGCATAACCTTGAACGGAAGATCAAACAGGACAATGTCAAGGCGGTCGAGTTCGACGCGCGGCCCCTCATCGAGATGCTCATCCCGCCGGGGTCGCTCGACATACTGCACATCTACTTCCCCGACCCGTGGCCGAAGAAGCGGCATATCTCCAAACGGATGCTCAACCGTGAGAATCTCCGGATGTTCCATGAGAAGTTGAAACCGGGCGGCCGCATCTCGTTCGCGACCGATCACCCCGGCTATGCCGAATTCATCGACGCGGAGCTTCCCTTCGTCGCCGATCTCTACACCCGGCTCCCCTTCGGACGGGAAGACCGCACCGTCATGACCAAATGGGAACGCAAACAGACCGATAAAGGCATTCCCATCAATTATTATCTGCTTGAAAAGAAGACCCTCCCATGACGCTCATTCTGGCGCTCGGCGCCTTCCCGGGGATACTTTTCGCGCTGATCAAGGTGCTTAAAAAGAACGAAGAGGTGAGCAACCGGGTCCTCGGCTTCGCCCTCTTTTTCTATTCCGCGATGCTCCTGCTCGTGTTCCTCGGGAAGTATAGTTATCTGAACTACTCCAAAGAATTCATCGTCGTCGCCAACACCGTCACCTGCATCGCCTGGCCGCTCTTCTACCTCTATATTCTGCTCATCACCGGCGCCACCGACACCCTCTCGCGGAAACATGCGCCCCACTTCGCCGCCTTGGCGGGCTACACCGCGCTCTTCGTAGTCCCCGTCGTTTTGACGAGCGACCTGCCCGACCTCTTCTTCCGCCTCTCCTTCTATTACTCGCTGACCGTTTCATCCGCCTATTCGATCCTGATGCTGATGCGGCTCCGCGCCTACAAGAACACGCGCCTTCACTACAATTCAGAGGATGAACCCACCTTTTCGTGGCTACAGGCATCGGTCCTGCTCTGGCTGTTCATCGACGCCCTGCAGGGTATCTTCGTCCCCTTACGGAACTATCTTCTCGCCTGCTGTCCCCTCCTTCCGGCCATTCATGAATTCATTCTGAATGTCGCTTCGATCTCGTGGATCTATATTTTTGTCTATTTCGCCCTCTCGCACCCCGACATCTTCTCCCAGTCCCGCAAGATGGCATCCTCTCTGCAAGAGGAAAAAGCGCCCCCCTCACCCCTCAACGAGGAGTACGCGCAGACCATCGCTTCGAGATTGGAAAAGGTCATGAAAGAGCGAAAACCCTATCTCGATCTTGACCTCACTATCGCCACGCTGGCGGACCTGATCCATGTCCCCCCCTACCTTTTGGGCCGCTACCTCAACCTGCGATTGGGCAAGAACTTTATGACCTACATCAACGAACTGCGCGTTGAAGAGGTGAAGTCGCGATTCATGGACCCCAACCTCGACAATACAACGATATTGGAGATCTCCCTGCAGGCGGGTTTCCGTACGAAATCGGCCTTCAACAACTTCTTTAAAAGATCGACGGGCATGACCCCGACGGAATACCGGAGATCGATGAAAGACCAGCGGAAATAGACCGTTAAGGATCGGAAGCGGCGTTCTCATTCCCGAATCGGAACGCTCACCGCGCGAAAAACAAGTACTCTTTTACAAAATCTCGGGATCAAGGACGAATTTCTGCGCAACGCGCATTACTAGTACTTTGATGCCTGTTTTTTTCACTTACGGAGGTTGCCGATGAGATCATGTGCGGGGATTTTTGTTCTCTTGAGTTTTCTGCTGATCGTCTCCTGCGGAGACAACGATGTGAGTACCGTCGACCAAGCATCCGAAACAGAGAAGGAGGTCGTGGTCGATGAGGATATCGTTACCGGGGAAGAGGTCGTCACGGTCGATGATGCGCCGGTCAGCGGGACCGATGATGAAGTGACCGATGAACTTGCGGTCGACGATCAGGAACCTGTTGACCAGACACCCGATGAGACGCCGGATGAGACCCCGGACGATATTTCCGATGACACCGAACTGCCCGATGAGGAGATGACCGAAGATATCCTCATGGACCGCGTGGTCGGTCGTTATGCCCACTACGACATCGTCGCCTACTACTCCGACATGGGGCTGATGGGGGTGTTCAAGAACCTCATCATCTCGTACGGCTTCACCACCTTCGAGAAAGAGAACGACACACTGAAGATAACCGACCGCTTCTGCCATTCGGAACAGATATCGAACCAGAATTTCACCGCGATAGTGCCCGATGCGATGACCCGGGCGATCATTCCCGACTCCACCTTCATAGAGATAAAAAAGGACGCGAACGGCGACCTGTTCCTCTACCGGCCGGAAACGCCGACCCTTGTAGGCATCGACTACGAGGATCCCTATAACAATCCGCTTCCCGACTCCATAGAACCGGACGATCCGCGGCTGGTCGACGCCGACTTCGACGGGAAACCGGGGGTCACCGTGTTCATCGACATGTTCAATAAGATGGAAGAGTTATATATCGCCCGCAGAGAGGTGTTCGCCTTTGAGGCCTCTCTCACCGAAAGCGGGAATATCGAGGGGATCGTGCTGGACGAATCGGAACAACTGCTCATTGACGCAACGAACTTTCTTCTGAAGAATCAGAATGGGGAATGGTTGCAATACCGCGGCCCCAACGGCGACGATTACAGCCTCAGTCCGATCATCCTCGTTCCGATCGACGATAGTTATGACTGCGATACCCTGATGCAGGAAAGAGACGCCTTTTTCCCGCCCAATCCCACGGTCTGGGAAGACTGATCTTTTCGTTATTATCTGCCTGAAAAGCGCTGAACGGGAATTAAAAGAGTGGTGCCGGGAACAGGAATCGAACCTGCACGGAGTTGCCCCCACTGGAACCTGAATCCAGCGCGTCTGCCAATTTCACCATCCCGGCACTCAGCTGTCAAAAAGCCGTTGCCGATTATACACGGCGGCGGCTATTGTCAAGAAATATTTGGCCGATGACCGCGCATCTGCTATAGTGGATTGCACAACGGAGGACCGGATGCTGATCTCACTACTGCTGTTCACACTCACCGAATACGACCTTTTGCAAAAGGCCACCGCCGAGGGCTTCCTCTACCGCAATGTCGCCATCGAAACGACCGAGAAGTGCCCCGATAAAGATTTCTGCGCGATCGTTGACGGAGCGCGCTACCACTTCAAACGGCTCGACGCGACCGCCGTCACGCTCGAAAAGAGCGCCGACGGCTTCACGCTGACCATCTCCCCCGACAAGAACTTCACCAACTACCGCCTCTTCATCCGCGAAGGACTCACCGCGCGCCGCATCGAAGCGACGCAGAAACGGATAGCGGTGATCGACAAAGGGGCGCTCACCGCCCTGCAACTGGTCGGCGTCGGCGCCCGCGGCCCGGTGGTCATCTGGCAGAAAGATATCCGCCCCGCCGCCGTCGAACCCTTCACCGGCGACCTCCTCGGCTCGATGAACGCGCTCCGTAAAAAAGCGGGACTGCCGCCGCTCGCGCTCGACAAGGCACTCGCCCCCGCCGCCGACAACGCGATGAAGCGGATGAAGAACGGCGAACTGGCCCACTATTCGGGCGACGAAGGGAGCGTCAAACACGCCGGGGTCCGCGCCGGATCGCTCGGCGAGAATCTCTTTACCGCGACCGGCGTCGAGAAGGCATGGCTCATGATGACCGCCTCGCCGTCGCACCTCTTCAATATCGTTTCTCCCGCCTTCCGCCGCTGCTGGGTGGAAAACAAGAACGCCGCCGACGGATCGGTGACCGGCGTGGTGATATTCGCCGACTGATCGCCGCGCTCTTATTGCCCTAAAACTCTTGCATTTATTTCCCGTTTTGTTATGTTTTTGCAACCTATCTGCTTGGGTGGAGGCATCATGGTTCGCTACCTTATTACTATTATTGCGGCGCTGTTCCTTTTTGCCGCCTGCTCCTCGAACGAGGCGGGCGGCATCCGGCTCCACTACGCGTGGACCGACGAAGAGGGGAACGCGGTGACGCCGCCCAAGATGGCGCAACTCTACGCATGGGCGGAACTGACCTACGC
>ERZ1645192.2089-NODE-2089-length-16632-cov-7.915727_pt1 | contig 16632 bp, 14 predicted proteins | sample MGYA00575354_ERZ1645192 | MGnify/ENA primary metagenome ERZ1645192 (study PRJEB40844, sample SAMN11349763) | freshwater sediment metagenome | isolation source: river sediment | host: Sediment | place: India: Faizupur Khadar , New Delhi | collected 2017-02-21 ... | reverse complement strand
AAGCCTCAGCCGAGATTTGAACTCGGGACCTGTTGATTACAAGTCAACCGCTCTGCCAGCTAAGCCACTGAGGCGCGGGAACAACTTATACTTCTCAGCACTTAAAGGTGCTGTTTGATCGGTTTCTATATCCGGCTCTGGTACAGAACAATCTGGAATGGTACAGCTTACCGTGGACATAGGAGGCAGACCCGGGATAGACTGCCGTGGATTTTGTGCATACTGTTATTTCAAACATGCACAGGATCTTCCTGCATTTGGATGCAAATACTGCCTCCCCTTTACAAAAGGCTGTGATTATTGTTCACGAAGCGTCCAGGAAAAATATTCAGGATTTTTACCACTCAGGGATGTAGCAGAAAAAGTTCTTGCAGATCTTCAGATGCTCACCGGTGACCTGACCCGGATCACCATATCAGGGGGCGGGGATCCCAGCTGTTATCCTGAATTCACCGATTTGGTGGAACTTTTATCATCACTCGAGGCACCGCTCCATATCGGATATACCAGCGGGAAGGGGTTTGATGATCCGGATATTGCTGATTTTTTAATTGAGAGCGGGCTTCAGGAGATATCTTTTACAATATTTGCCCATGACCCAGAACTTCGCCGGAAATACATGAAAGATCCAACACCCGAAGCCTCACTTGAAGTACTCTACCGGCTTGCACAAAAAATCGAGGTCTATGCCGCGCTGGTAATACTACCCGGGGTAAATGACAAGGAGGTTCTTGCTGATACCATCAGATGGCTGGAGGGGGCCGGGGTGAAAGGAGTAATACTCATGCGCTTTGCAAATAACCCGGAGCAAGGGCTGATATTACAAAATGCACCCATCATCCCAGAACAGCGGATCCATACCCCTTTCGAATTTGCTGATCTGGTAAAAGAAACCCAGAAAATTACCAAAATGAGAATCTCCGGAACCCCCCTCTATGACCCCGACCTTGGTTCTCCATTCATTCTGGCCAATGAACCTGATCATCTTCAAACCCTTCCAATTATATCCAGGCATGCCGGAGTTATCACCGGTTCGATTGCCGGTCCTTTTCTGGAGAAGATCCTCACCGCAAGGGGAGGTAAGAATCTCGTTATCATGGTAAAAAAGGAGATCGCGGATCTCATTACCATAGATGATATTCAGGAATTGGATCTCTCCATTATGCCGGATACAGTAATATTACCAGGGAGATCTTTTGTTCACATCCCGGAAGCAGAAAGGGTATTGTCTGCAGATGGAAGATTTAGAACAGTTATTCGTGGACCTGATATGCTCACTGCCGATGGGGAAACATCAATGGGAATGACAAAGGACGAGGTTCTGGCTCTTGAGCTGGAGGGGTTCCGAACTCTGATCAATCTCATCAACCAATGGGGCACCTGACGGGTATCCTTATCACCTGTCACGATTGATACTATACCGCACTTTTTATAGTGCTGGCAGACGCAAATCCGACGTGATTATCATCACTGCCCGAACCGGGCTTTGGGATTGCAGAGAGTTGGCAGATTAATTGTATCTGACTCTTTTCTCTCTCAGGATTTTGCTCTGTTTTCAGGAGGATTTAGAAATGGCACGAATGCATGCCCGTAGAAGAGGTATTTCACGTTCAGTCAGACCATACCGGACACAGGCTCCGGAGTGGTCGAACACGGACAAGGAAGCCATCATCAAGCAGATAGTAGACCTGCGCAGACAAGGAAGTTCAACAGCCGAGATCGGGCTTGTAATGAGAGACAAGTATGGTGTCCCCAGTGTCAAGCTCGCAACCGGAAAGAAGATCACCCAGATTCTGCGTGACAATGATCTCATATCAGAAATCCCCGAGGATCTCCGTAATCTGATTGAGAAAGCCCTTGGAATGCGTAAACACCTCGCAGAGAACAAGCGGGATATCCATAATAAGCGCCAGCTCATGCTGACTGAGTCAAAAGTCCGCAGACTGGTCAAATACTACGTAAGCAGCAAAAAACTTCCAAAAGGCTGGGTTTACAAACCGGATACTGCAGAAATTCTCCTGTCCAGATAATCCTACGGTTAAAATGTCCATTGAAACTGCTGCGAAAGACCTTGCATATGAGTTATCCAGACAGAGCTCTGTTGAAGTCCTCTGTCATCATGATGCAGACGGGATTGCAGCAGGATCGATCATGGCGATGGCCCTGTACCGGGCAGGCATTCCGTTCAGACTTCGTATAACTCACCGGTTGTCTGAAGATAACATCCCAAAGACCAGACCATTGCTCCTGTGCGACCTTGGTGCAGGTCTTGCCGGATTACCGGAGGATACGATGGTCATTGATCACCACCTCCCCTTCTTTGAGGGGCCGCATCATGTAAATCCCAGGCATGACGGGATCGATGGAGACACCGACCTCTGTGCAGCAGGGACAGCATATCTTGTTGCCAGTGCTCTTGGTGATAATCGCGATCTTGCAGGACTGACGCTCCTTGGCGTCATCGGAGACGGGCAGACCCTGACCGGGAAAAACCAGGATATCTATCTTGGTGCTCTCGGTAATGGTATCATCAGTAAAAAGAGGGGAATTGTCCTTCCAGGCAGAACACCTGCCGAGCAGATTGAGCTCGCAACAGAACCATTTCTTTATGGTATTTCTGGCTCAAAGGAGGAGTCTCTCAATATTATTCAATCCTCCACGACTGATGACAGCCTTCAGAGAGATATGCTCTGCTCACTCCTTGTTCTGCATGCCGCAGAGAGATGCAGGCCTGAAACAATGGATTCAATATGGGGAGATATGTGGATGCTGGAACGGGAAGTGATTGAGCATGCACACAATATGGCTTTTGTTGTGGATTCATGTGGAAAAGCAGGACATGGAAGCATGGCAGTTTCACTCTGCCTTCGTTCATCTAAATTGACCGATAAGGCATATGAGATAGCACGAACTCATCGTCTGGCACTCATTCAGGAGATGAACCGGTTCCTTAGAGCACCTCATGATGAAAAGACAGGCCCGATCATGTGTAATGATCAGCACCTCATCAGCGATCTTGCAGATACTGTGTTCAGAAATATTCCGGACAGTTCTCCCGTAATTGTAGCGGTGCAAAAAAATGACGGCACATGTTCCTGTTCCATAAGAACAGACGGCAGCAGTGGTACATATGCAGGAGAGATTGTGCATCAGCTGGCTCTTGAATATGGAGGATATGGAGGAGGCCACCAGAACCGGGCAGGAGCGACCGTCGCTTGTGAATATCTTGATACATTTTCATCAAAGGTTGTGGAGGCGTTCAGCTTATGAATATTCAGGGAATAATCCGGACAACTCATACCCAGGCTCAATGCATTGCAGATTCAGTATCTGCAGATAATCTCTCAGAGATGAAGACTCATGCAGAGGGGGATTATGTCATCACACAGATCACAAGCACCAAAGTCCGGTCAGTCATCGCTTCAATGGACGATTATCTTATGAATCTCACCGTAGCTGAAGAGGTTTGTGAAAAATCATCACAGACTTCAAATCAGGAGTTAAGAGACGAAACCGGGAGTAAATAATCCGGTTCGAATTATATGACATCAATACAGGAAGTCAGAACATATGCATCATAATGAAAAAAGGTGTGAATAATGGCAGCGAAAAAACCAACAGGCAGAAGAGTCGACGGATGGAAAGCAAAATCCTGGTATAAGGTATACAGCCCTGACAATGTGGGTAAAGTATACCTTGGCGACACTGTGGCAGATGATCCGTCAAAACTTATGGGACGGGTCATGCAGGCACCACTCTCAGAACTGGTAAATGACTATACCAAACAGAACGTGAAGATGAAGTTCACCATCACCAATGTAGCAGGTGATGCAGCATACACTTCATTCATCGGTCATGAACTTGCGCGTGATTTTATCAGATCACTGGTAAAACGCCGTACCTCACGGATTGACTGTGTGGTAAACTTTGTCAGCAAAGACGGCAGTAAGGTTCGTGCAACAGTAACCTGTTTCACGCTTACCCGTGCAGACCAGAGCCAGCAGCATGAGATCAGAAGAATTCTTACCGCTGATGTTCTCACCTTTGGCAAAGAGAACGAACTCGGTGTGTTTGTGAACAATATCATCAACGGCGATCTTGCAAAGGAACTCTTTAAGAAAGTAAAAGAGCTCCACCCGGTACGTCGTGTTGAAGTTATCAAAACCAAGGTTGAACTCCCCAAGAGTTCTGCCTGAAACTTTTTTTTAGATATTTCAGGGGCCATTTTCAGAAGTCCAGTTCCCACCCGACTCACCCGGTGATCATCGTGATGTAGGGGGAAGACCAATGGTACTGACAATCCTAATACTATAGGTCTTATTACCAGAATCCAGGTGTACCTCAATGCTTGATATACGATTCGTCCGGGCAAATCCGGATATCATACGGGAAGATCTGAAGAAGAGAAATGATCTCGAGAAGATAGCATGGATTGATGACCTGCTTGTGCAGGATGTTCGGCACCGTGAACTGATCGGTCAGACCAATGAATTACGGCGAAGACGAAATTCAATCTCATATGATATAAATCGTGCAAAAAAGGCCGGAGAAGATGCATCTGTGTTCATTGCCGAAGCTGCAGGCCTCCCTGGACGCATAAAAGAAAATGAAGCTGAGATGGAGGACATTTCAGCAAAGATACGATATTACCTCATGCGTATCCCCAATATTCTCCATGAGAGTGTTCCGGTGGGTGCTGATGATACCCAGAATGTCGAGGTAAAGAGATATGGGACTCCCCGGACCTTTGACTTTGAACTAAAAAATCACGGACAACTTGCTGCAGATAATGACTGGGCCGATTTTGAACGGGCAACCAAGACATCCGGTGCAGGATTTTATTTCCTGAAAGGGAACCTGGTTCTTCTTGATCTCGCCCTTCAGCGGTTTTCCCTGGATATTTTAATGGAAAAAGGCTATACACCAATCATCCCCCCGTACATGATTAACCGGAAGTCATACGAGGAGGTTACTGACCTTGATGATTTTGAGAAAGTCATGTATAAAGTTGAGGATGATGATGCATACCTGATCGCTACCAGTGAGCACCCGATGGCAGCAATGTTCCAGGATGAAATATTTGAAGAGAAGGATCTGCCGGTCAAACTTGCCGGATTGTCACCCTGTTTCAGGCGGGAGATTGGATCTCATGGTCTTGATACGAAAGGTCTTTTCCGTGTTCACCAGTTCCATAAGGTAGAGCAGTTTGTCTACTGCCACCCGGATGAGTCATGGAGAATTCATGAAGAACTTCGTGAAAATGCCGAGGAGATATTCCAGAAACTAGAGATTCCATACCGGCTTGTGAATATCTGTACTGGTGATATTGGAACGGTTGCGGCAAAGAAGTATGATATTGAGGCATGGATGCCCCGTGAGAACGAATATCGCGAAGTTGTTTCGTGTTCGAATTGTACCACCTATCAGGCAGTCAGATTAAACATCAGGGTCAGGGACAAAGAGGATTTTGAGTCAAAACAGTTTGTTCATACCCTGAATTCCACCGCAATCGCAACTTCACGAGCCATGCGGGCAATTCTTGAAAATAACCAGCATGAAGACGGCTCGGTAGAGATACCAAAGGTGCTTCGGCCATACATGAATGGCAAAGAGCTTCTCTGAACGAGCAGTATTCATCAATAATTCCAATTTTTTTCACTGTGATAGTTCAAACCGATAGTTCTTTTTTCCATAAGTCCTAACAGGTTCTGACTTGAAATATGAAAATCGCACAAATGCTGGAGCTTGAAACTATCTCTCTTGTTGAACCCACATTTTCCGATCTGATATATCAGGAGATCGATGATCTCTTGACCGTTTTTCCAGGAAAAGCCGGAAAAATTCTGGTCGATGAAGATGAGAATCCCGTTCTTTTTGCCAAAAATGCTGAAGAAGGTGGATGGGTCGGGTGTACAACGCTGCTTCGGGAACCATCACTGGGACTCATCGACTTTTTCGAGCAGTTTGAATGGGAGATGTATCAGGAGGAGAATGAAGTTGTCCTTGATGCAATAAGGGAGTATTACAGTAACCAGCTGTGTGATTCTGTCCTTCCCGGCCCGGATGATCTCAATCCTGCCCGGGTTCAGAGCATTGAAGCAATCCTCCATAAAACGGTGGGAACTGAACCGGATTTATTCTGCCTTGACTGTTGCTGTGGTACCGGTGTAGGTTCGATGGTTATGCAGGCTCATGGAATGCACCCGGTTGCCTATGATAACGACGAATCTCTCCTGGTGCGGGGGATCATGGCCGGACGACTCAGGCCTGAACGAACCATGTGGATTGATGGCCGGATGATAAACCAGTACATGAAAAAACCAGCATCCCTGGTATGTGGATTTATGATCGGAGAGATACACTCATTTAATGCCCATATATGGCAGGAGATCATTGCTGCTGCTTGCATGGCGTCAGAAAGAGTTCTTTTCACCGCCGGAACTGAACCTGAGATAATACAGATTAAGGAATGGGTTTTTAGCACCGGAAAAAAAGCGGAGATATTTGAATCAGATGCAGATCCGATTTATGACCGTTGGATTTGTTATTCAGAGTAGGGAACCGATACAAATCATCCCCTTATTCAACTGAAAAAGAGTGGAAGTTTTGGGTTTCTGACCAGACAACTGATCTTCAGTTTAATTACTCCCTTATCACCTCTCCGGTTCTGATTTTTATGGACTCTTCGATGGGGATGACGAAGATTCTGCCATCACCGATTTTGCCGGTATATGCTCCCTTCTTGACGGCTTCTATGACCTGGTTCACTTTCTCTGCAGATACCAGGATCTCCACCTCTACCTTGGGAATGAGGTCTACCTCAATTGTTCCACCACGGTACTGAAGGCTGATCCCTTTCTGTTCTCCCCGGCCCTGGACCTCGGTCAGAGTCATACCGAAAAAACCGGCCTCTTCCAGGGCAGCTTTGACGGCGTCCAGTCGTTCGGGTTTAATAATGGCTTTTACCAGTTTCATGATTCACCTTGGTTATGATCGTGCCCGCTCTCCATGCTGGGAGATGTCAAGGCCGACATATTCTTCATCTTCCGATACACGCAGTCCGATTGTCTTGTCAATTACCAATGCCAGGACATAGGTGACCACAAAGGCATACATGGCAGCAATCAGTGCATCGATGGTGTTGATACCAAACTGATATACATTGCCGGCAAGGAGACCGGTATGACCTACACTTGCAAATATACCTGTTGCGATTGCACCCCACAGACCACCTACTCCGTGGATGGCCCATGCATCAAGACTTTCATCAAACCCTTTCTTCAGGCGCCAGAGAAGTGCCCCATAACAGATGAGACCGGCAACACCACCGATGACAAGTGATGACGGGACATCAACAAATCCGGCCGCAGGTGTGATACCGACCAGACCTGCAATAGCCCCTGAAACCATACCGACTGAACTTGGTTTTCCATGTATACTGCTTGCAAGCAGCCATGTCAGAGCTCCGGCAGCCGCTGCGGTGTTGGTAACCATCAGGGCACTTGAAGCAAGACCATCGGCTGCTATCGCACTTCCGGCGTTAAACCCGAACCATCCAAACCAGAGCAATGCTGCGCCCAGCAGTGTCATCGGGATGTTATGGGGTTCTATTGAGTTTTCTCCAAAGCCCATCCGTTTTCCTATCACCAGCGCAATGGCCAGTGCACCAAATCCTGAACTGATATGGACCACCGTTCCTCCGGCAAAGTCCAGGGCTCCAAGCGAAGCAGCCCAGCCACCACCCCAGGCCCAGTGAGCGAGAGGATCATAGACCAGGGTTGTCCAGAGCAGTCCGAAGACCACGAAGGCTGAAAGCCGTATCCGTTCTGCTACGCCGGATGTCAGGATTGCCAGTGTCAGTGCAGCAAATACCAGCTGGAATGCTGCAAACAGGATATCCGGTATGGGAAGAGTAGTCGCTTCCGACCCGACTCCGGAAAGTCCGATAAAGTCCAGGCCACCAATAAATCCGCCTATATCCGAGCCAAATGCGAGAGAATATCCGCAAAAGACCCACTGAACACTCACGAGAGCATAACTGAGAAATGCCAGTGCTACCATTGAGACGACATTTTTCTTTCGTACGAGCCCTCCGTAGAACAACCCGACCCCTGGAGTCATGAGCATGACCAGGCAGGTAGAGGCAAGTATCCACGCAGTTGCACCACTATCTAGTGTCATTATTAAATCACCTGATTGATCACCAGCATCGCTGATCTTGTATCAGTGGATAATTATCCTGTCGTTTGTTTGGATCAATTACCGAACTGATACTTTCAGTCATCCCCAGTGGGTCTAATCCACATGGGTAGTAAGAAGTTACCTTCCATCGTTTATAAAATTAACTATTAGAATAATTTGATACCGTAAGAAACAAACAGGGAAAACAGGAGAGAGAAAAGGTAGTAATCGGTAGATGAAATCAGTTTGCGAGTAGCAGGAAAATTTTATTTCATTCTTCTGCCATGACGCTTTTTCTTTTTTCTGGGTTTATCACCGGTTTCATTCTCCTTCCGGATCTTCTCCTTCGCAGCTTCTTCATCAGATGCGCATTCAAGATCTGCCAGAATATCAAGCGGGTCTTTCATCTCATTGACCAGCCGGATAATGCGGGATAAACGTTCAACACCAATAAAATGCTCAGCCATCACCCTGGCCAGAGGAGTCAGACGTATTACTCCGTTATCCCTTGAGATGAGCTTCTTGGTTAAAAGAAGCTCTTCAACCGGTTCTGATTCACCAACAAGGTACCCTTCAATCTTTTCAATGGAGCTCTCATCCCCTTTGCAGATGACAGCATTCGCGACATACAGTTCAGAGCTCTGCTCAAGAGTATACTGGGGGGCAACCTCTCCCATCTCCCCCTTTAAAAGACCCATGGCTACCTCTTCTTCGGTAAGCCGTGAACCCCTGATATAACTCCCACCGGGTTCAGCAAGGATCACCACCTTTCCAAGATCATGATAATCAGGTCTGCCGGCTCTTCCGGACATCTGGTAAAACTCCTGGACAGTGAGCCATTCTATACCCATGGCAAGAGAGTCAAAAATGACCTGGGATGCAGGAAAGTCAACACCTGCTGCAAGAGCTGCTGTCGTAACCACAGCACGAAGCTGGCCTTTCTCAAACTTCTCCTCTACCAGGCGACGTTCCGCCTGCGTCAGTCCGGCATGATAGGGTGCAACCCCGTCCCCAATCTTCTCTGCGATAATATGACACCGGGCACGGGAATTGGTGAAAATGATGGTCTGTCCGTGATATCCCTTATCAGACACAGTATTATACTCCTCCGCAACCAGGGTACGCTCTGTCGGAATCTTCTGCTCTCGTTCGGAAAAGATGAGATATCGTTCAAGGGAGACCGGCCGGTCATCATACCTGACAAGCTTACAGTCAAGCTTCCCGGCAAGGAGTTTTGGATGCCCAATCGTAGCACTCAGGTATAAAAACTGAGCTTTTGGAGATGTATGCTTCATCCGTGCAATCAGCCCGTCAACACGATGACCCCGGTCACGGTCTTCAAGCATCTGGACCTCATCAATGATCACCGTGCCAATATTGGTAAGGGACTCACCAAGCCTCATCAGGTGGTCTATTCCTTCATAGGTTGCGACAAGAATCCCGGCATCTCTGTTCCGGTTTGCTGGCCTTCGGTTATCTCTCACCTGAATCCGACTGGCCCCGGTAATAATTGACACATCGGTGAGATGCCCATACTTTTGTGAAAAACGCTCATATTTCTGGTAGGCCAGCGCGACCAGAGGAACCAGAAATATTACCCGCCCCCTCTTTTCAAGGTAATTTTTGAGCCCGGCCATCTCACCGATAAAGGTCTTCCCACTGGCTGTCGCAGAGACCACGAGGAGATCCTTACCATACAGCAGACCTGCCTCCACTGCCAGCTGCTGGACCGGCATTAAAGAATCAATGCCACATGCCGTAACAAATTCACGGGGAAACGGGAGCTCTTCTATTCTGGCGGTCTCCAACACAGGATGCGCTTCAAGGCGATCATAGAGCGTATTCTTGACCGTCAGCCGGTCAGGTTCAATCGTCGCAAGGACACGGTCTACACTCCGGTACTTTTCAAGAAGTTCATCAAGGTGGGTAAGGGCAGACCTTCCAAGCCGGCCCATATGCACCAGCTCTCTGCGCAGCTCCTTACGAGCACAATCCATGCAGATCTGCTCACCTTCACCAAACCCGACAGCATTCTTTTTGTCGAGTTCTGTGACCCGGTCATCCATCAGGCAGAACCTGCAGATTGCAACATACGAAAACTGTATCTGAAGATCCTGTAAAAAAGATTCGAATGGTTTATCTTTCGCGGTCAGGTAGATACGTGAGCGCCGGAGATGGGTGATCAGATCCTTACTGGGAGAGTTCCGATAACCACCGCTTTTGGTATGCCGAATCCGGTATTTTACCGGCCTGATGCCTTTGGGGGTATCCACCAGCTCAAGCATCCCGGTTATCCGGATATGATGTGTATCGATGTATAAAACCCGGTAATATTTCTTCGTCGGCTGAATTATCGCCTTCATGAAGACACCAGGTCATGGATCTCATAACTAAGATCCGCCTGCTCAAGCTGTTTGAGAAAATCTGTAAAAAATTCGTCAACTATCACAATGGCACATGGGATGCCATGCAGGGCAGCCTCAACCGATCCCTCACGTGACCCGAAATAGAGATCAGGCACACGGTCGATTTTTTTCAGGGAGACCCATGCCTCAAGGCCGACACAGGCTACCACCGTAACCCTGCTGATAACTTCTTTCAGAAGATCCAACCTGACTTTCCGGGAACCGCCTCGTTCCACCCGGGGGACCTTGCACACAAGAACCGTTGCCTCCCGATGAGTAATAATTCCTTCAAGTCCTGAAACCCCTGCATCCTCACCTTTCGGTGTATCTGATACAGACAGGCCATTTGCTGACTGGGGCTGTTTCGAGGCATAGAGGAGACCATTTTTCATATATACCCCGACAGGATCTCCGCTCTTAAGATCCTCCGACGCTATAGCTGTCCAGACTGAAACCTGTTTTATGACATCGTTTCGGATATGCCGTGCATAAATTTCAAGAACTTCTGCATGGTGCAGGATCCATTCAACACCTTCCCTGGTAACCTCATACCTGCCCCGGCCCGGTGCCTTGAGCATGCCTTCCTCAGTTAATTCCCTGACATAATCCGAAATTGCCTGGGGAGTAACCCCAAGACCTGCCGCAATCTCCTGCTGCCGAATTGCAGGCTGATGCGCTGCAATATCTACCAGGATCTGAAACCTGGTAACATCGCGTTTGTTTTTAAGGATGGTGTATCCTGGATCATTCTCATTCATCCAAAACGACCAGACCCTGACCTTTTACATCCAGATGTGGAATTCTCTTAGCGATTCCTTTTATGAACACAGGCGAGACTCCGAATTTTCTCGCAATATCACTTATTGAGCAATTTCCCCGTAACAATTCAGCTTCTACGCTATCGCCTTTCATTCTGAGATCATCTCCGTTCGTAAATGCAATTGCAAGGAGATCCCCGAGATCTGAAAAATTACACTGAAAGTTCGCACGGACCTTACTATAATTCGCCCTGTATTCCTTCTCCGGCTTCTTACCTGGTTCAGGCATTCTCCATTTCTCCTCGATCAGATTTCCTTTCCGAAGCAGAAGCAGCCCATCCCTGACGTAATCCGTTCCGACTACATCACCCAGCTCCGTACGGGTCATCCAGTTCTTATTCAGGAGTTCGAGAATTTTCTTATAATGAGTATTATTAAATACCACGAAAAGGGGAACCAGTTCTACCGGATCATTCACAATCCGCACATGACCCGTCAATTCAAAACCCTATTATAATAACGTTGGATAAAAAATTAAAGGTTACTTGTACAAAAATGCCAAAACAGGGTCATATCATTATCAGGGGAATTGTTCAGGGCGTTGGTTTCCGACCATTTGTTTATGCCCGGGCAATTGCGCATGGAATCCATGGGTCAGTCTGTAACACCGGATCAGAAGTACAGATAGATGCATGGGGGGATCATTTTGACGATTTTCTCCATGACCTGAGAACAGGTCCGCCACTCTCCATCATAGACTCCGTTGAGGTGCACCCGCTGTCAGGAAATTCTCCCGACTCATTCCACATATTAAAAAGTCATGATGGTATCAGGACCGGCCTTATACCACCGGACATTGCAACCTGCCCTGACTGCATCCGTGACATTTTCACCCCAAATGGCAGATATGAAGGATATTTCGCGACATCCTGCGTAAACTGCGGACCCCGGTATTCAATCATCAAAACCCTGCCATATGACCGGGAGAGAACTGCAATGGATACATTCCCTCCCTGTGCGGGTTGTTTGGGGGAGTATACAGATCCCACAAGCCGCAGGCATCATGCACAGACGATCGCCTGTCAGGTGTGCGGACCTGAACTCGTTCTACATTCAGGTACCGGTACTGTAATAAAAGAAGACAATCCGATAAAAAAGACTGCAGAACTCCTTGATGAGGGAAACATTATTGCAGTCCGCGGAATCGGCGGGTTTCATATCGCATGTATCGGGGATATGGCCAGGACATTAAAAGAGCGCCTTGGCAGAACTGAACAGCCCTTTGCCATCATGGCCAGAAAAGAATGGATTCAGGATAATACATGCATATCTTCCGATGAGGAAAAGATCCTCCAGAGTGAGATCTCGCCTATTGTAATTCTCGATAAAAGAAATCCCAGTACATTGGATCATATCAGTAATCTTCACACCCTCGGCTGCATGGTTCCTTATACCGGCCTGCATCATCTTCTCTTCTCTCACCTTTCGGCACCGTTTCTAATAATGACCAGCGCCAATGCCCCTGGGTATCCGATGATTACCATGCTCCCTGAAGCAGTCGATAAACTTTCAGGGATTACTGATTACTATCTCACCCATACCCGTGATATCATCAACCGGTGTGATGACTCGGTTATCAGAAAAGGAACTATCATCCGCCTGTCACGTGGGTATGCACCGAAGAGAACGAAGATTGATCTTGGTGATACCGCCATCCTTGGAACCGGACCAGAACTGAACGCCACCATAACCCTCTATACACAGGGGTTCTGCGTAACCTCACCCCATATCGGCAATGTCAGAAATCCGGGGACCTATGCATACCTGAAAGAGACAACGGCCTGCCTTCGTAATCTGATGCAGCCGGATATCAAAATAATTGCTCATGATCTTCACCCACAGTTCCTGTCTACCAGGTATGCAAAAGAGCTGAGTGACGAAACCGGGGCTCTTCTTGTTCCGGTCCAGCACCATGAAGCTCACATTGCTGCAGCATGTCAGGAGGAATGTATTGGGATCGCAATTGACGGGGTGGGATATGGATCAGACGGAACCATCTGGGGCGGTGAGATATTCCAGGGTTCTGCGCCATACTATTCCAGAATCGGTCATCTCATGCCGGTGCTGATGCCAGGAGGGGATCTTGCCACCATCTGGCCTGAACGAATGCTCTATGGTATCCTTCCTGATGATACGACCCGCCAGTTACTCCTGTCACGGGGATGGAAAGAACAGGATCTTTCCATTTTGGATAAGCAGGTCACAAAGCGGTTCAACACCGCTGTCACCTCAAGCTCTGGCAGGGTTCTGGATGCGGCCGCTGCACTTCTGGGGATTTGCAGAAAAAAGACGTACGATGGGGAACCTGCGATGAAACTTGAGTCATCTGCTTATGGAGCATCCCCAGAGGTCTGGGAGATCCCACTTACCAGAATTGGGCAGGCAGAGGTACTTGACACACCATCTCTTCTGAAAAATGCAAGAGATCGGTATATGAGACAACCGGAAGACCCCCAAACTATTCAGCAGATCGCTGCATCAATCCAGTACAACCTGGCACGAGGGATAGGAGTTATCGCCTGCAATGCTGCTGCAAGTGCAGGACTGCAAACAATCGCATTATCAGGGGGCGTTGCATACAACGAGATGATCAGGGAGACCATACGGGAGACGGTCCACAATAGCGGCTATCAATTGTCCATAAACCATGACATGCCACTTGGAGACGGGTGTATCTCATTTGGTCAATGCGTATGTGCTGGAAAAAAAGAGATATTATGAGGCTGCCTTCAGGATAACCTTTGGAATCAGTTTCATCTCATTTGGTCGTATCGTCACATTCACGGTCTTCTTCTGATACCCCTCTTTCTCGAAAGTGAGTGAGCGGGAACCAGCCGGAACAATGAGAGTTGCAGGTGTAGTGCCAAGATACACCCCACTCATGTTTACTGTTGCCCCGGATGGCTGTGAAGTCACCATGACAAATCCGGACGGACCGACCGGGTAGTCACCAACGACACGGATGATCTCCGGTCTTCTCTCAATCGATGAGAAATTATCACTGATTACTTCAAGGGTAACCGTGTACCGGCCGATACCACCATATACATGGGTAGGATTCTGAACGGTTGAGAGAGTTCCATCACCAAAGTCCCATCTCCATTTCTTCGGATTGCCCGTGGAATGATCCATAAAGTTCACGGTCAACGGGGGTGTCCCGGTCATAGGCTGTGCGGTAAATGCTGCAACCAGTGGATCCGGTTCCTGTGTTGGTACGTGTGTTGGTTCAGATGTCGGGGTAACAGTTGGCTCCACAGTTGGAGTCGGTGTTGGTACCGGAGTAGTTGGAACAGGAGTTGGTCCGCTTGTTTGTGTGGGTGTCGGGACCGGAGTAGTCGGAACAGGAGTCGGTTCACCAGTCGGTGTAGGTGTCGGTACCCCAGAGCCCACGGTAACATGCCCTGGCTGAATGGTTGAAGAAACAGGATTTCCACTGTCATCTGTCAGTTCGGTTATTGCAATCTGAACTTCGGATGCGCCATCAGCAAGACCATGTACGTTCAGGGTAGCTAATTTTACAGAACTTGCTCCGGCTTTAATCTGGTCCATCAGGTCCACTGCAACAATACTGACTGATGAAGCAGGAAGCGTTGATGCAGAATTCATACTGAAGGCTGCAGGGAAATTCACTGAAGAAAATTCTGCAGTACCTGCAGGATTTATTGATACCTCAAGCTGATATCCGGCTAATCCGGTGGAGGCCTGATCAAGCTGAATATCCACAGTTCCTGATGAACCGGATGAAGCAAGAGTCAGGTCTGTTGCGGATAACGTAGCTCCGTGAACCGCAGCCCCCAGAGAGAGAAGGAGGAAGAGTACACAGATGCTTAATTGTAGTCCTTTCATTTCATTCACCGATCCGTCCCATCATGCATGATGGTGTTGAAATTACCGTAAAATACCTCATAAAGGGGTGATAGTTCAGGGGTACTGAACATATTCAACCGTCCTGTTCAGAGAGAAGTATGGCTCCTCGTAATGATAGGTCTGTATCACCGCAAGGCCATTCTTTATCTCAAGAGTATCATTCCATGGTTCATAGCCATCCTTTTGTAAGGTCAGGTTATGCGTCCCGACAGCGAGGTTCATTACCATGATATCAGTCTTTCCAACCGGGGTGTCATCAATCGTGACATTCACCAGTTCCGGATATGATACGATGTATGCTGCACCGGTCTGTGGTGGGTCTGCAGATAATTCTCCAATCTCTGCAAGGTGTGGCATCATGACAAACCCGGAGATGAATGTTGGCAGGACATCATCAAGGATCGTTATCGGAGAGACCACATCATAATACCCTTCCTTATGGAGCCGCAACTGATAATCCCTGGACGTAAGATTGGTGAGAAATGCAGGAGTTACTCCCTGATATGCATTGTTCAGATATACTTCTGCTCCGTTTGGCACAGAAAAGATAGTAACATTGTTTTTTGCTCCCCGGTCAGGCAGGTGCATCGGCTTTACCGTGATAAAACCAGCTTTTTCTGTGGTGTTGGTATATTCGCTGTTTGAAGCGGTGAGTGATACCGTGTATACTCCGGGAATCCGATAAATATGCTGAGGATTCTGAAGAGGAGACGTGTTGTCACTTGATCCATCTCCAAAGTTCCACATGAATTTTGTTGGGTATCCAGTAGAGTTATCGGTAAAGAAAACAGTCATCGGAGCAGAACCCTCCTGAAGCTGAGCGGAAAAATCAGCAACAACCGTCGGAACAGGTGTAGGAGTCACAGTCGGTGTGACTTCAACTACCGGAGTGTTTTCCTGAATTTCCGGTGTTACATCCGGGGTGGGTACCGGTGTAGAGGAGGACTGGGGCGTCTGGACCGGGACTGGTGCTGTGGTCTGGCTCCCGACAGTGATCGTTGCAGGAGTGAGTTCTACAGAAATGGGGTTACCATTGTCATCGGTGATTTCGGTGATATCCAGTGTAAGAGTTGCTGCTCCTTCAGACACTCCTTCAATGCCAAATGTACAGATTTGACCTGGCCCAGTACCTGCTTCAACCTTCATCTCAAGGTCTAATGCAGATACCAACACTTTTTCACCGGGTGTTCCTTCAACCACTTTAATTCCAGCCCATTCCGGCATTGTCACCGAAGATACGTGTGCAACCCCGGCTGGAGCAAATGATGTGGTAAATTTATAACCGGCGATTCCCGTAGGAGCTGAATCCAGAAGAACGGAAAGTTCAACTTTTTGTCCGACGGTACTGATCTTGATATCTT
>ERZ1645192.2088-NODE-2088-length-16635-cov-6.755971_pt1 | contig 16635 bp, 13 predicted proteins | sample MGYA00575354_ERZ1645192 | MGnify/ENA primary metagenome ERZ1645192 (study PRJEB40844, sample SAMN11349763) | freshwater sediment metagenome | isolation source: river sediment | host: Sediment | place: India: Faizupur Khadar , New Delhi | collected 2017-02-21 ... | reverse complement strand
TTCGAGCAACTTGGACAATCAACTATAGAATATATTTAACGAAATGCTGGGGCAGCGGCTGAGTTGGGTTGAAGCACCCATCAAAAAATTGATTTAAAAAAAGAAACATCAATTCCCGGTGGATTTCATTTTTACCATGCAGGCTGGATAGCCTTCAGGGAATGGGTCGGTGTGGTTGCAGCGTCACCACGACTCGGTGCGTTTTCCTATCGCGGCATAGTGGAATGTGGGCTGCGCCAGCCTCGACCGTGCCTGGCGTCTCGTCAATCATCACCGCCGCAACCCGCTCCGCGCGCCGGTCGGGATTGCGGACTTCGATGTCATAGACCCCATCGCCAGCCGGCAGTCGGTAATGTAGCTGGAAACCCGGCCATTCATCCGGGATGCAGGGCCGCAGCCGCAGGGTATGCCCCTCGACCTGTTCCAGACCGAGGATGGATTCCAGCACCCCCCGCAGCATCCAGCCCGCCGCGCCGGTGTACCAACTCCAACCGCCGCGCCCGACATGCGGCGCTGCGCCGTAGACATCGGCGGCGACCACGAAGGGCTCCAGTTGATAAACGGCCACCGCTTCCGGGGTGAGCGTGTGATGGATCGGCGTCAGCATCTCCAACAGCTTCGCCGCCCGGTCGCGCCGCCCCAGTTCCGCCAGCGCCCGCACCACCCACAGCGCCGCGTGGGTGTATTGTCCGCCGTTTTCCCGCACCCCGGCCACATAGCCCTTGATATAGCCGGGATCGTGGGGCGTGTTCTCGAACGGCGGCGTCAGCAGCCGGATCAAACCGTCTGCTTCCGAAATCAGATGACGTTCGACCGCATCCAGCGCCGCTTCGGCCCTGGCCCAAGGTGCGGCCTTGGAAATCACCGCCCAGGCCTGCGCCAGCGCGTCAATCCGGCATTCATCGCTGGCGGCGGAACCCAGCACCGCGCCGTCGTCGTACCAGGCCCGGCGGTACCACTCGCCGTCCCAGGCGTGTTCGTTGAGCGCCTCGGCCAGATGGCGGCGGAACGCGGCGTAGCGTCGCGCCCGGTCGTGATCGCCGTGCTGGCCGCACACCGGGATGAAGTCGCCGAGAATGGCGTACAGGAAAAACCCCATCCATACGCTCTCGCCGCGCCCTTCGCGTCCGACCCGGTTCATGCCGTCGTTCCAGTCGCCGGTGCCCATCAGCGGCAGCCCGTGCGCGCCCTGAGTCAGCGAGCGATCCAGCGCCCGGCAACAATGTTCGTACAGGCTGGCGACTTCGCCGGATTCCTCCGGCGTCAGGAAGGTCTCGTCCTCGCCCGGCTCCAGTTCTCGCGCCTTGAGGAAGCGCACCGGTTCAGCAAACAGAGTCCAGTCGCCGGTGGTGCGGACGTAAAAAGCCGCCAGATACGGCAGCCACAGCAAATCGTCGCTGAAGCGGGTGCGAATCCCGCAACTGGTGGGAGGATGCCACCAGTGCAACACGTCGCCTTCCTGGAACTGGTGGGCGGCGTGCAGCAGCAGTTGCCGGCGGGTCAGTTCCGGGTCGTGGTAAACCAGCGCGGCGGCGTCCTGTAACTGGTCGCGGAAACCGAACGCTCCGCCCGACTGGTAAAACGCCGAGCGGCCCCACAGCCGGCAACTCAGGGTTTGATAGGCCAGCCAGCCGTTGACCATCAGATCGAGCGCCGGGCTGGGCGTTTGAATGCGCACGGCGGACAACCGGTCGCGCCAGAATTCCCGCACTTCGGCCAGCGCCGCCGCAATCGCCCCATCCTGGCGGTAGCGGTTGACCAGCCGACGGGCTTCCTCCCGATTTTCCGCCTCACCCAGCACGAAGGCGCATTCCACCGTCGCGTCCGGCTCCAGTTGCAGCGTGATTTGCAGCGCAAAGCAGGGGTCGAGGCCCGCGCCCAGTCGCCCGTTTAGAGCCTCATCACGTTCAAGCGCCGCCGGGCGGGCCGGGCTGCCGTGATGACCGATGAAGTTGGCCCGGTCGCCGCTGATGTAAGCCGACACGCCGTCGGGCATGGCGACGGCGGCGAAGGCGACGCGGCCCGCGAATTCCCGGTTGTGATTCTCGGCCAACAACGCGCCGGTTGTTGCATCCTGCTCGATGACCAGATCCGCCGCGTAGTCTCCCGGCAACACCCCCAGCACCAGCCGGGCATAGCTGAACAGCGACAGCCGGCGCGGTTGGCCGCTGACGTTACGCAACTGGATTCGGATGATTTTGACCGGGTCTTCGCGCGGTACGAACAGCCACGTATCCTGTTCCAGCCCCTGGCTGACGCAGCGGTAGCGGCTGTAGCCGAACCCGTGGCGGACTTCGTAAGGCGCCGGTTGCGGAGCCGGACCCGGCAGCGGCGACCAGAACGCGCCGTCGTCCTCGTCGCGCAGGTACAGCGCCTCGCCGTGCGGGTCGAGCACCGGATCGTTGTACCAGGGGGTCAGGCGATTCTCGCGGCTGTTCTGGCTCCAGGTATAGCCAGCCCCGGTCTCGCTGGTCAGAAAACCGAACTGGGGATTGGCGATGACGTTGACCCAGGGCAGCGGTGGTCGTTTCAATCGTCCACCGGCGTCGGACTGGAGCCGGATCACGTATTCGGTTCCATCGGCGCTGAAGCCACCGTAGCCGTTCCAGAATTGCAACGGTTCATCGTTGAAAACCAACTGCTCGGTTTTTCCATCAGTTCCCCTCCTTGGATAAGGAGGGGTGGCGCGCAGCGCCGGGGTGGTTTGCGGGTTCTGGCGACTGAACCCCCCCGGCGCTACGCGCCACCCCCCCTCAATCGAGGGGGGGAATGGATCAACAGCCGTCGCCAGCGCCAACGCCGCTTCTCGTTCCGATGCCACACCCAGTAGAAACATCACTTGCGCTGAGTCGCCCGCTGGCAATTCCACCGTTCGCCGCAGACTGACGATGGGGTCCAGCACGTTGCCGACGGTGCGGAGCAGCGGTATTGATCCTGTCAAAGCCCGTGGGCCAGCCAACGAATAGCCTCGACCGATGAATCGGGCGCGGTCGGTTTCATAGTGAGGCCGCTCGACTTCGTCACCATCGCCGATCAGCGCATGAACCAGCCAGCAGACCGGTTCCCCGACGTCGCGAGGTCGCCGCCGCGCCAGCAACGCCCGCTGTTCAGCGACCCACTCGGTCTGCACGAACAACTTGGAAAAAGCCGGATGGGTGGCGTCAGCGGCCCGCGCATTCAGCACTACCTCGGCGTAACTGGTCAATTCGATGCGCCGGGGGCGGTCGCTGGCGTTGCGCAAAATCACCCGCCGCAATTCCATATCGGCGTCACCGGGAACGACGACCGTCATCTCGGCTTCGATACCCGCGTATTCACAGCGCAGCTCGGCGCTGCCATCGCTGAACCGGCTGGCCCGCCGCGCCTCTGGCGTAACCACCGGCTGCTGGCCCAGCGACCAGCACGCGCCGCTATCCAAATCGCGCAAGTACAGGAAAAAACCGTCGTTGTCCTCGACCGGATCGCCGTTCCAGCGGGTCAGCGCCAACCCGTTCCAGGTCGAATAGCCCGTCCCGGCGGCGCTCAGGACGGTGGCGTAGCGGCTATTACTCAGCGTGTGGAAGTCGGTGGACACGGCGAATTCTCCCCGTCAGAACGGTCTTGTGCCGCCTACGGCGCGGTGGCGTAGTGCAGTTCCACTTCGGCGGGGAACTGATCCACCGTGACGGTGTTAGCGGTGAACGTTGCCGCCCGGCCGTTGACTGTGGCTGCTCGCACCGGCCGATCAAGCGGTGAATGCAGGATGATCCGCCCCGGCGGCACGGTCACGTCGCCAGTCAATCGCGCCCGCAGCGCATCCGGGCCGGCCATCGCCAGCCGGTAGTTCAGAGTGCCATGCCAGGTCGGCATCCGCCGCACCGTGACGCCCTGGGGACTTTCCACCCACGCGGCGGGCAGGCCCGCGCCAATCACCAATGCCTGATCGGCCTCACGCTCGAATACGAACAGGCTGCGCGCAGCGCGGATGAAATCGGAACCCACCCAGGTATGCGGCATGTCGCCGATGAAACGCGGCGTCTTGGGATCGCGCCAGACCACCTCCGCCCAGTGATTCCAGGTGGGGGGCCGTTGACCCTCCATGAAAAACGCCATCTGTTCCAGCGCCCGGTCGCGCCAGCCCAGCCGGACCATCGTGCCCACGACCCGCCACTCATACGGGGTATAGTTGTTCCACTGCGCCTCGGTGCGGCGCTGGCGGAAAAATTCGTTATAACGCTCAAAGGTGCGATTCAGCGCCGGTTGCGGCAGGCGCCCCAGTTCGCCGCCCGGGTCCACGGCGATGGTGGTCGAGGTCGCGTCAAAATCGCCCAGTTCGACCGCGCCGGGAATGAAGTCAATCTTGTGCAGCTTGAGGGTTTCCTGGATCGAAGCGTACAGATCCTTGCTGAAGGCGTCGCGCAGCGCTGCAAACCGCGTCGCATCAGCGTCCTCATCCAAAATCACCGCCATCTGCGCCGCGTCCTTGAAACCGCGCAGGATGAAGAAGTTGTCCCAGTAGGAATGACGCGGCTGGCTGGAATAACCCTCGTGGCTGATGGATTCCGGCACCAGCCCGCAATAGGCCACGCAGTCCGGATCAGTGCGATACTTCTCGGTTAGGCGCTGCTGGCGCAGGGAATCCATGTAGCCAACCGCCCGGACCACCGCCGGCCACATTTGTCGCAGGAAGCCGACATCGCGGGTGTAGCGGTAGTACTCCATCACCGCGTAGATGAATTCGCCGTGGCTGTCGTGTTCGGGCACCGGATCGGCCCCGCGCCCATCCACGCAACAGGGAATTGCGCCGTCCGCCGCCTGATAGCCGGCGTACCATTGCAGGAACTCCCGCACCTCCTCGGTGTAGCCCATGCCTAGCAGGGCGGCGGAAGTCAGCGCACCGTCGCGGATCCAGGAGCGGGCGTAATTGCGCGAACCGGGCTGAATGGCGGGGCCGTCGCGGTTGATCAGGATGTAGGCCAGATTGCTCTTGATGCTCCAGGCCAGCCGTTGCGCGACGGGGGGCAGTTCCAAACCCACCCGGTCCAGCCGCATCGCCCAGTCGCGGGTGGTCTGTTCCAGGAGCCGATCAACCTCAGCGGAGGCCTCGGCAGCGGTTGCCGGGATCGGCCCGCTGGCCCCGGCAGCGTAAAACGGGATGCGCAACACCACTTCGCGCTTTTCGCCGGGCTTTAGATCCCAACCGTACTCCAACGCCCCGGAGGCATAGCCAAAAGAGTCTTCAACCCGGCTGTGTTCAGGCAATTTGCCCGTCGCCAGATACTCGGTGAGTGCTCCCTGATCGAAGGTGGCGGCGCGGAACCGGTCGGGCGCGGTCAGCACCGTGACTGTTTTAGCGCCCTGGTTGACCCGAATCGTCCGGTCGGCATACTCCAGCGCACGGATCGGGGCCACGCCGCCGGTCATATTCACCGACTGCCAGGGGGGAACGGCCTGGAAGGGTCGCAGCGCCAGATACAGAGTGACATGGCGGGGATCGGGACTCAGGTTTTCCAACTGGTAGCGGGCGTACAGCGCCGACGCGCCCGGCGGACCAGCGGCGAACGCCGTGACCGACAGCCAGTAGGATTCATGCTCCCAGCGCACCGTGGGAATCGGCAGGTAAGCCTCGGCCAGGTCCTGACGGGTATCCACATCGGCCCAGGTGATCAACCGGCCATCGGCGAACAGGAACGGCTCGATGATGAACCCGCCCTTGTCCACTTCCAGCGCGCCATCCTCGTTGAGCAACGCCTCCTTGCCGTCGCCGGCAACCCCCACCACAGTCCAGTAGCACTGCTCGCCCTGGAAATAGTGGGGATAGAAGCCACGCGGCGCGTCGCGGGCGATGGTCTCGAAAAACTGGTTGGGCGAACTGGAGAATTCGTAGGACTGGACCAGAATGCGGCCGATGCCGTAACCACGGGTCCGACTGCTGCGTTGCAGGTTGAGCCGCAGGTAACGGGATTCGGCGTCGGCCAGATAGAGATAATCGCGCCGACCATCGCCGTCGCGCACCTGATAGACGGTTTGCCAGTTCTCGCCATCGTCGGAGAGCTGAACTTCGTAATCGGCGGCGTAATCCTCCGGGTCCCAGTCAATCACCAGACCGCCGTACTCGCGCTGGGTGAGAAAATCCAGCAGCAACCACTGCTCCTCGGCCAAGGCGCCGCTATGCCAGCGGCTGGCGGGATTGGGGTCGAGCACGGCGTCCGGTGGCTGGCCTTCGACGGCAGTGGAGGCGCGAATGGTCGGGTTCAGGGTATAGGCGTGGGCTGGCTCGCGCTGCTCGAAGCTCAGATCATCAATCCACACCGAACCCTTGCCCGGCTTGCCCAGGGCGAAGGCGAATTCGAGCACCGCCACTTCGTCCAGTGGGCCGCCAGGCCCCCAGGCCAGACTGAGCTGGCGCCGCTTGACCGTAATGGGCCGCCAGTCAGTGGGAATCGCATATTCGGCCTTTTTGAACCACCAGACATTCTCACGCGAATCCGCCAGCTTGAATTCGGCGTTGCCGGGCGACGCATCGCCGCGCAAAACAAAGTGGAAGGCGAAATTGTCGGGCAGGCGCATGGGAAACGCCTTGCGGGCGATGACCCAACCGGTTCCGTCCTGAAACTCGAAATCCAGCCGCAGCGCCCGCCCGGTACGGCCAGCGTCCTGGGCGATTTCCAGGCGGGCGGTAGGCGAGGTGAGCGCGCTCCAGCCGCCGATATTCTCGAAGTCATCGAGCAGGATGGTCTTGCGCGCAGGGGCGGCGATAGCGGTTGGCGGTTCAGGCGCGGCGGCGATGGTTAGGAGCGGCGACATGAGCGAAAACACCGTGAGGAGCAGGATGGGCAGCAGGTGGGCCGGTGACATGGAGATCAATGTTCGGGTTGAAGGAAGGTTCTGGTGGATTGCTGCATTCATTTTGACAGATCATGATCCGGTGCTCACGTTCGCTCCAGCGTGGGCGCCGGATCAGCCCGGCAAAACCGGGGCGGCAACCCACTAGATGGGACGTTTCGAGATGGGCTGCTGCAGTAGCTGCTGAGCCTGGCTTTTTTGCGCGGCGGTCAACCGCGCCCCCACCTGTTTCTGGGCCGACAGGGCGTCTTCGTCGCCCAATACGGCGGCGCGGGAGAACCAGACATAAGCCATGATCAAGTCCCGCTCGCCCCCCCCCTGGCCTTCGGCGTAAATCACCCCCAGATTGAAACAGGCCGGCGCATAACCTTGGTCGGCGGCTTCACGATACCACCTGAGCGCCTGTTGAAAGTCCTGCGCCACACCGCCCTGTCCCTCCGCATACAGGGCCGCCAGGTTGACCTGCGCCGGCGCATAGCCCTGGCCCGCAGCCTTTTGGTACCACGTGAGCGCTTCCTGCACATCTTGCGGGGTGCGCCCGTGCTGTTCGCACAGTACGCCCAGATCGAACTGAGCGGAAGCAAGACCCTGATTGGCGGCCAGGCGGTACCATTTCAAGGCTTCCTGGATATCCGGGGACGTGCCCTGTCCATCAAAGTACATGGAACCCAGATTGACCTGGGCCAGCGCATAACCCTGTTCAGCCGCGCGCCGATACCATTTCAGGGCCGCTGCGTAATCGCCTTGTTCGTAGCTATGCTCGCCGCTCTCGAAATCCTGTCGTATTTTGGTCTTGCGCTGGCTGATCGGCTCGCCGTTCGGCTTGGGACGCCGGGAGGTTTTTTCCATGGGGGATCTTCCGATCTTGCGGTGGCGGTAACGTCTGCGCATCTGATAGACCCCTATTCCGACGAGGATCAGCAGAAACCCACAGATCCGTCCCAGCAGATGTTCGAGGCCAATGATAGCGGCCACGCCTGCGGCCATATAAATGAAGGGTAGCGATTCGTAGATGGGTTTCGGCAGCATGTGAAGTTCTCCGTGGATCATACTTAAACCATCTCGATATCGAGCATCCCCATCTCGATAGAAGAAGCGACACTCGATTCACTTTTTAGTAGTTTAGCATCTGTGACAGCGAACAGATGTTGAGACGCCCGCTCCAGGCGGCAAAATTTACCCGCCCGGACTCTTTACCTTGGGGGTTCGCTCCACTATAAGAACTCGCTTCAACACCCTCCCAACCCTGCTTTATCCATCTTGCCCACCGGAATTCCCATGTCTGCGAATCTGCTCAACAATGTCAACGTCGGCGCCTACGATATCCTGCCCACCCCCGAAGAGATCAAGCGGCAACTGCCGATGAATGAAACCGCCGCCGCCACGGTGCTCACCGCCCGCGAGACCGTGCAGAACATCCTCGACCATCGGGATCACCGGGTGTTTGTAGTGGTAGGGCCTTGTTCCATTCACGATATCGCCGCGGCTCGTGACTATGCGCAACGCTTGCGCGCACTGGCCGACGAGGTGGGCGATACCCTGGTTCTGATCATGCGGGTGTATTTCGAGAAGCCCCGGACCACGGTCGGCTGGAAGGGTCTGATTAACGATCCGCATCTGGATGATTCCTTCGATATCGCTGAAGGTTTGCAGATCGCCCGCGCGCTGTTGCTGGAAATCGCTGAACTGGGTCTGCCCACCGGCACCGAGGCGCTGGACCCGCTCTGCCCGCAGTATCTGGACGATCTGCTGGCGTGGACCGCCATTGGCGCCCGCACGACGGAATCGCAGACCCACCGGGAAATGGCCAGTGGCCTGTCCACCCCGGTCGGGTTCAAGAATGGGACCAATGGCAGTCTGGAAGTGGCGATCAACGCCCTGCAGTCCGCATCCCGCCCCCACAGCTTTCTCGGCATCAACTCGCAGGGCCAGTCGGCGGTGGTTCGCACGACCGGCAACCGCTACGGCCACGTGGTGCTGCGCGGCGGTTCCGACGGTCCCAACTACGACACTGTGACGATTGCCCTGTGCGAGAAGGAACTGGCTAAAAACAAGTTACCGCTCAACATCGTAGTGGATTGCAGCCACGCTAACGCCCGCAAGGATCCGGCTTTGCAACCGCTGGTGATGAAGGATTGCGTCCATCAGATTCTGGAGGGCAATCGCTCCATCGTCGGCTTCATGATCGAGAGCAATCTGGAATGGGGCAATCAGGCGATCCCTGCCGACCGTTCGCAACTGAAATATGGCGTCTCGATCACGGACTCCTGCGTGGACTGGGCGACGACCGCACAGATGCTGCGCGAGGCGCGCGCCAAGCTGAAAGAAGCTTTGCCAGGCCGGTTTGGAGGCTGAGGGAGATCACCGCAACTCTTTGGGCAGCGCGAACACCACGTTTTCTTCCCGCCCCGTGCTTTCTGTCACCGCCGTAGCGCCCAGTTCCCGCAGTCGGGCGATCACCTGTTGCACCAGCACCTCGGGTGCGGAAGCGCCGGCGGTAACGCCAATAGTGGTTTTTCCGACCAGCCACGCCGGATCAATGTCCGCCGGCCCATCAATCAGCCAGGCCGGCGTTCCCTCTTTTCCGGCCAGTTCCCGCAGCCGGTTGGAATTGGAACTGTTGCGCGAACCGACTACCAGGAGCAACTGGCAACGCCGCGACAGGTCCTTGACCGCATCTTGCCGATTCTGGGTGGCGTAGCAAATGTCATCCTTGCGCGGCCCCTGAATGGCCGGGTACCGCTCGCGCAACGCCGCGACGATCTGTGCGGTGTCGTCCACCGACAAGGTGGTCTGAGTGACGTAGGCCAGTTCGGCGGGATGGCGCACCGGCAGCGCCGCCACGTCCTCGACCGTTTCCACCAGATACATCCGCCCGCCCTGGCGCTCGTCGTACTGCCCCATGGTGCCCTCGACTTCCGGGTGACCCGCATGGCCGATCAGGATCGCTTCGCGGCCCGCGCGGGCGTGGCGGCTGACTTCCAGGTGGACCTTGGTGACCAGGGGGCAGGTAGCGTCGAAGACCTTGAGACCGCGCTGCGCCGCCTGCTCCTGCACGGCCCGCGAAACGCCGTGGGCGCTGAAAATGACTGTGGCGCCATCGGGAACTTCATCCAGTTCCTCGACGAACACTGCGCCCCGCTGTCGCAGATTGTCCACCACGAAGCGGTTGTGCACGACTTCGTGGCGGACATAGATCGGCGCGCCGAACAGGTCCAGTGCCCGTTCAACGATGCCGATAGCCCGGTCCACCCCGGCGCAAAAGCCGCGCGGGTTGGCCAGGTGGATGTGTACGCTCATACGGGCCTCATGAGTGGGCAGTAGACAGTAAAGGGTTAGAAGCAAATGGGATGGATCCGCCCTGCGCTCCCAATGAACCTGAGAACTTGATGTCAACTCCGGCCAGTCGAAGCACTCGGTGATGTTGTCAACCATCATCAGTCAGAGTGCGGAGGAGACTGATGAAAAAGCATAACAACGAGGGCGTGATTAAGGTAGGTGGTATCAACTACCAAAAACTCAATATTCATTCGGAAATATTATGATTGGAAGACCGCCATGATCGCTCCCGCTCCCCCGACTCCCGCCCGCTGGCAATTCTGGATTGACCGGGGCGGCACATTTACCGACATTGTCGCCCGCCGGCCCGATGGCCGCCTGCTGACACACAAACTGCTGTCGGATAATCCCGAGCATTACCCCGACGCCGCCTTGCGGGGTCTCCGTGACTTATTGAACGTGGCGGCGGATCAGCCGATTCCCGCTGCATCCATCGCGGCGGTGAAGATGGGAACCACCGTCGCCACCAATGCCCTGTTGGAACGCAAGGGCGACCGCACCCTGCTACTGATCACGCAAGGCTTTCGCGACGCCCTGCGTATCGGTTATCAGAACCGGCCCAAGTTGTTCGCCCGTCAGATCGTGTTGCCGGAACTGCTGTACGAACGGGTGGCGGAAGTGCGCGAGCGGGTTTCGGCCCACGGCAACGAACAGCATCAGTATTACGAAACGATCTGTGGCGGGGCTGGCGCGGGACCAGGCTTTGACGGCGCCTCGGCGGTACACACCCACATGACCAATTCGCGGCTGACCGACCCGGAAGTGCTGGAATGGCGGTTTCCAGTGCGAGTGGAAGAATTTTGCATCCGCAAGGGCAGCGGTGGTGCGGGCCGCTGGCGTGGCGGCGACGGCGTGATTCGACGGATTCGGTTTCTGGAACCGATGACCGCCGCGATTTTGTCCGGTCATCGCCGCATTCCGCCCTACGGTCTGGCGGGTGGCAAACCGGGCCAGGTCGGACGTAACGCGGTGGAACGGGCCGATGGCCAGACGGAAGAACTGCCGGGCACGGCGCAAGTGACGATAGGGGTTAATGATCTGTTCGTGATCGAAACGCCGGGCGGTGGAGGGTATGGCTGAGCGATCCTTTTACGGCCCCATCCAGTTTTCCAGCCGCAAGTTCGGCACCCGCCCGAACTCGCGCAGGTTATTGGTCACCAGCACGGCGTTCTCGGCCAGCGCGTGGGCGGCGATCAGCAGGTCCATGCCACCGATGGGCGTGCCCTGGCGTTCGAGATCGCACCGCAAGCGGGCGTAATGCTGGGAAGCAGTCACCGGCCACGGACGCAGATCGAAAAGGCGTAACCAGTCCTCCAGATAGCCCGCGAACTTGCTTGAACCCAGCTTCGCGGCCCCATAGCGCAATTCCGCCGCCACCAGCGCCGACAGGAACAGATCGCTCGCTTCCAGTCTTTCAAAGTGCGCGATAACCTGAGAAGAATGCCTGCGCAGAATGTAACTGCACATATTGGTATCAAGCGTCCACATGGAACCACTCCCGATCCTGCGGCGGTTCATCCTGGCGGTCAGCGAGAAAATCATCTGGAAAGGGTTCCGTTCTGGCGAAGAACTCTGCCAGACTTTCGCTCAGGTTGGTTGGTTTAGGGCGCAGCACCACGGTTTCACCCTGCTTTTCGATGAAAACTTCGGGGCAATTAAAGCGAAACTCGACCGGCAGCCGCACGGCCTGACTGCGGCCGCTCATGAATACTTTGGCGGTTTTGGGCATGATAACCTCCAGCAAGAGTGATATATGGCTTTGCAGTATATCACATCGTCCCCGCAAACCAGGCATTTTGCCGCCGCCCGCGTTCACCAATACCGCCCGAAATCCGGCCCTCGTTCCGGCAGTTTGCGCGGCTTGCCGCTATCGTCAATGGCGACGTAGACGATCACGGCCTCGGTGACCTTGTCGGTCAGCAACTGGCCATCGCGGGCGCGCTGGACGAAGACCTCGACCTTGACGGTGATCGAGGTTGAACCCACCTTCTGAATCCGGGCGAAGCAGCTCACCAGATCGCCGACGAATACCGGTTTGTGAAACTCCATCGAGGTGACCGCCACGGTGGTTACCCGCCCGCCGGCGTATTCCACCGCCACCACGCTGCCGGCCACGTCCATCTGCGCCATGATCCAGCCGCCGAAAATGTTGCCGTTGGGATTGGTGTAGGCCGGCATCGCCAGAATGCGGACGGTCGGCTGGCGGTCGCGCGGGAAAATATCCTGTGGCTCTATGGCAGTCATGGGAACTCCTCTGGAGGTAAAATCAAGGGCGGGCGATGGGCGGCGGCGGGTGGATTTCACTGCTGAGGCCCGCCCAACTCGCCCGGAACTGGACTATGATAATGCAATGAAAAACTGATAACCCCAAGATAGAGGATGGAGTGTGATGGCGCGAAGTAGAACGGTGGCCGTCTATGCCGGCGAAGAACTGGGCCGTTACGGATTCGAGGATCACCCGTTCGGCGAGGATCGCATCCATGCTTTCTGGGACGAAATGCACCGACGCCACTTTGACTATCAGGTTCGGGTGTTTGAGCCTGCCGTGGCGACCGAGGAACAACTCAAGTTGTTCCATACCAACGACTATGTCGAGAAGGTCAAGATTTTCTCCGAAGCCGGCGAAGGTCTGCTGGACTATGGCGACACCCCGGCCTACAAGGGCGTGTTCGAGGATGCCTCGGTGGTGGTCGGCACCGTGGTGGACGCCACGCGCAAGGTCATGAACAACGAGGCCCGGCGTGTTTTCGTTCCCATCGCCGGTCTGCACCACAGCATGCCCGACACCGCTTCCGGGTTTTGCGTGTTCAACGATGTTGGCGTGGCCATCCGGATTCTGCAACAGGACTATGGCCTGGAGCGGATCGCCTACGTGGACATTGACGCCCATCACGGCGATGGCCTGTTCTATCCGTTTGAGTCCGACCCGACCGTCATCTTCGCCGACATTCACGAGGATGGCCGCTACAACTTCCCACAGAGCGGTTTTCCGCACGAGATCGGCAAGGGCGAGGCCAAGGGCCGCAAGCTTAATATCCCATTGCTGCCGCTGTCCGCCGACGACGATTTCATGATGATGTGGGATAACGTCGAGCAATTCCTGCGCAAGTGGGAGCCGCAATTCATTTTCATGAACTGCGGGGCTGATGGTCTGGACGGCGACCCGCTGGCCCACCTGCACTACTCGTTCCGCGCCCACAGCCGCGCCGCCCGGGGTTTGTGCCAGATCGCTGAGGAATTCGCTGAGGGCCGCATCGTCGGCGTTGGCGGCGGCGGCTACGATCTGCGCAACGTCGGCAAAGCCTGGGTCGCCGTCGTGGATTCCTTTCTCGAAACGCCGATGCGCTGAACCGCGCGTCGCCTCCGGGGGGCGTTCCCGCGCCGATCCATGGGAGCGCCGCCCGGCATTCAGCCGCAAAAGCCTGCCTCTCGCGGTCAAAGTACGGTAGTATTCATTGTTTTCATCGGTTTGCCCGCTCTTTTTCTCCGATAGCAGCGGGCGCCTGACTTTGCAGAGGTCGCGAATGTTCAGTCGAGAGATGCGGATCGCCGGATTTGACAACGAGTTGTGGGTTGCCCTGCAGGGCGAGCAGCAGCGCCAGGAAGCCCACATCGAGCTGATCGCCTCGGAAAATTACGCCAGCCCGCGCGTGCTTGAAGCCCAGGGTTCGGTGCTGACCAACAAGTACGCCGAGGGCTATCCCGGCAAACGCTATTACGGCGGCTGCGAATTTGTGGACATCGCCGAACAACTGGCGATTGATCGCGCCAAGCAACTGTTCCGCGCTGATTACGCCAACGTGCAGCCCCATTCCGGCTCACAGGCCAACGCCGCGGTCTACATGGCGCTGCTGGAACCGGGCGAAACCGTGCTCGGCATGAGCCTGGCCCACGGCGGCCACCTCACCCACGGCGCCAAGGTCAACTTCTCCGGGCGCTTGTATCAGGCAGTGCAATACGGCCTGAACGAAGCCACCGGCGAGATTGATTACGACCAGGTGGAGCGGCTGGCGCTGGAATGCAAGCCGAAAATGATCATCGCCGGATTCTCGGCCTACTCGCGGGTGGTGGACTGGGCGCGGTTCCGCACCATCGCCGATCAGGTGGGCGCCTGCTTCGTGGTGGACATGGCGCACGTCGCCGGGCTGGTCGCGGCGGACCTGTATCCCAATCCGCTCCCCGTCGCTGACGTGGTGACCACCACCACCCACAAGACCCTGCGCGGCCCACGCGGCGGTTTGATCCTGGCCCGGTCCAATCCCGACATTGAAAAGAAGCTGAACTCGCTGGTCTTCCCCGGCACCCAGGGCGGACCGCTGATGCACGTCATCGCCGCCAAGGCCGTCGCCTTCAAGGAAGCGTTGGAACCAGAATTCGTCGAATACCAGAAACAGGTGCTCGCCAACGCCCGCGCTATGGCCGGGGTATTCCTGGAGCGCGGCTACGATGTGGTGTCCGGCGGCACCGACAATCATCTGTTCCTGGTCAGTCTGATTGCCAAGGGTCTGACCGGCAAGGCCGCCGACGCCGCGCTGGGCCGGGCGCACATCACGGTCAACAAGAACGCCGTGCCCAACGATCCGCAATCGCCCTTTGTCACCAGCGGCGTCCGCATCGGCTCGCCGGCGATCACCACGCGCGGCTTCAAGGAACGTGAATGCCGGGAACTGACCGGCTGGATTTGCGACATCCTCGATGATCTCAACAACGAAGCGGTGATCGAGCGGGTGCGCGGTCAGGTGGCTGAATTGTGCGCTCGCTTCCCGGTGTACGGCTGATTCGCTAGTCAGCGCGTGAGGCGGCGGCGATGCATTGTCCGTTCTGTAGTGCGCCCGATACCCGGGTCATTGATTCCCGGCTGACGGCGGAAGGCGACAAGGTTCGCCGCCGCCGTGAATGTTCCCATTGCAACGCCCGGTTCACCACGTATGAAGTGGCGGAACTGCTGATGCCGCCGGTAGTGAAGCGCGACGGTCGCCGCGAGCCGTTCCTGGAAGAAAAGCTGCGCACCGGCTTGCTGCGGGCACTGGAAAAGCGCCCGGTCAGTGCCGCGCAGATCGAAGAAACCCTCCTCCGCATCAAAAACCGCGCCCGCGCCAGCGGCGAGCGGGAGTTGAGCAGCCAGCAAATCGGCGAATGGGTGATGGACGAGCTGCGCGATCTGGATCAGGTCGCTTACGTTCGTTTCGCCTCGGTCTATCGCAGCTTCCAGGATGTCAACGCCTTCCGGGTCGAAATCGAACGCTTGCAGAGTACGCCACCCGGTCCAGCGGACGCCGAGTAATGTTCCCCGAAGATTACCGCTTCATGGCGCGCGCTTTGACGCTCGCCCGGCGCGGCTTGTATAGCACCGATCCCAATCCCCGTGTGGGTTGTGTGCTGGTCAAGGAGGGAAGCGTCGTTGGCGAAGGTTGGCACCAGCGCGCCGGCGAAGCGCACGCCGAGGTCAACGCGCTCAACGCCGCCGGCGAACGGGCGCGCGGCGCGACGGCGTATGTCACCCTGGAACCCTGCTGCCACCATGGTCGCACTCCGCCCTGCACCGATGCGCTGCTCAAAGCCGGAATTGTCCGGTTGGTGGCGGCCATGTCCGACCCCAATCCGCAAGTGGCCGGTAAAGGATTGGCTATCCTGCGCGATGCTGGCGTCGTAGTGGAATGCGATCTGCTGGAAACGGAAGCGCGGGCGCTGAATCCCGGTTTCATCCAGCGGATGACCACAGGCCGGCCCTGGGTGCGGGTCAAGCTGGCGATGAGCCTGGACGGGCGCACGGCGCTGGCTTCGGGCGAAAGCCAATGGCTGACCGGCGCAGCGGCGCGGCAGGACGTGCAAAGACTTCGGGCGCGCGCTTCGGCGATCCTGGCCGGCATCGGTACGGTGCTGGCCGACGATCCCAGCCTCAACGTCCGCCTGCCGGAAGCGACCCGGCAGCCGTTGCGGGTGATTCTCGACTCCGGCTTGCGTACCCCGCCGACCGCTCGGACATTGCGGTTACCCGGTTCGGTGCTGATTTTCACCGCCGTTGCCGATCCCACCGCGCATGAATTGCTGCGGGCGGCAGGAGCGGAAATCGTCATTTTGCCGCGCGCCAAACAGGGGCTGGAGTTGCTCGCCGTCATGGCCGAACTCGCCCGCCGCGAGTGCAATGAAGTCCATGTGGAATGTGGTGCGACCCTGGCCGGCGCCTTGTTGCAGGCGGGACTGGTGGATGAACTGGTGATTTACATGGCCCCACTGTTGCTCGGCGACAAGGCGCGTGGGCTGTTTCAGTTGCCAGGGTTGACGAAGATGCAGGAACGATGGGAATTGGAAATCCTGGAAATGCGGGCGGTGGGAAGGGATTGGCGGGTGAGATTAAAGCCGATGAGAGAAAATACATGAAATACTTTACGGCTATTTCTGAATCTATTCATGATTTCGCTTACTAATTCTCTTCGACGGCAATGATGAACCCGGGGTGAAGCCATGTAT
>ERZ1645192.2085-NODE-2085-length-16644-cov-4.871300_pt1 | contig 16644 bp, 9 predicted proteins | sample MGYA00575354_ERZ1645192 | MGnify/ENA primary metagenome ERZ1645192 (study PRJEB40844, sample SAMN11349763) | freshwater sediment metagenome | isolation source: river sediment | host: Sediment | place: India: Faizupur Khadar , New Delhi | collected 2017-02-21 ... | reverse complement strand
GGTGGCCCGAGTGTAGCCAGGGACAGCCCCGGAGGGGCAGTCCCTGGACCTCCCCGGACAATACGCGCCGGGCGCCCTGGCAGGGCGCCGCGAGCCTTCCCGCGGTCCAACGCTCCACCCGCCGATGTTTGCGGGAGGGCGACGGGAACCGGAACGCCGTCAACTCTCCTCCACTTTCCTCCACTCTCTCGCTGTGAGCCTCCGTTCTCCCTCGCCGCGCCGCCTCCGGGGCGCGGGCGCGAAATTTCATCCCTCTCCCGGGGGCTGCCCCTCCGGGGCCGCCCCCGGCTACACTCGCCCCACCCGTGCCGGGTGGGCAGGCCGTGGACTCGGGGCCGGGGAAGGTGCTCGGCGGTGGTGAAGCCAGGTCCGGAAAACCGGCCGGTATCGACCGGAAGGGGGCCGGAATGTTCCGTGTGGCGGTCTTGAAGTCGCCTGCGCCTCCCCCGGCGTGCCCGCCGGTCGCGGCCTGCGCCGTAGCCCCCGTCCGGCGGACGGGGGGCTTTGCCAGCATCTCGGGCGTACTGCCACGTGGCCGGCCGGCACCCCGTCATGTGCCCGCCAATCCCCCATCCCCGTCGACCCGGGCGGGATGTTGCCCTTGCCGCGCCCGCCGGTCGCGGCCTGCGCCGCCCGCCGTTCTTGCCCACCCGCCCGGTGATGTGGAGCCTTTCGGGTGTGAGCTATCGTATAAGAACCGTTGAGGTCACAATCAATGGAAATGTGCATCTAGATCACCATAAGGAGTTCTGCCATGTGGAAGAGGACTATTTGTCTGAAATTGCTGTGGCTGGGGGGGGTGTTGCTATTGTCGGCCGGAGCCGCCCTCCAGGCCCAGCCGGCGGATGAAGCGGGGAAGGGGCTGGCTCGGCCGGCCGCCGGAGAGGTCATCCCGTTCGAGTCGGACCGTTGGGACAAGTCCGGCGCCAGGCAACTCACCTTCCTGGACCGGCCCTGCCTGACCGGCTCGGCCACGCTCAAGGAAGTCGAATTCGAGGACGGGATCATCGAAGTGGACCTGGCCGTCACGGGAGTCGCTTCCTACCCGGGTGTTTTTTTCCGCCGCCAGGCCGGCGACACTTACGAGCACGTCTATATCCGTCCCCACCGGGCCGGGCGGTACCCCGACGCCCTGCAATACACGCCTGTCTTCAACGGGCTTGGTTCCTGGCAGCTTTACAGCGGCGACGGGTTTACCTCAGGGGCGGAAATGCCCGCAAACCAGTGGGTGCGTCTCAGGGTGGAGGTGCGGGGCCGCCAGGCCCGGGTGTTTCTCGGCGAGCACCCGGAACCGCTGCTGGTGATCTCCGAGCTGAAGACCGGCGCCGCCCGGGGCAGCCTGGGGGTCATCGGCGGCCGGGAAGGGGTGGCCTATTTTTCCAATTTCTCCTTCCGGGCGGCCCCGGAACTGGCGTTCCCGCCGCCGGGGCACAAGGATTCGGCCCCGGGGATGGTGTCGCGGTGGCAGCTTTCCCAGCCGATCCCGCTCGGCCAGATCGACCTGGAACGCTATCCCGCGTCTCCTCCTCTGCCTCCCCTCGTCTGGCGGGAGGTCTCGGCCGACCCTGGCGGGTTGGTGGACATCGGCCGCCAGGTCCGGCGCACGGGCAACGAACCCGACTGTGTCCTGGCCAGGACGACCATCGAAGCGGAGGCCGACCGGGTCCTGAAGCTGCAGTTCGGCTACAGCGATGTCGTCGTGATTTACTGCAACGGGCAAGTCGTCTTTCAGGGAAATAGCGCCTACCGTTTTCGGGATCCCTCGTTTCTGGGGGTCGTGGGCCTGTTTGACGCCGTCTACCTGCCCCTGCGGAAAGGATCCAACGAGCTGATGCTGGCGGTGGCCGAGGCGATGGGCGGCTGGGGATTTATCTGCCAGGACGGCCACGCGGAATTCCGCGACGGGCAACTCCGCCCGGCCTGGGAGACCGGCCGGGAGTTCCGCGTCCCCGAGTCGATCGTCTACGATCCGGCCGGCAAGGTGTTTTACGTGAGCAACTACGACGGTTACAACCAGGGCACGGGGGGGACTCAGTTCATCTCCAAGGTGTCGCCCGCGGGCGAGGTGTTGCAGTTGCAATGGGCGACCGGCCTCTCCAATCCCACCGGCCTGGCGATCCGGGGCGATCGCCTGTACGCGGTGGAACGGGGCGGGGTGGCGGAGATCGCGCTCTCCTCCGGCCAGGTGCTCCAGCGACTGCCGCTGCCGCAGCCCCGCTTCCCCAACGACATCGCGCTCGATGAGGCCGGCCACATCTTCGTGTCGGACTCCGGACGGCACACCGTCTGCCGCTGGAGCGACGGCCAGTGGGAGGACTGGCTGCAGGGCGGCGAAATCCAGGCGCCCAACGGCCTGTGCATCACAAACGGCCGCCTGCTGGCCGGGTGCAACGGGAGCCACCTTCTGCTCTCGGTGGATCTGGCCACCAAGGCGATCCAGACGCTGGCCCGCTTCGACGCGGGCGTCATCGACGGGATCCGCCCGGACGGGACCGGAGGCTGGCTGGTGTCCATCTGGGAGGGGCGCCTCTACCGGGTATCTTCCGCCGGCGGCCTGACCCGGCTGCTGGACAAGACCGCGCCATCCGTGCACCTGGCCGATTTCGAATACGTGCCGGCCTCGGGCTTGCTGGTCATCCCCACCTTCGAGGGGAACCGCGTCATGGCCTATCGGCTCGACTTGAAGTAATTTCAAGCGTACCCAGGGCTCTCCGAGCCCGTCCGGCAGGGTGGCAGGTCGCTCGCGGGCGCCGCACGCGCAGCAGGTTTGTGTCGCGCCGGGTCGCTCCCGCGCGCCGCGCGGGCAGCCGGCATGTTCCGCGCCGGGCCGGTGCGGTCCACTCGAGTGGCTCGTGTGCGCCGCACGCGAAGCCGAACACTTTCCACCGTGTTGGGAAAAAGAAAAAGCGCGGGCGAACCCGCGCTTGTTGTTACTTAACCTTCCGACCCCGATTTCCGAAGTCCGAAGTCCGGGGTCCGCTCAGTTACATCCCGGCGGATTGTCGGCCAGGTTCCGGTCGTCGAGGCCCGACTGCAGCCGGATCCCCGGAACCGTGAACATGCCGTCGGCGTGACCCGTGGAGGGTTGGTAGCGGAACCGCAACTCGTAAGGCAGACCCGCGGCCGTGGTGTAGTTCCACAGCCCGCCTTGCGGAGTGATCTGGCACACGCCCGGGTAGATCCCCGCGTTCGGCCCGCCCAGCACCTGCCACTCGAACGCGCCGGTCCGGCTGTTGACGCACAGGCGAGACTGGCCCCGGTCGTCCAGGAAGTGCTTGTCATAGGGATCCGCCTCGATCTGGACCGTGGAGACACACTCGAAGACGGTCCCTTCCACGGTCACGGTCAGTGTCGCGGTGTAGGTGCCACCCTGGGTGTAGATATGGGTCGGAACCTGCTCATCGGAGGTACTCCCGTCGCCGAAGTCCCAATGGTACAGGAGGTCGCCGGTGCAGCCGGTCACTTCCGTCCAGGTGCCGAAGGTCACCTCCAGCGGGACGACCCCGTTTCGCGGGTTGGCCAGGGCTTCACAGAGCAGCAGGCATTCGGTGACCACCACCTGGGTGGTGTCGGTGCAGGTGTCGCCGCCGACAGTCACGGTCATGGTCACGGTGTAGGTGCCGTTGGCCGTGTAAGTGTGCGAGGGGTTCTGGATCGCCGCGGTGCCCCCGTCGCCGAAGTCCCAGGCCCACACCGGCAAGCCGGAGATGCAGACACCCGCGGTGTTCACCGCGCCGGTGAAGTCTACGTCCAGCGGCGCCAGGCCGCTATCCGGGGTGGCGGTGGCGGTGCAGCCGGTGATCTCGCAGACGCCGATCGTGCCGGAGGCCTCGCAGGTCGCGTCGCCCGAGGTCACCGTCAGCGTCCAGTCGTAGCTCCCGCCAGCGGTGTAGGTGTGGGCCGGGTTCGCGTCGGTGCTGGTGGCGCCGTCGCCGAAATCCCAGAGGTAGGAGACGGGATCGGTACAGCCGGTCACGGTCACGTTGGAGGTGAAGTTCGCGGTCAACGGGGCCGGTCCGTGGGTAACGTCCGGGGCGGCCGAGCAGGCCAGCTCGCACACCGTCACCGTGCTGGTGGCGGTGCAGGTTTCGCCGTCCACGGTCACGGTCAGGGTCACGGTGTACGTGCCGCCGGCCGCGTAGGTGTGGGTGACGTTCTGGCCGGTGCCGGTGGCGCCGTCGCCGTAGTTCCAGTCGAAGGCGGGCGCGCCGGAGCAGTAGGAGGTGGCCGCGGTGGCGTCCAGGGCCACGTCCAGCGGCGCCGCGCCGTAGCCCGGGGTGGCGGTGAAGCCGCAGCTGTCGATACTGCAGGGGGGCAGGCAGACGGTGCAGGTGAAGGGCACGCCGGTGACGAGGATGTCGTCGAGATGGCAGTCGTTGCCCCAGTCGCTGATCCCGAGGAAGCCGAGCGTGAAGTTGGCGACGTTGTTGTAGGCGTTCAGGTCGAAAGTGTGCAGGGTCCAGCCGTTGGCGCCGCGGCGGTCCACCGGTAAGCCGATATCGGTCCAGTTCGTGCCGCCGTCGGTGGAGAACTGGACCTGGACCCGGTCGGGATCGCTGGCAAAACCGGTGTCGTGGTACATCCAGAAGCTCAGGGATAGCACGCTGTAGGAAGTCAGGTCCAGGGGGGTGCCGTAGTGAAGGCGGGCCGAGTCGGTGTTCCCGCTGTGCCAGGAGTTGAACCAGACCAGGTTGGGCAACGAGTGGCTGGCCACCGCCGGGGTGGGATGGTGCGTCCCGGCGTTGGTGGCCCAGGCGGGGAGTGCCGTTCCACTGGTGGTGTTGTCGTAGACCAACGTCGAGGTCCAGCCGGGCGGCAGAGCCTGCGGGGTGGCCGAGTCAAAGTTCTCGGAGAGCAGGTTTACCGGGGTCCCCGGCACGCCGACTATGATGGAAAAGTTGCCGATCCAGGTGGCCCGCCGGCTGGCATCGGTGATGGTCAAGGTGAAGTCGATGGGCGCTCCGCAGGTGAAGGCCATGTCCAGGCTCACGGCGAAGGCCGTCTGCGAGGTGCCGGTGCCGGGCGCGGGGATGTCGGGAAACGTCGAGGTGTCCTGGGTGACGGTCACCCCGGCGGTGGCGGTGCTGAGCACGGCCGACACGCCGGTGGCCTGGTAAGTGCCGGTGTTTTGCAGGGTCACAGAGAGGGTGGCGTCCTCGCCGGGTTCCAGGAAGCCGTTGGCGTCGCCGGCGCCGCCGGAGGGGCAGTCGTCGGTGAGCAGGGCGTGGCTTTGGTAAGCAAGGATGGGCTCGTTTGTTTGGACCAGCACGTCGTCGATGTACCAGCGGTGCGCGTAGTTGCCCTCATAGCGGAAGCCCAGCCAGATGGTCTGGCCGGCGTAAGCGCTCAGGTTCACCGTCTGCAGGCGCCAAACTGCGGGGTTGGGTGGGGTTCCGAAAGCGGCGACCTCGGCCCAGCCGGGCGGTGTGGCGACGTTGGTCGGAGCAGTGTAGCTCCCGGCGCAGACCCACAGGCTGTCTTTGATATAAAATGTTGGATAATAGATGTATTCCCAAAAAGTAAGAACGGCGCCGGTGGCCGGAATGGCCAGAGAGGGAGTGACCAGCCAGCCGTTTTGATTGCCGGACACGTCCGCATGCCAGGCGGAACCGGTCCCGGTGTGGACGTAGGCGGTGGCGCGGGCCCAGACGCCGGATCCGCTGCCGCCATCAAGATCGTAACGGAGCCAGTCGGTGGGCGGCCAGGGATTCGTGCTTTCGAACCCCTCGGTGAGCAGTGGGGCGCGGTCAAGGGCCAGTGACCCCTCGTGGCCGAACCCGTTGGGGCGCTCGGCCGCCGCCAGGGTGCCGCCGGTGGCAAACGCCAAAACCAGCAGCATGATCAATCGATTGGTGGGATATCTCCCGTGATGGAACATAAACGCCTCCCGCGCTGAATTGTATTAAACCAGAGTTGAATAATAAATTTTAGCTGGAGTGACCGGCCAAGTCAAGCACATGTTCAGGTCCTGTCAACTTGCTGGCAGCCGATGGTTGATCGGTTACATCGGCGTACTGCGCGGATGAAGCCAGGTTCCACCGTGAGAGCCGCTGGGGAAGATGGAATTTGTTCCGCGCCGGGCCGGCGCGGCCTACGGCCGGAAAGAAAAAGCGCGGGCGAACCCGCGCTTTTTGTTGCTTAACCTTCCGACCCCGATTTCCGAGGTCCGAAGTTCGAAGTCCTATTTCGCGGGCTCGCTCAGGTCGCAGCCCGGCGGATTGTCGGCCACGTTCCGGTCGTAGAGGCCCGCCCAGAACTCGGGCGCGAACATCTTGAACACGCCGTTGGCCTGGCCGGTCTCCGGCTGGTAGCGGAGCCGCAGGTCATAGGGCAGCCCCAGTTCGGTGGTGAAATCGATCAGGCCATCCAGGGCCGAGATCTGGCATACCCCCGGGTAGAGCCCCGCGTTCGGGCCGGCCAGCACCTGCCACTCGAACGCGCCGGTCTGGCTGTTCACGCACAGCCGGCTCCAGCCCTGGTCGTCCAGGAAGTGCAGGTCGTAGGGGTTCACCACGATCTGGACCGTGGAGACGCACTCTATCGTCGTCCCCTCCACGGTCACGGTCAGGGTCGCCGTGTACATGCCGGGCGCGGTGTAGAGGTGGATCGGCGCCTGCTCGTCGGTGGCCTCGCCGTCGCCGAAATCCCAGTGGTACAAAGTGTTGCCGGGGCAACTGATTGCCTCCGTCCAGGTGGCGAAGGTCACTTCCAGCGGGACCAGCCCGGCCTGCGGGTCGGCCAGGGCCTCGCAGTCCAGTTGGCACGCGTAGACCTGCACGACGTCGGTGGTCACGCAGGTCTCGCCGTCCACGGTCACGGTCAGGGTCACGGTATAGGCGCCCTCCGCCGCGTAGGTGTGGGTGACGTTCTGGCCGGTGCCGGTCTGGCTGTCGCCGTAGTCCCAGTCGAAGACGGGGGTGCCGGCGCAGCCGGCGGTCACCACGGTGGCGTCCAGAGCCACGTCCAGCGGCGCCACGCCGAAGCTCGGCTCGGCGGTGAAATCGCAGCTCTCGATGGTGCAGGCCGCCGGGATGCAGGTGGTGCAGGTGATGGGCACGCCGGTGACCGCGATATTGTCGATGTAGACATCGTTGCCGTATTTGCTGGTGCAGAGAATGCCCACCATGACGTTCGAGAGGCCGGCGTAGCTGTCCAGCGCGACCGTAGCCGTGGCCCAGGCGTCACCCGCGGAGTTGTAGCGGAAGATGGCGCTGCCGACGCTTGTCCAGACGCTGCCGCCATCGGTGGACACTTGCACCTGGATGAAGTCGTTCAGAGTGGAGAACTGATCGTCGTGGAACATGGAAAGCGACAGCAACGGGCTGCTGTAACCGGTGAGATCGAGCGCGGTGTCGCAGGACAGCCGGTTCTGGTCGTCCGAGGTGCCGGAATCATAGCAGTTCCACCGGAACAGGTTGGGACTCGAAACGGGTCCGTAACCGACCGGGTGAACGGTGGCGGTAGCCGTTACCGGATTGAGCTCGGCGCCCGTGACGTCCGTTTGGGTCCAGCCCGTAGGGATGGCGGGGGCGGTGACCCCGTCGAAAGATTCGGATAGCAGCGTCACCGGTGCGCCGGGGACGCCTACCACGAGGAAAAAAGGAGCCGAATAGACCGCCCGGCGGCTGGCGTCCGTGATGGTCAGGGTGAAGTTGATCACGCCGCCGCAAGTGAAAGTCTGGTCCAGGGTCAGGGCGAAAGCCGTCTGCGAGGCGCCGGTGCCGCCGGCCGGGATATCCGGAAAAGTGGCGGTGTCTTGGGTGATGGTCACGCCGGCGGTGGCGGTTCCGAGCACGGCCGAGATGCCGGTGGACGTCGTGGTGCCGGTGTTTTGCAGGGTGATCGACAGAGTGCCGTCTTCCCCGGGCTCCAGGTAGCCGTTGCCGTCGCCGGCGCCGCCGGAGCTGCAGACGTCGGTCAGCAGAGCGTGGCTTTGGTAGGCCAAAACGGGGCCGTTCGGCTGGACGCTGACGTCGTCGATCCACCACGCATCCGCAAAATAGCCTTCATATCTCCAGGCCAGCCAGACCATGTGGCCACCGTAAGCCGCCAGGCTGACCGTCTGCTGGCGCCAGGTGTCCTCCGGCGGCGTGCCGAATTCGGCGACCTGGGTCCAGCCGGCCGGCGAGGCGCCGTCGACCGGCGGGACGAAGGTGTCCTGACAAATCCACAAGCTGTGCTTATAGTAATCGATCGAATAATCAATCCGTTCCCAGAACGTGAGGGCGCCACCGGCGGCCGGGAGGGCCAGGGCCGGCGTCACCAGCCAGCCATTCTGGCCCGTGCCTGGTGTGGAACTGAAAGTATGTTGGGCCGAGGCGCCTCCGGAATGGTATTGGGAAGTCGAGCGCGCCCATTGGGTGGTGCCGCTGTCGAGATTGTAGCCGGTCCAGCCGCCGGGCGGGAAGGTGGCGTTTTCAAACCCCTCTTCGAGCAGCGGGGCGCGGCTGTTGGCCCACAGGTCCCCGGGGTCGTAAACGCGGACCCGCTCGGCCGCCGCCAGGGCGCCGCACGCGAGCGTCGCCAGGGCCAGCAGCGCCAGGACCCGAAGTGAAAAACCGTTCCGTGGATGAAACATGAGAGCCTCCTGATAAATTGTTTAAGCCGGATTCAGAAGAACAATCATAATCGGATTCTCCAGCCGAGTCAACCGCTTATTCAACTCGCTGTAATATATTGATTTAAAAGCTCCGTGGGCTCCGTGCCGCCGTGGCAAGTGTGTTGATATGTCTTGTAACAAGGACATTAGCCATGTATTATCTTTATAATATCGATGTTTAACGGTGTTTTGAAATAAATGACTTGAAATAGCGCGCGATCTCCCCGATAATGAAGCGGAAAGGAATGGGCTCGGGAGAAGGTGATGCGGTTAAAAGAAAACATGGCCCGGCTCACCTGCCTGTTCGGAGCGGTGTTGCTGCTGTCGTCCGCGCCGCTTCAGGCGGCCGGAAAAACTGCCCCGACCCGATCCGGTCAGAAGGCAAGCACCCAAACCAAGCCCGCGGGGAAGAAAGCCTCAAACCGGAAAACCGTCTCGACGCAGGCCCGCAAAACGGGGAACAGCCGGAAGACGAAGCGCCCCCCGGTTCAGTCCGATCTTCCCACCATCCGCTCGTCGTCCGCCATCGCCATCGACCTGTCCAACGGCAAGGTGCTGCTGAGCAAGAACGCCGACCGCCGGCGCTCGGTCGCCTCCCTCTCCAAGCTCATGGCCGCCCTGGTGCTCCTGGACGGGGGGCTGGACCTGGACGGCGTGCAAACCATTTCTCCCGAAGACAAGCGGCTGGTCCGCCGCGGCGCCCCGTCGCGGCTGAAGACCGGCGCCGTCTATCGCAAGCGGGACCTGCTGCACGCGGCGCTGATGGTCTCCGACAACGTGGCTACGGTGGCCCTGGGCCGGTCCATGGGCTGGTCCACCCAAACCTTCGCCCGGAAGATGACCGCCCGGGCGCGCAAGCAGGGCTTGCGCCGGACCTCGTTCCAGGACCCCACCGGCCTGTCCGCGGGCAACGTCTCCACCGCCCGGGAGATGCTCGCCATCCTGCGGGCGGCCATGGACCACCCGGTCATCCGGGAGATCTCCCGCAAAGAGGAATACAGTTTCCTGGCCTTTGACGGCGCGCCCGGGGAAATCCACTACCGGCACACCGACCACTACGCCCGCCGTTTCCCGTGGAAGGTGGAGGGCGCCAAGACCGGTTTCACCCGGGCGGCCGGCTACTGCCTGGCCATCGGGGCCCAGGTCCGGGACCAGTCCATCGGGATGATCTTTCTGGGCGCGCGCGGCGGCCTGGCCCGGTTCGACGACTACGCCCGGACCATGCTGTGGCTGGAAAAACGTACCCCGGCCCAGACTTCCGGGTGAGCTTCTGTAAACTTTTTTATTTCTATGGCTTGCGAAACGTTCGCCGTGCGCGGAGCGACCCCGGCCAGGGGCAACCCCTGCCTCGGAGCGGCGCCCTCAGTACGCGCCCCGGAAAGGGGCGCGGCGAAAGATGCCAGTGACAGATCAGATGGGATCCGCCAAGCCAGGCCCGGATCTTCGTGGCGCTCCGCCAGGGCGCCGGCCGCCTACAGGACGGGTAGTCCAGAGGCCGCCACCCTCTGGGGGCCGCCCCGCTCCGAGCGGGGCTACACTTTTTCAGGCCCTCCGGGCCGCCGGACCGGTGGCGCTCGCGCCGTTCGGCCGCGGTCATACCGTTTCTCTTGGCCGGGATTTACCTACCGCCCGCTTTCAATTGCAAGAAAACCGTCAGTTGAGATTCATCCTCGTCTACTGTCCTCTCCAGTGCCCGGGCGCCGTGCTTGTTTGACGGCAAGCGCCTTCGCATGACGCGGCTTTTCTTGACCCGGAGATGAATCCGGAGATTTGGCCTGGATTCGGGGCGGCCTTGGAATTCCGCTCGCTCCGCGGCGACGGCATGTCACCCCTGACGGGGTTCTCGGCGGCTCTAACTGTTTGACCTACAAACATTTCACTCCTAACGGAGTGAAAACGCGCGACCCGTGGCGGCACCCTGCCCGGACAGGTCCGGCCCCCGGTGTGGAGCTCGACGAAAGCGCGCTCACTGGTGGTTTTCCCTATCCTGAGCATCCTGTTTATCCATGTGAATTTCTTCCGTTTTTTCAGCGTGTTCCGTGGTGAATCATTCGTGGCCATTCGTGCTTTCATTCGTGGTATTCGTGGTTGTGTTTTGGTTGCGGCGCCGCTGTACCATCATAGGCTCGGGCCGAAGCCGATGAATTCGGAGAGCCAGTCCTTGACGCTGCGGTACCAGAACAGCGAGTTCTGGGGCTTCAGAATCCAGTGGTTTTCGTCCGGGTAGTAGATCAGCCGGGAGCGGACGCCCCGGTTCTGCAGGATGTTGAAAAGCTCGATGCCGTGGTTGACCGGCACGCGGTAGTCCCGCTCCCCGTGGATCACCAGGGTCGGCGTGAGAAACGAGCCGGCGCCGAAATGGGGCGAGGCCTTCTGGAATACGGCCGGGTTTTCCCAGAATTCTCCGAAGCGGCGTTGTCCGGCCCCGTAGTCGGCCCCGTACTGGGTGAACCAGTTGAACACCGCGGCGTGGGCCACCAAGGTCTTGAATGGGTGGGGCCGGCCGAGAATCACCGCGGCCAGGTAGCCGCCGAAGCTGCCGCCGCCGGCCGAGAGCCGTTCCGGGTCGATCCAGGGCTTGTCCCGGAAGTACTGGGCCGCGGCGATGATGTCCTCGTAGGGCAGTTCGGACTGCTCCGGGTTGATGGAGTCGGCGAACGACTGCCCGAACCCGCTCGATCCGTGGAAGTTCGGCCAGGCCGTGACGCAGCCCCAGTTGGAGAAGACCTGGGCGTTCCAGCGCCACTGGAAGGCGTCGGTGACCCCGTTGTGCGGGCCGCCGTGCAACAGCAAAAACAGCGGCCATCGCTTCGAGGGATCGAAGCCCGGCGGATAGATCACCCACATCTGGACGGACTCGCCCCGGGCCCCCGGGTAGGTGACGCTTTCGAAGACGCCCCAGTCCACCCGTTCCAAAAGCTGGTCGTTGAAGGTGGAAAGCTTGGTCGCCTCGCCCGATTTCAGGTCGATCCGCACCAACGTCGGCGGTTCCGCGAAACCTTGGCGCAGGGCCACCAGGGTGCGGCCGGCGGCGTCCAGGGAGAGGCCGGAGTAACTCCGTTCCAGGGTCAGGCCGGTCGGTTTTCCGGTCAGGATGTCGATGCGGTAGATCCGCTGACGGGCGTAGTCGTCGATGGCGCCGTAGAGCGACCAGCCGCCCGGTGCCCAGATCAGGTTGGAGGCGGACCGGTCCCAGTTCTCCGTGAGAACCCGGCTCTGGCCCTGGCCCCGGTCGTAGATCACCAGGCGGACCCGGTCGGCGTAAAAACCCTTGACCACCTTTCGTCCGAAGGCGAGCCAGCGTCCGTCGGGGCTGTAAAGGGGATTCTCGTCGTCGGCCGGATTGTCGGCGGTCAGGTTCCGGGCCGATCCGCCGCCGGCGGGGACGCTGAAGATGTCGAAGTTGCTGTCGGTGCCGGTCACGTCGGTGTCGGCGGCGAAGGCGATCTCGGCCCCGTCCGGCGAGATGTCGTAGCTGTCCGGTCCGGCCTCGGAGCGAGAGAGCGGCAGGCCCGTGGCCGGGGTGATGGGAACCGGTTCGCCACCTTCCAGGCTGATGGTGAAGAGGTGGTTTTGGCGGTCGTCATGAAAGTGATCCCAGTACCGGATGGGCGCGCGGTCCCACACCCGGGCGCTGACCTTGGACTCGCGGCGTTCCTTGAGCCGGGCGGCCATCTCGTCCCATGATTGGAGGCCGGTCCAGACCGGGCTGATGAACGCCAGCCGCTTGGAATCGGGGAACCATTTCGGGGCCGAGGCGCCCGTCGGCACCGCGGTCAGGGGCCGGGCCTCGCCGCCGTCGGTGGGGATCAGGTAGATCTGGCCAGCCTCGTCGCCGTCGCGCTTGGACTGGAAGGCGATCCATTGGCCATCGGGGCTCCAGGCCGGGTTGGTGTCATTGGACTTGCCCGTGGTCAGCCGGCGGGTCTCCCCGTTGCCGGTACTCACCAGATAGAGGTCGGTGTCTCCCTCGTCGGGCTTGGCGTCATAGGTGGTCACCGGCAGCACCGCCCAGCGGCCGTCCGGGGAGATGGACGGCGAACCGAGCCGCCGGATCCGCCACATCAGCTCGGCCGTGAACGGCTCCTTGGGAAGGGAGGCGGCCGGTGGGACGACGGCGGTCTCCTCGGCCGTGCCGGCCGGGAGGAGCGGGGTCACCTCGATCTCGGAGGCCGGGGCGAACGCGGGCTCGGGAACGCCCTCGGGACCGGCCGCTGGAGCGGGTGCGGGCGCTTCTTCAGGGGCGGGCGCCGGGGCCGGCGGCGGCGGGGGAGGCGGATCGTCCTGCGGTGAGCGGCCGGCCAGGACGATGCCGAAACTCATGGTCAAAATGGCCAGCCAAAGCCAGTGCTTGTTCATGGAGTCACCTCGAGTGCTTGAATCTGTCGCGACAGGCCCGGACGCCGCGGCATGACCTGCCTTACCATGCGGTCATGACCGGGTATCGGGCGATCTGGTCGTCCGGCGTCAGGATCGTCAACCCTCCGGCGATCGCCTGGCATACCAGCATCCGGTCGAAGGGATCGTTGTGCAGCCTTGGCAAAACAGGCAACTGCAGTGCCGCCAGTTCGTCGAGTGGTAACGGGGAAATACCGTGCCGCCTTCGCTGCTCGGGGATAAAACGATCTGGCCGGCCTGGCAGGGGTAGCTTTCCCAGCGAATGTTTCAGAGCGATTTCCCATGTGGAGACCGCGCTGAGGAAACATTCGTTGTCCTCATCCAGGAACAGCTCCCGGGAACGCGTCGACAAGCTGGGATCATCGGCCAGGATCCACAGAAAAGTGCAAGTATCCAGCAGGAGATTCACTCCGCGTCTCCGGAGAACGCGGCCAGGAACTCATCTGGCAGCGGGTCAAAAAAACTCGGCGGGACCGAAAAGATGCTCTTTGCGCCGCCAATCGAGCGCTTTGTCCGGGGAGGCACCAGCGGCCTCAGTTCCGCTACAGGTAAATTTCTCCTGCAAATGACGATTGTTTCACCTGCTTCCACTCTTTTCAGGTAATCGGACAATGAAGCCTTTGCGTCATGAACGTTGATCACTTTCATGACTATATAGTAGACCATGAATATGGACATGTCAAGGGAGCTGTCAGCTATCAGCTATCAGCTGTCAGCTAGCAGCCGTCTGTTGTTGATTTTTAAGGTGATTCCGGTGGACTCATTTTGGGGCGGGGGATCACTTGTGCCGGGGCCACAGCCGGGATAGCCTGGCCCGCCAGCGGGATATCGGGTGGCCGGTCCGGCCAGGCCTCGATGGCAAGGCGGCCGGGGGTGCCACCCCCCGGAGCACGCACAGTTTCTCCACGACTTCGGTGGCCGACTGAGGCCGCTCTTCGGGCGCCTTGGCCAGCAATTTCAGGATGAGGGCCTCCAGGGCGGGCGGGACGTCGGGCTGGTAATCCCGGACGGGCGCCGGCATCTGGTGGAGGATCGCCTCGACGGTGGCCAGGACGCTGTCTCCCTGGAACGCTTTCCGGCCGGTGGCCAGTTCGTAGAGCACCGCGCCCAGGGCGAACAGGTCGGCCCGCGGATCCAGCGGTTCCGACCGGACCTGCTCCGGCGCCATGTAGCGGATGGTGCCGATGACCTCGTCTTCCCCGGTCAGGCTGAGTTCGGCGCCGCCGTCGGCCAGGCTCCGGGACAGGTCGGCCCGGTTGGTGAACTTCGCCAGGCCGAAATCCAGGATCTTGACTACGCCCTGGCGGGTCAGAAAAAGGTTGGCCGGCTTGATGTCCCGGTGCAGGATGCCCTTCTCGTGGGCGGCCGCCAGGCCGGCCGCGACCTGCGAGCCGCTCTCCGCCACCAGATCCGGCTCCAGAGGGCCGCCGCGGAGACGGTCCTTGAGGTTCTGGCCCTCCAGCAGTTCCATGACCAGGAACGGTTGGCCCTGGTGGCTGCCAAGGTGGAAGAAACGGCAGATGTTCGGGTGGCACAACTGGGCGCTGGCCCGGGCCTCGCGTTCGAAGCGCCGCAAGGCTTTCCGGTTGCCCAGGAATTTTTCCGGCAGGAACTTCAGGGCGACCATCTGGCCGCTGTCCAGGTCCTCGGCCCGGTAGATGACGCCCATGTTGCCGCTGCCCAGCCGGACGATGACCCGGTAATGAGACACGGTCGAGTTGGTGAGGGTATCTTCCTGGGGGATGGACATCCGGCCGCCCGCGTGGAAAATTTCTAACGGGGAGATTTTAATTCCGCCGGCATCAAAAAGCAACGGCGGAGAAAGCCCATCGCGGTCAGATGCCCCCGCCGTTCTCGAAGCCGTTCTCCCGGGGGATGCCCTGCAGCAGCCGGCTCCGGGGAGGCACGCCGCGGGTCAGCCAGACGTTTCCGCCGATGACGGAACCGCGCCCGATGGTGACCCGGCCGAGGACGGTCGCTCCGGAATAGATGATGACGTCGTCCTCCACGATCGGGTGGCGCGCGATTCCCTTGATGGGACGGCCATTCTCGTCGAGGGGAAAGCTCTTGGCCCCGAGCGTCACGCCTTGGTAGAGGCGGACGTTCCGGCCGATGACGCAGGTCTCGCCGATCACGATGCCCGTGCCGTGGTCCATGAAGAAGCGCTCGCCGATCTCCGCCCCCGGGTGGATGTCGATGCCGGTCTCTGAGTGGGCGCTCTCGGAAATGATGCGCGGGATGAGCCCGACTCCCAGCCGGTGCAGTTCGTGGGCCACCCGGTGGTTCGTCATGGCCTTCAGGCTCGGGTAGCAGAAGATCACTTCGCCCGGGCTGCGGGCGGCCGGGTCGCCCTCGTAGGCGGCTTGCGCGTCCGACATCAGCAGTTGGCGGACGGCGGGGCGCCGCTCCAGGAACGCGGCCGCCAGGTGTTGGGCGCGCTCTGCGCAGGCCCCGCCGACGCTCCGGGAGAGTTCGCCGCACTCGAAGCAGAGCCCCCGCTTGATCTGCTCGGACAGGAGGGCATAGGCGCGGTCCAGCATGATCCCGGCATGGAAGGAGAGGTTGCCGGCCCGGACGTCGCTCGGTCCGAAATATCCCGGGAACAGGAGCGCCCGGAGCAATCCCATCGCCTCTGCCAAGGCGTCCAGCGCGGGCATGGGCACCGGGAAGCCCTCCCGCCAGCAGGCGTGCGGCATCAATTGGGGATGGGCCAGTTCGGCCACCACCCGGTGGATGACCGCGTCATGACGGGCGCCTTCAGCGGCGGGAGTTTCGGGTTCGCTCATATTCCTCACTTCTCCAGGCCGCGCATTATACCACCCGCTTTCAGTTGAGAAAACGCCGACAGTTGAGATTCATCCTCGTCTACTATCCGCTCAAGTGCTGAGCGCCGCGCTCGTTTGCCGGCAAGCGTCTTTGCATGAAGCGGTTTTCCCTATGCTGAGCATCCTGTTTATCCTGTTCATCCTGTGCATCCATGTGAATTTCTTCCGTGTTTTCAGTGTGTTCTGTGGTTAATCATTCGTGGCCATTCGTGTCCGCATTCGTGTAATTCGTGGTTATGCTTTGGTCGCGGCTCTGCTGCTCCGGGATCTTTCCGGCCAGGTGGAGGCGAAGCCGGGGCAGCATCTTCAGGTTTGCCGCGGGCAGGGGCAGGAGCCGCAACTCCTCCAGGGTGACCCACCGGTGGGGCAAGCGGGGTCTGGCCGAGCCGGGGTCCATCCGGCAGGCGAACAGGGAGATGACCACCTTGAAATGGGTGTAGGCGTGCCGCACGTCCAGGAGGTGCTCGAAGTCGCGGGGCTCAGCGCCCAGTTCTTCCAAAAACTCCCGCCGCAGGGCGCTCTCCGGCGACTCGCCGGGGGCGATCTTGCCGCCCGGAAATTCCCACAGCCCGCCCAGCAGCCCCTCGGGAGGGCGCTGTTGGACCAGCAGCCGGCCGTCCTCGATGATGGCCCCGGCGGCGGCCAGGACCAGCGGCGGGCGGGCCCGCTTGGATTTTTGGGGCAGCTCGGCGACGGTGTTTTCCCGAAGCGCCCGGCAACCCGGCGCCAGCGGGCATTGGCCGCAGCGGGGCTGGAGCGGCGTGCAGACCATGGCGCCCAGTTCCATCAGGGCTTGGTTGAAGTCCCCGGGACAGTCCGGGG
>ERZ1645192.2083-NODE-2083-length-16647-cov-9.561716_pt1 | contig 16647 bp, 17 predicted proteins | sample MGYA00575354_ERZ1645192 | MGnify/ENA primary metagenome ERZ1645192 (study PRJEB40844, sample SAMN11349763) | freshwater sediment metagenome | isolation source: river sediment | host: Sediment | place: India: Faizupur Khadar , New Delhi | collected 2017-02-21 ... | reverse complement strand
CTCGAGGAAGAGCTTCACAGGAGGGTGGTTGGCCAGGACGAGGCGATCAGGGCAGTTTCGGACGCTGTAAGGCGGTCGAGAGCCGGCCTTCAGGACGCAAAAAGGCCTGTTGGCTCATTTATCTTCCTGGGAACGACCGGGGTTGGAAAAACAGAGCTGGCCAGAGCCCTTGCTGAGTTTCTTTTCAATGACGAGAACCTGATGACACGGATAGATATGTCGGAATACCAGGAACGTCATTCTGTTTCGAGACTGATTGGAGCGCCTCCCGGATATATTGGCTATGAGGAAGGAGGCCAGCTTACAGAAGCAGTGAGGCATAAACCCTACTCCGTTGTGCTTCTCGATGAGATAGAAAAAGCTCATCCTGACCTGTTCAACCTTCTTCTGCAGGTTCTCGACGAAGGTCGACTGACCGACAACAAGGGCCGCACAATAAACTTCAGGAACGTAATTATCATAATGACATCAAACCTCGGTTCAGATCTGATACGCGACAGGATGGATAAATGGAATAACAATATGCCTGAAAAAGAGTCAGAAGCTCTTCGCAGGGAGTTATTCATGATGCTGAGAAGGTCGCTCAGACCTGAATTCCTTAACAGGGTGGATGAGATTGTTATGTTTAGCCCGCTTAGCATAGAACAGATCAGGGAGATTGTCATCATCCAGCTGAACTATGTAAGGAAGGCACTCTCAAACAGCAATCTGAACCTCGAGGTCTCAGATGACGCCATCGACTGGCTTGCTACAAACGGTTATGATCCTCAGTCCGGGGCACGTCCTGTCAAGCGACTGATCCAGAAGGCGATAATAAATGAATTGTCAAAGGAGATAATATCCGGAAAAATACCGAGGGAGAGCACTGTGACTGTAACTGTTGAAAATGACAGGCTGGTTTTCGGGAACCTCAGGGATTCATAAAAACAGGCAGCTTTGCCCGGTGTCCTTTGTTCTTACCTGAATGATCTCATGCAGGCATTCATGTCGTCATATATCTCGAAAATGGTATGGAGATGCAGGGTATGGAACAATTCCGTGGCTCTTGGCTCCGGGTTGGCAAATTTAAGTACTCCAAAATTTCCTTTGGCTGCCTTGTGAAGTGAAAGGAAGCAGGCGAAGCCTGAACTATCGATGTATTCCACCCCTTTCAGGTCGATGATCACTCTGGCTCCAGGCGTATCAAAAACCGAGCTTACCCCTTCCTTGATTTCATCAATGGTGATTGCATTTATCCTCTTGACAGCGAAAGTGATAATTTCGATTTTATCTCTTTTTTCTATGTTGATCATGTCTGTCATAGCTATCGGTTCTTCACCATTTCATCAAGTTCCACAAGTGCATGTGTGGTTTCATCCTCAAAGCGCAGGATATAGGCTTCATACTTTTCAGTGTTTTTCCTTTCCTTCGCTTCGAGTTCAAAAGTCTTGAGCATATTGGCAAGACTGTCCATGCCCATTATGGCAACCGACGATTTAGCCTTGTGTGCAAGATCGCCCAGTGCCTTGTAATCGCCTTCTTCGTAAAGCGCCTTCAACTCGCTGTTGAACTCCAGAACCTGGTCGCGAAACATGCCGATGAGTTCCCTGAGCAGGTCGGAATCACCGCCTGCTACCATTTCGAGGTATTCGGTGTTGATGTATTTGAAATCCATGATATGCTGGTTCTTTAAACTTTTATCAGAACTTAATATATAACAGATTCAGGAGGATTTTATTTTACCTGATCAGGCTATCTTTTTACGGGGGCAACGGTTAATATAGTGTTGAATAATCCTTTTTGAGTTATAAAATATATTCTATTTTTATCAGTTAATACTTCGGGCCGCCTGTTCCTTATTTCAGGAGGCGATACGAATAATTATACAAAACCCTCCACTGATGAAGAATACAGTCTTTACAAAATTTCATGAGGAAGCCGGAGCCAGGATGGTTCCTTTTGCAGGTTTTAATATGCCGGTTGAATATACCGGGATAAATGAGGAGCACATTTCCGTTCGTCAGGGTGTGGGTGTGTTTGATGTCTCTCACATGGGCGAGTTCTGGGTTTCGGGTCCGTCAGCTCTGAAATACCTGCAGTATATAACCTCGAATGATGTTTCCGCCCTGTGGGACGGGAAGGTGCAATACTCCTGCTTCCCTAACGGGAGAGGTGGTATCGTGGACGATCTGCTTGTTTACAGGTTTAGTCAGGACAAATATCTTCTGGTCGTGAACGCGGCAAATATTGAAAAGGACTGGACCTGGTGCGTGAAAAATGCTGAAAAGTTCGGAATCGAACCAGGAAAGGATCTAATCAATGCTTCGGACGATATTGCACAGCTAGCCATTCAGGGACCGCTTGCGATGAGGATTGTGCAGAAGCTTACTTCCTCGCCGGTGATGGAAATGGAGAATTACTTCTTCCGTATCATCGAGTTTGCAGGAATCAGGGACGTTATCTTTTCCACCACCGGGTATACAGGTGAACCCGGTTGTGAGGTTTATGTAAGGAATGAAGAAGCGCCCCGATTGTGGAACGCTTTATTTGAAGCAGGAAGGGAATTCGGAATAAAACCTGCAGGACTTGGCGCCAGGGATACGCTCAGGCTTGAAATGGGATACTGCCTTTATGGTCACGATATCGACGATACCACATCACCGATTGAGGCAGGTCTGGGCTGGATAACAAAATTTGCTCCCGGGAAGGACTTTATCGACAGGGAATTGCTCCTGAAGCAGAAAGAAGAAGGGGTAAGCCGCAGGCTGAAGGGATTTGTAATGATCGACCGGGGTATTCCCCGCCAGCACTATGAGGTGGTGGATGCAGACGGTAATATTATCGGAGAGGTTACTTCAGGTACTATGTCGCCGATGTTAAAGCAGGGAATAGGCATGGCTTACCTTCAGAAGGGATTCTGGAAACCAGACACCGAAATATTTATTAGGATCAGAAATAAAGATTTGAAAGCCAGAGTTGTAAATCCTCCTTTCTATAGTAAAGGTTAAGTTGTCTGTTTTAATGTATAAACTGAATCTCGAGACATGTTTTTCACCTGCCCTTTATGAGCCTGAAAGGCATGTCGGTTCAATAGTTGTGGTAATTGATATTTTGCGTGCCACTTCTGCAATCTGCACCGCTTTCGAACATGGTGTTGAGACAATTATCCCCGTGTCGACGGTTGATGAAGCCAGGGAATACAAGAATAAAGGTTTTCTGGTGGCTGCCGAGCGGGATGGTTATGTACTCGATTTTGCCGATTTTGGAAACTCGCCTTTTAACTTTACCCCGGAGAAGGTTGAAGGAAAAACAATTGTCTACAGTACAACCAATGGAACGGGAATTATTTCACTGGCAGCATCAGCTGATTCCATTTTAATAGGATCATTCCTGAACATCAGTGCAGTGGTCCGCAGGATAAGGACTCAAAATAAAAATGTAGTATTGTTCTGTTCCGGATGGAAAAACCGCTTTAATCTTGAGGATACTTTGTGTGCCGGGGCAATGGCGCAGATGCTTTTATCGGGCCGGGCTTATACCACTTCATGCGATTCAACCCATGCTGCTATCGATCTCTGGTCGCTGGCATCCTCCGATCTTATAGGATATGTCGAAAAAGTAGGACAGAGGTCGCGGCTCAGGGATAAAGGCCTCGACGACTGCATACCATTCTGTCTTGGGATGGATTTCACTGCCAGGGTCCCTTTTTACCGGGATGGTTCCCTGGTGTCGGCCGAAGTGCTCTGAACCCAGAGGCCGGACAAAAACTTTCTTGAACTATATCATTGGTTATTAATGCATAAGCAAAGATGTCCAATACGTTTGCAATTCTAACCTTGCCAATACCGAAATTTCCTTAAATTTGTATTAACAGCAATTTCGACAGAACTAACCTTTAAACCAAGCTTCGAATATGAAAAAACATAACTTTTACGCCGGTCCTTCAATACTTCCGCAATACACTCTTGATAAAACAGTTGAAGGCATCAGGGATTTTGCGGGATCAGGTCTTTCGGTTCTTGAGATCTCACACAGGAGCAAGGAGTTTGTAGCCTGCATGAACGATACTATGGCGCTTGTAAAGGAACTGCTTGATGTTCCTGAAGGCTATAAGATCATTTTCCTCGGGGGCGGCGCCAGTCTTCAGTTCACAATGCTTCCAATGAACATGATGAATTCAAAGTCGGCCTATCTTAACACTGGTGAATGGGCGGGTAAAGCATTGAAAGAAGCCAGGTTCTATGGTGAAGCCGTGGAGGTAGCATCTTCAAAAGACAAGCTGTTCAACTACATACCAAAGAATTATGTTGTTCCGGCCGATGCCGACTATTTTCATGTAACAACAAACAATACAATATATGGTACTGAACTGAAAAAAGACCCGGATGTAAGCGTCCCTCTTGTTGCCGACATGTCATCGGATATCTTCAGCCGTCCGGTTGACGTTTCCAAATATTCAATTATCTATGCCGGAGCACAGAAAAATCTCGCCCCTGCCGGTGTTACCCTTATTATTATAAAGGAAGATGCACTGGGCAAGGTTTCGAGACCAATCCCGACAATTCTCGATTACCGTACTCACATTAAAGCTGAGTCGATGTTCAATACACCGCCTGTATTTGCCGTTTTCGCAGCACAGCAAACCCTTCGCTGGCTTAAGGAACTCGGTGGTGTCAGAGCTATTCAGAAGATTAACATTGAAAAGGCCGCACTTCTCTATGACGAGATTGACAGGAATAAACTTTTTGTTCCTACGATAAAGGATCCGGAGGACAGGTCGTTGATGAATATCTGCTTTATAATGGCTGATGAATACAAGGAACTGGAGCAGGGATTTTCCGATTTTGCAAAGTCGAAGGGTATTGTTGGTATCGCAGGCCATCGTTCGGTGGGTGGTTTCCGTGCCTCCACCTATAATGCATTACCCATTGAAAGCGTTAAAGCGCTTGTCGATGCAATGAAGGAGTTTGAAGCCAGATCATAATTGTGATTATCATTGGGTCCATATGACCAAAAATATTAAAACCCATGAAAATACTGGTCGCAACAGAGAAACCTTTTGCCAGGGTGGCGGTCGAACAGATAAGGGAGATAGTCACCGGCAGCGGACACGAATTTGCTTTGCTCGAGAACTATAAAAGTCAGGGAGAGCTGCTTTCAGCAGTAAAGGATGTCAATGCTCTTATTGTCAGAAGTGACCTGGTCACCCCGGAAGTAGTCGCATCGGCGCCTGAACTGAAAATTGTGGTAAGGGCAGGTGCCGGTTACGACAATCTCGATCTTCCTTCACTCACAGCCAGAGGTATAGTGGCGATGAATACCCCCGGACAAAATGCAAATGCAGTTGCAGAACTGGTGTTCGCCATGCTTTTGTACCATGCCAGGGGAGGCTTTGCCGGAAAAACAGGGATTGAACTAAGAGGCAGGACACTGGGAATACATGCTTTTGGAAATGTAGGAAGGAATGTCGCCCAGATAAGCAGGGGATTTGGAATGGAGGTATATGCTTACGACCCCTTTGTAAGTCCTGATGTAATTACTGCCGCCGGAGCAAAGGTATGCTCAAACGTCAGGGAGCTTTATTCACTTTGCCGGTGCGTCTCCATTCATCTGCCTGCCAACAGCGAAACCATACGGTCCATAGGATATGACCTGATGATGAGCATGCCTCCTGATTCAATACTTGTCAATACCGCAAGGAAGGAAGTGATAAATGAAGATGAATTACTCAGGGTTTTTGAAGACAGGAAGGATTTCTTCTACATCGCCGACCTGGAACCGGAATGCAAGACCGTTCTGGAAGAAAAATTCGGAGACAGAATTCTTTTCACCGCGAAAAAAATGGGGGCGCAGACTGAAGAAGCGAATATCAACGCAGGACTTGCAGCAGCAAGGCAGATTGTTGATTACTTCAAAACAGGAAACGAAAAGTTCAGGCTTAACAAATAATCTTATATCTTTTTGAATGGCTGTTGTGAAACCTTTCAGGGGGCTCCGTCCTCCTGTGTCGATTGTAAGTGATCTGGCCTGTCTTCCGTATGATGTAATGAATACTGAGGAAGCCCGGCTTATGGCGGAAGGCAAGGACTGTTCGCTTCTTCATATCACAAGGTCGGAAATCGACCTTCCACACGAAACGGATGTCCATTCCGAAGCAGTTTATGAAAAGTCGGTCAGCAATTTCGCACTCTGGAGAAAAAAAGGCTGGCTTGTTCAGGATGAACAACCGCACTTCTATATATATGCCCAGACCATGAAGGGCCGAACCCAGTTTGGAATTGTCGGCTGTGCCTCGGTTGATGATTATCTCAACGGAGTGATAAGGAAACATGAACTTACCCGGCCCGACAAGGAACAGGACAGGATGGTCCATGTAAGGGTCAATAATGCCAATATTGAACCTGTCTTTTTTGCCTATCCTGCAGTTAAGCAGATTGATGAGATTGTGGAGTCGATAACAACTTCGGAGAAGCCCGAATATGATTTTACAGCCGATGACGGTTTCGGTCATAAATTCTGGGTGGTGAGAGACAGGGAAACAAACCTCAGGATAGAAAAGCTATTTGCCGAAAAAGTGCCGTTTACATATGTTGCCGACGGGCACCACCGAACCGCGGCGGCCGCCCTGGTAGGTAAGGAAAAACGCGAAAACAATCCTCGCCACAACGGGAATGAGGAATATAACTATTTCATGGCAGTTCATTTTCCCGACAACCATCTCAGAATTCTCGATTATAACAGGACTGTCAAAGACCTTAACGGACTTTCCGAACAGGAATTTCTGGCGAGACTCGAACAGGGATTTGTTATTAAGGAAAAAGGGACCAGAATTTACAGGCCGCGAAAGCTTCACAATTTATCAATGTACCTTGGCGGGAAATGGTACGGACTTACTGCACGTCCCGAAACCTATGACGACAATGATCCCATTGGAGCGCTCGACGTGACAATTCTTACAAACCAGGTACTTATGCCGATCCTCGATATTCAGGATCTCAGGCGTTCCAAAAGGATCGATTTTGTGGGAGGTATAAGGGGACTCGGAGAACTGGTAAAGAGAGTCGACAGCGGAGAAATGAAGGTGGCATTTGCACTTTACCCGGTTTCAATGAAACAGCTTATTACAATAGCGGATTCCGGAAACATCATGCCTCCCAAAACAACATGGTTCGAACCCAAACTGAGAAGCGGACTGGTGATCCATCTTCTGGGATGAAGGAAGTTTGTTTCACCCGGCTTTGTCCCCATTTTCAGGGAGTTTTGTCCGGGATGCCGTAAATAAATAATAATGGATGATATAGCTTCAAATATCCGGAACCTCCGTCATCGGGTGCCGCCTGATGTTAAAATTGTGGCTGTTTCCAAGACCAAACCGGTCTCCGCGATAATGGAAGCATATAACGCAGGTCAAAGGCTGTTCGGTGAGAACAGGGTTCAGGAATTGCTTCAGAAAAAAGACCAGCTTCCTTCAGATATAAGCTGGCACCTGATAGGCCACTTGCAGTCTAACAAAGTAAGATCAGTAGTTCCCTTCATTTCAATGATCCAGTCTGTCGACAGCAGGAAACTGCTGAGAGTCATTAATGATGAAGCAGCAAGGACGGGCAGGATAATTGACTGCCTGCTTCAGATTTATATAGCTGAGGAAGAAACAAAATACGGCTTCACTGCTGACGAAGCTGCCGGAACACTCGACTCGGAAGAATTTCGTTCGATGCGGTCAGTGAGAATCTGCGGGGTGATGGGAATGGCAACCTTTACAGATGATGAAGTGCAGGTCAGGAAGGAATTCAGGTTTCTGGCTGATAGTTTCAAATGGCTTAAAGACCGTTTTTTCACAGATGATGAATCGTTCAGGGAGATTTCCATGGGTATGTCGGGCGATTATACTACAGCAATAGGAGAGGGAAGTACCATGGTAAGAATCGGGAGTCTGATTTTCGGAAGCAGAAGCAGATAAGCGTTTATTTTGTTAATTTTAGGTTTTCAACCCGGCTTACGGGCCGGTATGATCGTTAAAAATCAACTCATTCGGGAATATATGGAAAAACTTAACACAAACTACCTCGGACTTACGCTCAGAAGTCCTCTGATAGTAAGCAGCAGCCGTCTGACCTCGACTCTCGGACACCTTAAGGAAGCTGAGGAAAACGGCGCCGGAGCTGTAGTTCTTAAATCACTGTTTGAAGAGCAGATAAATTATTATGTTCACGCGGTTTCATCCGAATCAGACTACCCTGAAGCTGAAGATTATATCTCGAATTATGTCCATTCAAACTCGGTCGAGAACTACCTTGAGATGATAAGACAGGCTAAGAAGAATCTTAGCATCCCTGTTATTCCAAGTATAAACTGTTATACAGCCAAAGGCTGGACAGGATTTGCCAGGAATATTGCCGAGGCAGGCGCAGATGCCCTTGAAATAAACGTTTTCTTTCTGCCTGTCGACAGGAAAAAAACATCAGCCGAATCTGAAAAACTTTATTTTGAGTTGATTGAGAATCTTAAAAAGGTTGTTAAAATTCCTGTTGTGCTCAAGATTGGCTTCAGATTTTCGAATATCCTGTACATGTTCGATCAGTTCTACAACAGGGGGGTTAATGGCGTTGTGATGTTCAACAGGTTCTATGAACCGGATATAAATATTGACAATCTGGAAATTATGCCGGCAGCGGTGTTAAGCAACGAGTTAGAGCGCCGTTATGTCCTGAGATGGGTTGCAATGGCAAGCGCCCAGAAGCTGAAGATCGACATTTCAGCTTCCACGGGGGTTCATTCCGGACAGGATGCAGTGAAGTATATTCTGGCGGGGGCCAATACGGTTCAGGTTTGTTCGGTACTGTACAATAAGGGTATTTCTTACCTTAAAAAGATGAATGAGCAGATTGCCGGATGGATGGATGCAAAAGGATTCGGAAGCATCGATCAATTCAGGGGAAAGGTAAATTATGCAAATTATGACAAGCCGGGCGCTTTTGAAAGGACTCAGTTCATGAAATATTTCTCTTCGTACGAATAGAAAGTGAAATTCCCGGGCTTCCTCTGATGCAGGACCAGGGCCTGAGGAATAAGGAATCAATCCTCATCAGTCTGTTCAAGGAAGTACAGCAGTTCCATTGCCAGGGCTGTTTTTTCGCCCGACACTCCTGAGGCATTTTTCTTCAGCTGTCCGACAAGCGCTGCCTTTTCAGCCTTTGTCAGATGTCCGGATGATGATTCGATAACGGTGAAGCATTCAATGGCTGTGGCGAAATCTCCGCTTACGAACAGTTCGGCAAAATCGCTCACAAATCCCGAATAATCGAGACCCGACTGCCAGCATGAGGCTACAAGCATGGCCCTGGTGCTGTCTGAATGATTTTTATTTATCTCTTCTATGACTTCCACGCACGAAGCCTGATCCTTCAGGTCATTGAGAAATTCCCGGATCAATCCCTTAACCTTTTGATCAGTGCCTGATTCATAATGAGAAACGAGAATCTCAATCACTCCCCGAATCGGAGATTCTTCGCGGAGATTCTTTATAGCCTCATCTATCTTAACAAAGTTACCTCCGGTTAAAATATGTTCAAGTTCTTTGCGTTTATTCTGTGGGCTGTTCATTTTTAATCGTTTGATGCAAAGTTAGAAATCGGTTGGAAGCTTACAGCCAGTATGGGCAATTATTTATGGAACAAACTATTTCTAAACTGGAAAGGAATTAAAACTTACCTTATTATGAAGCGACTTCTTATTATAAGCAACAGTATTTTTGCATTTGGTGTCTTTGCGGCATTGATGCTCTCGGGCTGCCGTTCAGGAGTGAAAGACGGTAAAAAAGACGCGGATACCCTGAAGGTTACCGGAGCAAATGCTTCAGTCTATGAAGACATCAGGCAGGCGGAGAAGATTTTCTACACACTTCCGTCGCCTCTCGAATCGGCGATGCTGATAAAATCAGCCGGAGCCCTGTTCGACGATAATCTCCTGAATCCCATAGACAACTCGAGAAACTATAATACCAACAGGAGCATGGCCCTTAATCTGGGTATTTACACGACCGATCTGAGCTTCGCAAGCCTGTACGACCAGACACAACTTATTATTAATTATATGAATGCGGCCAAACAGATGGCTGACGGACTGGGCATTCTGGATGCGATTTCGAGCGAGGATATAGATCAGCTTGAGGAGAATATTCACAATACTGAAGTAATAATGGATATTGTATCCCAGACCTATCTTAATTCCAATTCATATCTCGAGGATAACGGCCAGCCTGCAGTTGCAGCGATGGTGCTTGCGGGAGGGTGGCTTGAAGGTCTGTACATCTCTACTCAGCTTGTCGACATGAAGGACTTCAACGGTAATAAGCTTGTTGGCAGAATAATCGACCAGAAGCTTTCGGTCGATATCCTTATCGATCTTCTCTCAAGCAGTAAAGGGCATCCGGCTATAGATGAGCTTATTGGTCAGGTAGGCCAGGTAAAGGCAGTTTTTGACAAGATCACTTTGAAAACAACTCCCGTCAGACCGGAATATGATCAGGCAACCAACACTACTGTTCTTAAATCCGAAGTAAGTGCTGACCTTACACCCGAAGTATTCAGGGAACTTTCCGAAACAGTGGCGGCCATCAGAAGTAACCTGATAAAATAGAGAAGACTTATGAAAAATAGTAAAACCTTATTACTCCTGGTCGTTCTTTTTTTAACGGCCGGGGCAGCTGCAAATGGCCAGTGCAAATCGTTTGCAAAGAAAACATGTCTGCCGGAACTGGGTTCCTATACACATGACGGCAATTATCACGCAACAATTCTCTCGGAAGGGGAGGAGGCGGAACTGTACAAAACCTTTTTCTCCGACATGGAATACAGGATGTCAGTCTGTAGTGATGAAAACCTTCCGGCTGTTGAATTTCTTGTGCTGGATGCCAACAGAAATGTTCTATACTCAAGCAAGGACAACAATAACAGCCGTACCTGGGATTTCAGGCTTCAGTCGAGTCAGCAGCTCCGGATTGTTCTGAAAGTACCTTCCGGTCAGAATCAGGGAGTACCTGCCCAGGGTTGTGTTTCAATAATGTTCGGCTTCAGGATCAAGTCATAGTTTCAGTTTACGGGCCAGGAACCTGCCTGTATGTGAATCCTTTTGAAGCGCCAGATCTTCGGGGCGTCCTGAAAAAACCACATAGCCTCCTGCTTCTCCACCCTCCGGACCCAGGTCGATGACCCAGTCGGAGCATTTAATAACCTCCTGGTTGTGTTCTATAAGGATTACGGAATGGCCGTGATCGACCAGGGCGTTTATTGATTTAAGCAACTTGTTTATATCATGGAAGTGAAGTCCGGTGGTGGGCTCATCAAATATGAAAAGCATGTGTCCGCTTTCTTTTTCCTGGCTCAGGAAATATGCAAGTTTCACTCTCTGACTTTCACCGCCTGACAGAGTGTTTGACGATTGTCCCATCTTTATGTAGCCAAGCCCTACATCAGCCAGGGGCCTGAGCTTCTCGGTTATCCTCTTTTCACTCTTTCCGTGGTGACTTCCGAAAAACTCTATGGCCTCATCTATAGTCATTTCGAGAACATCATGTATGTTTTTCCCATGATACTTTACCTCAAGTATTTCTCTTTTGAATCTCATCCCCTTGCAGTTCTCGCAGGTAAGTTCTACATCGGCCATAAACTGCATTTCGACTCTTATAATTCCTTCTCCCTGGCATTCTTCACATCTTCCTCCCTCGATGTTGAATGAGAAGTGAGAAGCTTTGAAGTTGTTCTGTACCGAAAGCTGCTGCTCGGCGTAGAGTTTTCTGATCTCATCATAAGCTTTCAGGTAGGTTACCGGATTCGACCTTGTCGATTTGCCAATGGGATTCTGATCCACAAGTTCTATTCCGGTAAGCCTGGATATATCGCCTGTGATTTCCCTGAACTTCCCTGGCTTGAGGTTATTACCGTTCAGCTTGTTTGAAAGTACTGAGTATAGTACATCGGTCACAAGGCTGGATTTTCCTGATCCGCTTACTCCGGTCACAACTGTGATGGTATGAAGAGGGAACTTAACGTCGATGTTCTTGAGGTTGTTTTCCCTTGCACCCTTTATCTCTATATAGCTATTCCATTTCCTTCTCCTGTCAGGGATTTTTACTTCGAGTCGGCCCGAAAGGTAGGCAGCAGTAAGGGAAGGATTCGATTCAGTCTGATCAGGAAGGCCCTGGAAGACAACTTCTCCTCCAAGCCGTCCGGCTTCCGGCCCCATATCGACTATTTCATCGGCTGCCCTGATTATTTCTTCCTCATGCTCCACGACGAGCACTGAGTTTCCCATATCCCTCAGTTCGCGGAGAACTCTGATCAGAAGATGGGTATCGCGGGGATGAAGACCAATGCTTGGCTCATCCAGAATATACATTGAACCTACAAGGTTGCTTCCCAGCGATGTGGCAAGGTTTATTCTCTGTGATTCGCCGCCGGAAAGGGTTGAAGCGAGCCTGTTCAGGGAAAGATAGGGCAGACCGACATCCATAAGGAATTTAAGTCTTTGCTTAATTTCAGTAAGAAGGCGCTCGGCTATTTTAATATCAGTCTCATCAAGTGTGATACCGCTGAAAAAGGTGAAAAGCTCAGAGACAGGCATCGAGACCAGTTCCTGGATGTTTTTCCCGCCTATCCTGACGTATGAAGTCTCTTTTTTAAGCCTTGCTCCCTTGCATTCAGGGCAGATTGTTTTTCCACGGTACCGGCTCAGAAGTACCCTGTACTGTATCTTATATTTCTTTTCCTCAAGATGCTCAAAGAAGCGGTTCAGGCCGTAGAAATGTTTGTTGCCTGTCCACAGAAGCTGCTTATGTTCTTCCGACAACTGATAAAAAGGTTTGTGGATGGGGAACCCCGAAAGGTCGGCTGTGGCGATCAGCCGTTCCTTCCATTTCTTCATAGAATCGCCCCTCCAGCAGGCTATTGCATCCTGGTAAACCGAAAGATTCTGGTCGGGAATGACCAGGTTTTCATCAATCCCTATAATCTTTCCGTAACCTTCGCACAGCGGACATGCTCCGATAGGATTGTTGAAACTGAAAAAATATTCATTGGGCTCTTCAAACTCAATACCGTCTTCTTCAAATCTGTTTGAGAAGCTGCGCCTGTCCGTCGAATCTTCAAGGTGTATGATGACCTGGCAGTGTCCTTTACCGGCCTGGAATGCAGCAGCCGCCGATTCAGCCGACCTGCTGAGATTGTCTGCATCTTTACTGATCACCAGTCTGTCGATCACTACGTTGATCTTCTGACCTTTGTGGAATTTGCCATCCGGAACAGCTTCGTCAATCCTTTGCATTTTCCCGTCTGTCTCGATGCGGGAGTATCCCTGCCTTACAAGGAATTCGAAATATTCGGGTATCCCGATGGTTTCCGGTATGACGCCGGGTGCGACTATTGTGACCTTTGTTCCTTCGGAAAGTGATGTAAGAAAGTCAACAAGGTCGTCGGCGCTGTGTTTCTTCACTTCTCTGCCTGAAAGGGGAGAGTAAGTTCTGCCAACCCTTGCAAAAAGCAGTCTCATATAGTCGTATATCTCTGTTGAAGTACCGACTGTGGAGCGGGGATTCCGTGAGTTTACCTTTTGTTCGATTGCAATAGCAGGAGGGATGCCGTTTATGAAATCAACCTCGGGCTTGTTCATTCTTCCAAGAAATTGCCTGGCGTAAGAAGAGAGGCTCTCCACATATCTCCTTTGTCCTTCGGCATAGATGGTGTCGAATGCGAGAGATGATTTCCCCGATCCTGATACCCCGGTAATAACTACCAGCTTGTTTCGCGGGATCTTCAGGCTTACATTTCTAAGATTGTTGACTCTTGCACCTTTTATTTCTATATGACCATCCATCTGCTTATTCCTATAACCTGCCTTTACGATTGCCCAAAGGTGGCAAAAAATATCATACTCTCCATCATGCTTTACAGGACTTCTCAGCGCCGTCTGTTAAAACTGACGGCAACGCGAAACAGTAATATTTTGGCGGATGAAGTCCATCCATTGATGTATGCAGGTAACTTTTTGACGAAAAAAATTAAAAAAAATTAACATTTTATTTTGTAATTAGAAAAAAACAATTTTCTTTGCACTTCTATTAACCACAAAAACCAGGAGGACTGCCTATAGAAAAACTCTACTCTTTTACACTTAAATAAAGAGAGAGCTATGAAAAAATCGATGTCCGATTACGAACTTATTGAAGAGTTTGTAAAAGGTGAGCAGTCCTGCTTCGAAGAGTTAATCCGCCGTCATAAGAGTAAAGTTTTTGCGTACATAAGTCTTTATATACGCGATCAGGCATTGGCCGAAGACTTGTTCCAGGATACATTCCTGAAAGTGATCCAGTCGGTCAAGTCGGGAAAATACTACGACAACGGTAAATTCATTTCATGGGTAATGCGTATAGCCCATAACCTTATCATAGATCATTTCCGCAGGGTTAAGCAGCTTAACACTGTTTCAAATGACGATTATGAATCCGATCTTTTTAATTCAAAGAAGCTTGCCGAAGCAAACGTCGAGGATCATATGATAAAAAGGCAGATACAGAAGGATATCAGGAAGCTGATAAGCCAGCTGCCCGAAGACCAGAGAGAAGTTGTGATATTACGCCATTACTCGGGTCTTAGTTTCAAGGAAATAGCTGATATAACTGATGTTAGTATCAATACGGCCCTGGGCAGAATGAGATATGCCCTCATTAACATGAGGAAAATGATGGAGGAGAAAAAAATCAGCCTTACATTTAACTGATTTCTCTGCAATATTTTTTGCCATAGGCCGTTTTTATTTAAAAGATAAAAACCCAAAGCCTATGGCAAAAAACTCTACTCCTTTTCTTTCATATCACGAAATCCAGGTTGATGATGTTGATATTTATGAAGATGCCTTCGGTCTCTACCAGGAATTCGGTGATGTGTTCAAACTTCTGGAACAGCTGAAACCTGTTCCAAAGAAAAGACTGACTAAACGACTAATTGAGCGGGTCAGGCAGATGAACTGAAAATCAGCAAGCACAGGACGATATTCCTGTGCTTTTTTTTTGTTTCTGTAAGATATCAAAATGATATCAATATGATAAAATATTATATCAAAAATATATTGTTTTGAAATATAAATGCTATATTTGCCATAACTAACCAATATCAACAATACAATGAAAGAAGAATTTACAGTTAAGCCAATTTCAGGTTATCTTGCCCTTTTTGCAGCTCTTCTGTTCCTCGGAGGAGCAATAGCCGGTTTTTATTTTGAAATAGTCTGGCTGGGCGTCGTGTCGACCTTGTTTTTCTTCCTCACCTTAAAAGGTCTTACCATAGTTGATCCGAACGGATCGTGCGTTCTGGTCCTTTTCGGAGCCTACAAGGGAACCATCCGTGATAACGGATTTTTCTGGGTAAATCCATTTTATACAAAGAGACAAATATCGCTCAGGGCGCGAAATTTTGACAGCGAGCCCATAAAGGTCAACGATAAGATAGGCAATCCTATCAAGATAGGATTTGTTCTTGTATGGAAGGTGGCCGAGACCTACAAGGCTGTCTTCGAGGTTGACGACTATCAGCATTTTGTTCTGGTTCAGAGCGATGCAGCTCTCAGGAAGCTTGCAGGGCTATATCCTTACGACAATCTTGAGGATCATGAGGCGATCATAACTCTCAGGAGCGGTGGAGAGGAAGTAAATGATGAACTCGAGAGGGAGATAAGAGAACGACTGACTATCGCCGGCATCCAGGTGATTGAAGCCAGGATAAACTACATCGCATATTCTGAGGAGATAGCGAACGCCATGCTCAGAAGGCAGCAGGCAACGGCTGTTGTGGCAGCCCGTCACAAGATTGTAGAAGGCGCTGTTTCGATGGTTCAGATGGCTCTCGAGCAATTGTCGGACAAGAACATAGTAGATCTCGATGAGGAAAAGAAAGCTTCAATGGTAAGCAACCTCATGGTTGTGCTTTGCAGCGACAAGGATGCCACACCGGTTGTAAATACAGGAACCTTACATGCCTGATATGAGTCAGAAAAAATCCATATTGCTCAGGATCGATCCGCGGACCTTCAAAGCGCTTGAGAAATGGGCTGCTGATGAGTTTCGCAGCACCAACGGACAGATTGAATACCTTCTAGAGCAGTCGCTCCGGAAGGCAGGAAGACTGAAAGGAAAGCGCGATGAGGTAGGCGAGCCGGGAGAGAATGAGCCTATTGATTGATGAAATGCACTGAATGGCAGGCAGCAATGCCTGCCGTTTCGGTTCTCAGCCTGCTTTTGCCCAGACTGATGCCTGTAAAACCGGCGTTCAGTGCAAGGCTGATTTCCTCGTCGCTGAAATCACCTTCAGGACCTATCAGGATGAGTGCATCAGTGCCTTTCCTGTAAACGCTGTCCATTTTTATTAAGTCATGACCCGGATTACAGTGGGCGATCATTTTTGTCGCGGTATGTCCGGATGCAATGAATTCACTGAATCCGGAAGCTTCATTTAGCACAGGCCGGTACGCCTTGAGCGATTGCTTCATTGCCGAAACGATGATGCTGTTTATCCTTGCTGTTTTTATGCCATGCTTTTCTGTATTTCTGCAGATAAGGGGAGTGATCTCGTCAATTCCGAATTCCACGCTCTTTTCTATGAACCACTCGAATCTTTCCTG
>ERZ1645192.2082-NODE-2082-length-16651-cov-5.273741_pt1 | contig 16651 bp, 11 predicted proteins | sample MGYA00575354_ERZ1645192 | MGnify/ENA primary metagenome ERZ1645192 (study PRJEB40844, sample SAMN11349763) | freshwater sediment metagenome | isolation source: river sediment | host: Sediment | place: India: Faizupur Khadar , New Delhi | collected 2017-02-21 ... | reverse complement strand
ACATCCGTGCCAGCTTCGGCTTTTAAATTCGTGGCGGCTTTTAAAATAATGTCCTTTATGCTTTCCAGTTTGATTCCGTCTTGATTCATGGTGATCTTATTGCCGTGCTGATCTTCCATATGGATCTTCTTTTCATCTTCCGAAATGATGAATTTGTTCCCGGCCGGCGTTTCCAGTGTATAACTCTTTTTTTCATCATTGAAGATCATTTTCATCTTGCTCCGGGTCTGGAACCCTTTTTCATGATTGTCATCCGAAGCTACGATGGGCGCTGGATTTTCGCTGCTGTTGCACATGCCCAGCACCATGCCGTGGCGCGGATCATTATTGATAAATCCAACCACCACTTCGTCGCCGATCTCAGGCCTGAAAAAAGAGCCCCGCTCATTTCCTGCATCCAGCGTGCTGATCCTGCACCATGCCCCTTCATCGGATTTGTGGATGACCGGTATGCGCACCTTGATGCGGTCTTCGCCGTCCGGGTCGCTTTCAAGCTGGGTGACCACGCCAAGCTGCAAACCTTCAATGGCGGGCAGCAATCCGCCGGCCAGGGGCTGAGCGAGGTTATAAGTCTCGGCGAACCATTCCGGGTTGATCCCGAACTGGAAAACGGTTTGCCATGATCCTTTTTCGATCTCGTGCCTCACACCGGTCACGTACAGCTTGCCTTCAAAGCGTTCACCGGCGCCGTTAAGCTGGATCAGCTGCCCGGGCTTCACCGCAGGGGAGCCTTCCGTCCTTACTCGGCCGCGTATCCTGGCAAGCTGATGCTTCATCATCATGGCATCCACCCAGTCCTGCATCTCGGGATCTTCCATCTTAGCACTATTGATGAGCGTAAACCGGTCTTCATTGATCACCCCGGCCAGTGTGTCTTTGTCCAGGTTCCCGGCGTCGGGAAGTGTAGCCGGTGATGCTTCTGTGCCGTCGGAGAGTTCCTGGTCGGTATAATTCCAGGTGCTCCCACTGATGCTTTTGAACTGTAACCGGGCATCGATCTCTGCATCCATATCCAGGACAGTAGCGCCGAACTGGATGGTCAGTGCAGGAGTACCAGTAAATACAGGCTTTTTGATGCTAACCTTGTTGTCGTCGGTAAAACAAAGCATACCGTTCGCATCTGCCCTGCACAGTATGAAGTCCCAGTCGGTGCTGTTGTACTGGACCAGTTGTTTATGCGTGTAAGCCGTCGCCTGGATATCCTTGTCCAGCCCATATTTACCGATCAGATTCTCCATCACGCTGCTGTCTTTTTCTTCACTGAAATATGCACTCTTGCACGCCCCGGTCATTTTAACCGCCTTATCTTTACAATCCACAACCAGGACGGAATTATTTTTCCTCACCTTGATCCCGTGACGTACCACTATACCTTTGAAGATCGTCTCTTCCTGGCTGCTGTACCCCGCTTTGATCTCAATCTCCTTCCCCGGCTCGAAATCCGGCTGATTGCTGACCTGGAACGATTGCGCCGATGCTTCCCCGTCGAGCAGGATGATCGTGGCCGAAGAGATGCGGTTTACTTCTTTGTTGACGGTGATGGAAAGAACATGATATTCCCTGGAGACCGCATTCCTTGATGAAAGAATGGTGAATGTCGAAACCGATTTGGCTCCATCGCTCGGTATGGTCCTTTCGTTGGGCATCAGGCGGTGGTTTTGGTTTTATCGATCGGTGGGAAGAACAATTCGCTCCCGGTTTCCAGGTTGCGGAAATCCTGCAGTTTGTTCACCTTTGCGACCTGGATATAATAGGACGGATCACCGTAAATCCGGTAACACATCAGCGGAAGCGTATCGCCTTTTTTCACAACACGGTAATGGGTAAGGTCAGGCGAACGGTCATTTTGTTCGATGACCCTCAGCTCTTCATCGGTGGCCTGCTTCAGGGTAACTTTGCAAATGGCCCTGAGCGGCGTGCCATCGGGGTTGAAAAGCTTGAAATTTATACTCAGGGCCGAACATCGTCCTTTAAAGATGTCATTCCCCCAGGCAAACTTGAAAAACCTCGGCTGGTGGGAATTCCCGTCATATTCCATCAGGAATTTTTTGAAATTCTCAATCTCCGTGGCGATGTTTTCTTTGGGTTTTCCATCGATCAGCCCGGTGTTGTCAAATAAAAATTCGAACGACATCTCTTCCGGCAGTTTTACCTTGAACTGCTGCTGGCCGCCGGTGGTGCCCTGTCCCTGGGCATTCTCAAATTCATACTTGATTTCCACCGTATAGGTCTCGGGATTGATGAGCGCCGTATATGGATTGTCGATGCCCGGGATCGAGGCCAGGTGGTCGTCCGATAGGTCTACGTCTGTATAAGCGTAGATCTTCATCTTTTTCAGTTCGCCTTTTCCGGTCGAATTATCGGATATGGTCGGCATTTTATCGTTCTTTTTTATTGTTGATGATGTCCATGACCTGTTCAATGCATTGTTCGATGAGCTTTTTCTTTTCCTCATCGCCACCCGTGGCGGCTCCCTGCTGCTGAACTGGCGCGGCTGTCGCTCCGGGCTGGCTGACCGTTACATTGATCTGCAATTCCCTGATCTCTACCGGCATCTTAAATCACTTTAAAATAGTTATAGCTCAGGTCAAGGGTTTCTACAACAACCGCATTTTCCTGCGCGTTGAAATCACTGATGCTCCACTTCTTAGGCCAGCAATTGTAAAGATGCCAGGTTTTCAAAGGCTGATGAAGCTCATTCAGCAATGTCACCTGGATCTCACAGGGCTTGTTGTTGATAAAATCCTGGTTCTGTAAAATACCCTTTACCCAGTCAATCACCTTAGAATCGGTAAGAAGGCCCCTTTTTAATGAGAGGTCGGGATATTTTGTCCGTACCGGAAGTTTATGTTCAAACCGGTTTTCACCGCCTTCGCGGAATGATTCCGTATCGTATTCAACGGTAAGCCCTGTGACCGATTGAAAACGAATGTCGTTGTCATTCCCGATATTCAGGAACTCAACCTTGAAATGGAAACCCACCGGTGGATAGTATCCGCCTGCCATGACCATCATCTTTAATGAAAAACTAAAACGGGTAAATTAACTCAGGTCAGGATATTCAGTCCTTCGTGCGCTAATTCCAGTGTTTCAATGGCTACTTCGTTACCGTCGCTTTTCAGATCGCTGGCCTGGACTTTCACCGGGAAAGCATTCCTGGCTTTCCAGGTCATCACCGGTGCATGGGTTTCGTTCAGCAGGCTGATCACAATATCACGCCGTTCGGCCTTGGTCATGCTGGTCGCGTTGATCCATTTGAAAAAGTCGGAATCGCCCTGGATCGTTCCCCGTTTCAGGGTGATGTTGCTGTACTTCTGCATGCCGGGCATCTTGAGTTTGCTGTATTCAGGACTGCTGCCTTCCCGGTATTCGATGACTTCCGCCTGTATATCAAGGCCGGTGACTTCGGTAAAACCGATCCTCACGCCGCCCCACTGGACCTGGAAGTGAAATTTTGGAAGAGGGTATGTTGCCATAATAATATGTTTTTAATGTTGATTTATAATGATTTTTTTACCGGGTTACGATTAACTTTCAGCCATTTTATGTGAGAAGCGCAGGATGATGAATTCAGCGGGCCTTACTACGGCCATGCCGATTTCAACGATCAGCCTGCCTTCCAGGATATCGAGTGCGGTCATGGTCTTGCCCAGCCCGACGGCGACATAGAAGGCATGCTCGGGTTTTGCACCCTGCAATGCGCCCTGCCTCCACAGCGTGGTCAGGAAGTTCTCAATCATGCCCTGCACCTTTACCCAGGTGTTGGCGTCGTTAGGCTCGAAGACGAACGGTTCGGTGGCTTTTTTGCAGCTTTCTTCCACCATATTGAAAAAGCGGCGGACCGAGATGTACCTCCATTCGTTGTCATTGCCGGCTAAGGTGCGGGCCCCGAAGACAAGCGTGCCTTTGCCGGTGAAGTACCGGATCGCATTGACTGATTTACCGGCGACCGTATCGACATTAAGGTTTTCAAGCTGCGTCGCCGTGAATACGGTCTGTGGCCCGAGCACATTATTGAGGCTGACATTCGCCGGGGCTTTCCATACGCCGCGGGTACGGTCGACTTCTGCATAAACTCCTGCGATGGCTCCGCTGGGTGGCATGACCGTCATGCTGCTGCCAACACCGGTAAGGATGGCTTTATAGACCGGGAATGACAATGCCAGTGAGTCATCCAGCGTTTTGGTATACGATGAGGCTGCATTAACGATCAGTCCCAGGTAAGCCGTGTTGATCTCATCAAACAAAGGTTGCAGCAGGTTCACCGCTGCGATCCGGCGGGCATCGTCATTGGCTTCATTGATCGCTGCTGAGGCAAGCGCCGCTGTCGACAGCGGCCAGCTCGCCACGGTGACCAGGGCGTTGAAATTGGATGCCGCATAAGTCGCAATATCGGAATCGGCTTCCAGGTTTAATGCCACAACTTTTTCAAAAGCCGGATCAAAATTCGAGGTAATGGCGGCAGTTACATCAGCCAGGAAATCAGGCAATGTCAGGACATCACCGATGCCGCCGTTCACAAAGTCATCAACTTGATCCGCAATGGTGTAAACATAATCGAAAAGGTTCTGCAGGTTGCCGTCGTTGTTGCCTCCCACGCTGTTGAACGTGGCCAGCAATGCGTTGAATCCGTCGGAAAGGATGCCATTGGGCCCGTATAGTCCGATAGTCTTGGCCTCCACATTGCTCTTGTCGGCATAAGCCTGTTCCACTTCGGTGATCTGGGCCTGGATGTCGGCATCCGTCGTCAGACCGGATAACGTAACCGGAATACCCGCACGATAGATTACACCTTCAACATCCGTATACCGTATGGTTTTTGGCAGGTTGACCTTGAGCCATGGAGTATAAACCGCGCCATACTTCAGGTTATTGATGCCAATATTATTCTTGAAATTGGTGCCGAGGGAATCATCTTCCTTCACGTCAAACAGCCCGAACCGGTCCTGGAGGTCATTGCATTGTTTTAATGCAGCCTGCTGGACCGTGGCAAGGTCTGAATCAGAAAGGGTTACTGCATCCGGGAAAAGCAGGATCGTCGGCGCATCTTCTTTTTCCAGTTCAGCCATTCCCGATGTAAAATCTCCGGGTAAAACCGTGGTGGCACTCTCATTTGTACCGACAGAAACGATATAGCAATCGCCGCCACCGTTGGCATAAAACATCCTCAATGCATCGTACATGAAAAATTTGTTTTCCACAACGGCATTGACGAAATTGTTGTTGCTGTCGATATTGACTTTCGTCACGTCTGGCGAGGGTCCTCCGCCATAAAACTGCTCAAACTCGACCAGGGAAGATATCCGTTTCGGTTTTTTCAAAAGATCATTGGGTGCCAGTTCATCCGCCTTTGCCGTGTAACCGATGAAGGCTGGCAATGCTGTTTCTACCTGCGCTACCGAAGGCGGCAGCTTGGGAATTTCTTCAACGTAAACTCCCGGTGTTTTGTAAGTTGTTGCCATTTTATTTACTGTTTTGAATTAATTTATATGTATGTCAGAATAATATTTTGTTTCATCATCTTTAATCAGGGCTTCCGGTCTGATCACCGGATCAGAGGGATTGGGAAGCATGATGGTTTTTGTATCTTCCGGTTCGGCCGGTTTGATGATCTCGATATGACCGTTGAAAGTCAGCGGTAATGGATCAGGTACAATGTAAGGGGTCTCGAAATACTTGCCCGTATAGCGCCAGTGCGTCCTGCGGTTCCTGAACCGGAGCTCATAAACCGGTGATAAAAAATGACCCTCGTCAAGCAGATCGTAACCGGCCAGGTCGCTCTTGGCTTTAACCTCGATCAGTCCGAACGGCGTTTCGCTGTTTTGTACAAGGTAAAAGGTCAGATCATCGCTGTAAGCGGCGTCGGGGCTCTCCACATGAAGCGTATAAAACCCGTCCGGATAACTGCGCAGGTCAGCTTGCAGGCTGTAATGATCTCCCGGGATGATCTCAGTTTTCGGGCTGACCTCATTGCCTGCTGAATTTTTCAACAAAGCTGCCGGCCTGGCATCCTGGATTTTCATGGTATAGCTGAGAATCCCGTTAACGACCATATGGCTGTCGTTGATGTTGGCATAGCTCAAAGGCGTGGTGGCATCTCCTTCCTCTGTAAGCCAGTCGGAAGCGGTCGACGTTAAATGGGTCGTCCTGACCAGCGCCGTAAATAATTTAGCCGGATTTACCGGGTGATCGGCCAGCATGTCGCCGGGATAGTAAGTTGTGGCCGGCACATATAACGGGGGGATGGCGCTGAGCGATGGAAATTTAGCGGGAGTATTGAATGAATAATTTTTAAAAATGAAGATCCGTCCGTCTCCGGCATTCAGCGGAAGGGCCGTATAATTCAGGAAACCCGGATCTTTCATCCTGACCAGGAACCGGAAAACGGTATTCTGGCTTATGGGGATGAACGGATTGAACAAATCAGGCTGTATTGCGTCCTGGCTGGCTTTTACTCCAATACTGAAACCGTCTGCCGTAGCTTTGAAGATACAGCGGTGCGATTGAAGTATTTGGGTACAATCTGATGTGGGAATGATCTCAAGAATTTTACGAATGTCATAATATTCTTCAATTTTGTTTTTCTCTTCCGTGCTTAATAAATCATATCTATTTTCCCCGTTATCCAGGAAATAATGGTGAAGGATTTTAATTTCGAAGAGGGTTTTATATATGATCCGGAAGCCCATCGTTTAAGTCTTAAGCATGCATTATAGATTTGCCTTATCGTTGACCTGGATCTCTTTAATCACACCCCTGATCTCCTTTGTGCTTTCCCGTTCCATCTTCAGCATCCTGACCTTATAACAGATAAAGGGATGTTGTTTTCCACCCAGGGTGCTCCATACATAATTGAGCTGCTCAAAGCTCAGGGTATAAATATCCAGGATGATGTAAAAATCATCAGGCAGCCCTTCAACTTCAGTCGTGCTGTTTTTAAGATTGAAGGTGTTTTGTCCCTGGAAGAAATTAAGGGCATATGAGAGATAGATCAGGGCATTCTCATAATTGGTCATAAAAGAGGTGATCATGATGAACAGGTTCAGGTTAAGGGGTGGATTCCCGTAACTGACCTGTTCATTTTTAATCCGGATATGGTCCGGATTATTTTTTAATGAGGATTCTTCGGCAATGTTCAGCAGTGATACTAAAATTTTATTGGTCGTTTTCAGGGCATCTTCATCGATGCGTGAAATATTCTGGAGGATAACAAACGGTGCTTCCACGCCATCGCCGGTTTTCTTCACTTCTTCGATATAAGTGTTAAGTTGTTCCGCCAAAAATTTTAACACCGGGTGGATCATATCAATAATATTTAAATAATATTATATGTATAACTTAAATTTTTAATACAAATCACGTTTAACACGGATTAAACACTGTCTGATTTGATTAAGAACCGGCTTGGATGAATTGGAAGTATAAAAGTAAGCAAAATATGTCCCTGTGTCAAGTAAATCGGGGATAATAATTGCTAATAAAATGTTAAAAAAACATGAAGAGATGATTCATATAAAAAAAGGCACAATCTATTGCATTTAATATATTATTTGTTTATATTTGTTATCCCCATTACTGATTCAATTCTATCCTTTCTACCTGTTAAGCCGATCTGAAATTTCACTGCTGGTTTTTTATCAGTCACCTTGAAAAATTTAAGTTATGTGGCAAAATGATTACAATAGTTCCGTCGCTGAAGATAAAATTTTCAAGACGGAGAAACAACGTCCGGTTTTCAGGAAATTGCGTTGTTACGCTTTTGACCCGAGTTTATCATCTCAGTTGGAAACCTCTGCAATCAATTTAATAACCTGCAAAGTTGCATGGGAGGATTTGAAAAGAGGTCCGATAGGGGAATACCTGGAAGTGATTGATATTGATCCTGCGAGCGGATTATTTTACGATGGAATTGATCTTGATAATCCGTTACTCCTTGCGCAGGACGGTCTTTTCCCCAGTGAAAGCAATCCGGGCTTTCACCAGCAGATGGTCTATGCTGTTGCCATGAACACGATACAGAGCTTCGAGAAGGCGTTGGGAAGAAGGGCATTATGGTCAGGCAGGTACGATGAAAACCTCCCGGGGAAGAGAAAGGAGGAATATATTCAGCGGTTGAGGATATACCCGCATGCAATTCGGGAAGCCAACGCTTATTACAGCCCGGTTAAGAAAGCCTTGCTTTTCGGTTATTTTCCCGCCTCCACGCTTGATATCACACAGCATTTGCCGGGGGGGATGGTGTTTACATGCCTGTCGCAAGATATTATTGTTCATGAAACAACGCATGCTTTACTGGATGGCATGCACCGCCGGTTTATTGAGCCGACTCATCCTGATACGCTGGCCTTTCATGAAGCATTTGCCGATATCGTAGCATTGTTTCAACATTTTAGCATGAAGGAAGTGCTGATTCACCAGATAGCAAAGACGAAAGGTGACCTTACAAGCCAGAGCCTGCTGGGTGAATTGGCCCAGGAATTTGGGAAGGCAATCGGTAATTATGGTGCATTGAGGAGTGCAATAGGTAAAGTCAATCCGGAAACCAAAAAATGGGAACTCGCCGTACCTGATCCTGAAGGTTACAAAAAAACACTTGAACCACATGCCAGGGGAGCGATTCTTGTTTCAGCCATATTTGAAGCGTTTATTTCGATTTATAATATAAGGGTAAAAGATTTGTTCCGCATTGCTTCAGGTGGAACCGGAATCCTGCCTGAAGGTGAACTTCATCCGACATTGGTGAAATTGTTGGCTAATGAAGCCGCCAAAGCGGCAAACCATGTCCTGTCAATGTGCATCAGGGCACTCGACTATTGCCCGCCTGTCGATATAACTTTTGGCGATTACCTCCGGGCTATTATTACAGCGGATAAAGAATTGGTGGCCGAAGATCCCATGGCCTACCGGATTGCCATGATTGATGCATTCAGGCGAAGGGGAATATTGCCGGAAGGGCTTAAGACCCTGTCGGTGGAAAGCCTTATCTATCCTGAAGTCATCATAGGAAATCTTAACGCCGGAAAATTTCAATATGCTTCCGATTACCTGAGGAAATTCCAGGAAGAGTTGTCATATACCCACGACAGAAGTGTGATTTTCAGGATTACGAATGATTTTAAAGCCAGGTTGCATGATATGCTTGAAGGGAAGTTCGGTTCTTCGCAGGAATTTTCTGACCTGACGGGATTGCTGTTTTGTATGGATGACCTGAAAAGACATGGTTTAGGTCCAATATTGTCGGGAACACCTCCTTTTGAGGTTCATTCCGTAAGAATGGCCAGGCGGGTTGGCCCTGATGGTAATTTGTTAAATCAGATCATCATCGGAATTACACAGCAAATAAAACTGACATCAGACAGTCTGAAGATGTTTGTTCCGGAGCTCGATGACAGCATCAATCCGCTGTTAGATGACAAGAATGAGACAATAAAATTCCGTGGCGGCGCTACTATTATCATTGACCTTGACAAACAAGCCATTAAATACAGTATTAAAAAACCCATCATCGACAGAACCAGGCTGATCGCACAGATAAAATACCAGAAATCCATATTCTCAGGTTCTTTACAGGCTACTTATTTGAGCCAGTCCAGGTTTAAAAATCAGCCTGAACCGCTTGCGTTGCTCCATCGGTTGTAATTGTACTATCAAATTTATTTGCCATGAAAATTCAAAAGGTAAGAATTCGCATGTATAAGGTCGGATTAGGGGATTGTTTCCTCTTATCCCTCTTCAATGAATCAGAAAAAGCACATCACATTCTGATCGATTTTGGAGTTTTGTTAGGAACGGAGGATGCCAGGGTTAAAATGAAGAAGGTTTTGGAGAATATTGCAGGAGTAACAAATAACAGGATTGATACATTAGTCGTAACCCATGAACATTGGGATCATCTTTCAGGATTTTATGAAGCCAAAGATATATTTGATGATCTAAAGATTGGGGAATTATGGCTAGCCTGGACAGAAAACCCGGAGAATGACCTGGCTCAGAAGCTGCGCAAGGAACGGGAAGATAAGAAAAAAAGCCTGGCTATTGCTTTGAATAAGATCAAAGCCATTCAACCGGAACAGTATTTCACGACAGATAAGGAGAGAGCTGCGCATGTTGCTTATTTTGAGGCCATGAATGATGTGTTTTCATTCAATGGAGAGCTTGCAGCCGACGGCAGGTTCACAACAGCTGAAATTTTTGATTACGTCAAGCAAAAAGCAGGACAGAATATTCAATACTGCAAACCGTCGAATGATCCTTTTACAATTAAGGATTTGGAAGGTATAAGAGTCTTTGTTCTGGGTCCTCCGGAAGATGAAAAATTGATTAAAAAGGATCTGTCCAAAAAAGAGGTTTATCAGAAAATGCATATTTCCGAAGCGGGTACCGGATTTTTCAGTGCAACAGAAATCAGCAGCACGGGTCAACAGGATAATCACCAGCCTTTTTTAAATGTCAAGCAGGAAAAATATCTCAAGAATGATGGATCGAACACTAAAAACGAACTCCTCCGGCGTTACCTGGATACCGAACCATGGCGAAAAATTGATAATGACTGGCTTAACTTTGCCGGTCAATTGGCTTTGGCACTCGATAGCGATACAAACAATACCAGCCTTGTCCTGGCATTTGAGTTAATCGATTCGGGGAAATTCCTGTTATTTCCGGGTGATGCGCAAGTTGGTAACTGGCTTTCCTGGCATAATTATGAATGGAAAGTGAAAGACAGGGGCAACGAATTGGAGACCATCAATATTAAACACATCTTGGAAAGAACAGTTTTTTACAAGGTCGGTCATCATGGTAGCCATAATGCAACATTGAAGGAAAACGGATTGGAGATGATGACCGATGATAAACTGTCTGCGATGATTCCTGTTGACAGGAAGAAAGCACAGGAAAAGGAATGGGATATGCCCTATCCTCCTCTTTATACTGCCTTGAAGGCAAAGACCAGGGGACGGATACTTATGGGCGATGAATCATTTAACGAAAATAAAAAGCCTTCATCATTACCGGTATGGCAATGGGAGACGTTCAAAAAGCAGGTAAGCCAGGATGAGGAAGGTTTGTTCGTAGACCTGGAGATAAAATGTTAAATAACCACCCTCAGGGTATCCGTTTTCGAATGCCCTGAGGGTGGTTACTACGGTTTGTTATTAATATCCTGCGTTCTGCACAATTACCCCTCCTGAAAGATCTATTTCAGTCTGCGGGATAGGCAGGAAACCTTTGGTAGCGCTGTTGAATGTATGGTCATAGACGATCTGGTCATCAATGTAAAACGGACCACGAAGCCCAACGACCGTGAATTCCTGGGTGGCATAGGCCAACCCTTTTCTGAGCACGTCGAAATAACGGATGCCTTCCAGTGACAGTTCCAGCCTTCTTTCCTTGTAAATATTTTCTTCGGTTGCTGGTATGCTGCCGAGTCCAACCCTGGCCCTGACCTTATCAAGGTAGGCCTGGGCATTCGGGCTGCCAAGCTCTGCTGCCATCAGTAATACATCAGAATATCGTATAACGCGGAAATTACAGGTCCGGTTAAGCTCAAACTGCCCGCCAGAACCCCAGTGCTCGGCATCCGAGCTGTATTTCCTTGAAAAATATCCGGTATGCTGATAGCCTTTTGTAAGCACGCCATCAAGTTCATTCTCCCTTACGATGGTGTAAGCCAGTCGTGGATCATCGCCAAAGTCATCCACCAGTTTCTGGCTGCCAATTCCGAAGCTCCAGCCCCGGTCCCAGTTGCTCGATCCGGCTACCCTGGGTCCTTGCATCTGTGCGGCCAGGTTGCCTTCACCACCGACAACATAGTTCCAGTCCCACCACGGCGGCGTGTCACCATGCGAAATCTCGAACACGGATTCAATGCCATTTTCACCGGCCAGCTTGAAATTGGTCGAATAGTCGGGGAAGAGATCATGACCGCTGTTGGCAATCACATCTTCCAGGTATTCCAGCGCTTTAGCACGATCAACAACGAGTTCACCGGCTTGCAGCTCGGCGCCGTAAACCCCGTTATAAAACAGGTAAACCCTTCCCAGTAGGGATTCGGCCGCCCATTTGCTGATCCTTCCAGCTTCATCGGCAGGAATGGTTGTGGGCAGAACAGCCGCAGCCTCCACCAGGTCGAGTGCGATCTGGTCGTAAACTTCCTTCGGGGTCTCCTGGTCCTGGTTGTATTCCGAGGGCCCTTTGATCGTTGCTGTCAGCAGCGGGATGTTTTCAAAGAACCTGACGAGTTCAAAATGGTAATAAGCGCGCAAAAACTTGCACTCACCGATCATCCTGGCTTTTTTCTCTTCAGCCATGGTAATCTGGTCCATTTTTTCCATTAACAGGTTGGACCTGTAAATGCCGACATAATTCTTCATCCAGGTGGCTTTGACGAGCAGGTTGGTGGTCGGAATGTTATAAGTATTCAGTTCATTCTCATCCATACCATCGTTGGCATCTGAACCACCGGCAAAAGAGTCGTCCGACAGCATATCGGAAACTGTGCAGAAAGGAGCCCATGAAACGCCGGGCATCTGGTCCCAGCCAAGCGCATCATATGCTGCGGTAAGTGCCATCAAGGCATCGGCTTCGGTTCTGTAGAAATTGGTGCTCACTTCAGTGTCCAGGGGCTGGCGGTCAAGAAATTCTTCACTGCAACCCATAGCAAGCATCACGAGCACAATCACTGAAATCGGGTATAAAATATATTTTTTCATTTTTTCCTGGTTTTAAGATTAGAAAGAAATACTGGTTCCAAACCTGAAGGTCACAGCCGATGGGTAAACGCCACGGTCAATACCGATATCCAGTGAGCTTATGGCACCGATTTCGGGTTCGGCGCCGCTATATCCGGTAATGGTGACCAGGTTCTCGGCAGAAACGTAGAATCTCCATGCGGTACTTTTTATGCGTTCCAGGAACTTTTTCGGCAGTGTATACCCGATCTGAAGGTTTTTCAACCGCAGGTAATCGCCATCCTCGACATAAAGGTCAGAAACCCTGTAGTTGTTGTTACCATCAGCCCAGGTATATCGGGGTATTTCGTTGCTTGTACCCTCTCCGGTCCAGCGGTCAAGTGCAGAAACCGGGCGGTTGGTGTACGTAAGGTCCTGCCGTTGGGCACCGTTGAAGATCTGGTGGCCGAAAGCACCGGTGAACAGGAAGGAAAGGTCGAAGTTCATGTATTCAATACCGCCGTTGATACCCAGGGTCCAGTCAGGTGTCGGATTTCCAATGAAAGTCCGGTCTTCCGGGGTGATGACATTGTCACCGTTGACATCGACAAACCTGACATCACCTGGTTTGGCATTCGGCTGAAGCTGATAACCGTCGGTTCCGATATGGGCATAAACATCATTCTGAGTTTGAAAAATACCATCGGTCTTATAGCCATAAAAATAGGCGATCGGCATTCCCTCTTCGCAACGCACAATTGGTCCGGATACTGCCCAGCTTGCACCCCAGATATAGCCTTGTTCAGCCCCGATCTTGGTCATTTTATTCTTGTTGAAAGCGGTATTCACACCTGCATAGTAATAGATTTTATTCACATTATGCCTCCAGTTGACCGAAATTTCGACCCCCTGGTTCTGAACGCTGCCGATGTTGGCTACTGGCGGACTGTTGCCCACATAACCGGGAATTTCTATGGTCTCCAGCAGATCTTTCGTGTTCTTGATGTAATAATCGATAGTCGCTGTTAACCGGTTATTGAATAATCCTGCATCAAGAGCGATATCGAGCTGTTCGGATTCTTCCCATTTGATATCGGCGTTTTCAATGTAGGAAGGTGAAGCGCCCACCAGGCGTCCGCCGCCGAAAATATAGCCGCGACTTTTATCAATGGTTGAAACGTACTGATAATCTCCGATCCGGTCATTTCCGTTTATTCCCCAGGAAGCCCTTAATTTGATGAAGTCAACCGGTCCTAATTCCGGCATGAATTTTTCTTCGGTCAGCAGCCACGAAACACCCAATGACGGAAACCATCCGTAGCGGTTGTTCGGCCCGAACCGGGATGAACCATCACGACGGATAATCCCGGTAAATGCATACCGGCTTTTAAAGTCATAGGTGACCCTGCCAAACATCGAGAACAATGCATAAGAGGATGCACGTCCGTCGGCTTGCCACATGGTATCGGTGGCCATATGCAGGTACACATTGTCGGGATCGGTGATTGGGACATCCGAATTAAAACCGCTCAGGTTTTCCCAGTTATTTTCAAGCGCGGTGGTTCCTCCAAGTACGGAAAAGTTATGATCCTTGATCTTTTTGCTGTAGGATAATGTGTTTTCCCACTGCCAGGTGAACGAGCGCTGCATATTTTTGGAAACATCCGTTTCATCGATATTTTTCTGCGCGTCGTTCAGGTAATAAAGAGGTGTATAAGTATCCCAGTGAACATATCCAAGGTCGGTACCCAGGCTGGTCTTGAATTTCAGCCCTTCCATAAATTTAATTTCGCCATAAATATTACCGACGAACTTATCCACCCGGGTTTCACCGGTTTGCATTTCAATCAGGGCGATCGGGTTAACGACTTCAGCGCCAACATAATCTGAAATACCATAAATATCTCCTCCTCCAGTGGTCACCACCGGCATGATATCATAGGGAAAATCGTTCAGAATGGCCGTATCGGTTTCGTAAAGCGGAGTGAGCGGATCGAGGTTCAAAGCACTGCTATATGCTGTGTTGAACGACCCGTTGCTTGCAATACCCCTTCTGTACAGGTAAGAATAGGCCAGGTCGCTGCCAAATGTAAACCAGTCGGTTGCCTTGACATCACCGTTCAACCGGGCGGAAATCCGGTCAAACTGTGACTTTTCACCGCCAATGATACCCTGTTGTGAAAAGTAAGCGATCGATGACGCGTAAGTTGTTTTTTCGTTACCACCTGAAATATTGAGGTCATAATTCATGATCGGTGCATTCTTGATGAATAGAAGCTCCTGCCAGTCGGTATTGGCTTTGGTGATTTCGTTGAGGTCAAAAGGCTCGGTTTGACCCGCGTTTCTTGCCCCTTCATTCATCAGCATCCTGTACTCGTCTGCATCCAGCATATCGATGGTTTTACCCACATTCTGGATACCGTAATAGGTCGAGAAACTCAGGTTTCTCTTTCCTGCCGAGCCTGTTTTTGTAGTGATCAGGACAACCCCGTTGGCAGCCCTGGCGCCGTAAATTGCGGCTGATGCGGCATCTTTCAGCACGTCGATCGATTGGATGTCATTCGGATTCAGGTAGTCAATCCCGCTGACCGCCATTCCATCGACAATATACAAAGGGTCAGCGTTTTGGGTTGTGCCGGCTCCGCGGATACGCACCGTAGGGGCTTCACCGGGCTGACCCGACATCTGGGTAACCTGCACACCGGCCGTCTGCCCTTGCATGGCCTGCTCGACGCGGAGAACCGGTATTTTTTCAATTTGCTCCGAATTTACTGTAGCAATAGCACCGGTTACCACCTTCTTTTTCTGTGTACCATAACCGATCACTACAACTTCATCAAGTTCGGTCTGATCCGGCTGAAGGATTATTTCAATCACCGTCCGGCCAACGATCGGCAGTTCAATCTTTTTGTAACCGATATAGGAAATCACCAGGGTGTCGTTAACACCGGACACAGTCAGCTGGTATTTCCCGTTCATGTCGGTGATCGTGCCGTTTGTCGTGCCTTTTTCAAGCACTGTAGCGCCAGGCACAGGTGTATTGTCCATTCCATCGGTCACGATCCCGCTGACGGCATGTTTTTGAGCCATCAAGCCGGTAGTCATCAGGATGAAAAAGACAGAAATGATTACTTTGTAAAGATTTACCTTCATATTTCTGGTTTTTAAGGGTTTTATTTTTGGAAAACACGGATATAATCCACTTTCATCTGCTGGGGGAAAATCGTTGAGGCATCAGGATTACCCGGCCAGATTCCGCCAACAGCCACATTGAAAATAAAGAAGTGATCCATGTGGAACTCACTCAATGCAGCGGGTGTAATATCGATCACGAAAAATTGCTGGTTATCGACGAACGAGCGGATCTGGGTTTCATCCCATATGATCGAAAAGACATGGTATTGCTGGTTAAATTTCTTACCGCTGGTGGTATAGCTTTGCCCATAACTGGCATGGCCGTTATCTTCCCAGTGCATGGTGCTGTGGACCGTATTTTCCCTTCCCGATCCTCCGACCATCTCCATGATGTCCATTTCCCCGCAGGCCGGCCATCCCACACTGTTGATGTTATTGCCCAGCGTCCACAGGGCCGGCCAGATTCCCTGTCCGGCGGGCAGTAATGCGCGGATATCCACACGGCCGTATTTGAATACTCTTTTATATTGAGTGATCATCCGGGCTGAAGTATAATCATGGCCGCCGTAATTTTCTTTCCGGGCCTCAATCGTCAGCGTTCCATCGGCAACCCAGGCATTCTCCGACCGATAGTACTGAAGCTCATTGTTATACCATTCTCCGCCGGTCTCAAATGTCCAGTTGGCCGGATCCACCGTGTTGCCGTTGAATTCATCCTGCCAGACCAGGTTATAGCCATTGTAACTGAGCGGGCTGAAATAACCGCTATCGAGCGGTACCGGGCCCTGCGGCTCTGGCGATATGGTAATGGTCGTAACCGATTTGATATATCTTCCCGATTCGCCATA
>ERZ1645192.2081-NODE-2081-length-16651-cov-7.050133_pt1 | contig 16651 bp, 16 predicted proteins | sample MGYA00575354_ERZ1645192 | MGnify/ENA primary metagenome ERZ1645192 (study PRJEB40844, sample SAMN11349763) | freshwater sediment metagenome | isolation source: river sediment | host: Sediment | place: India: Faizupur Khadar , New Delhi | collected 2017-02-21 ... | reverse complement strand
GGACAGAATTCTTGTCAAGAGAATCGAGGAAGAGGAAAGAACGAAGGGTGGAATCATCATTCCTGACGACGCGAAAGAAAAACCACAGGAAGGCAGGGTCGTTGCGGTCGGCGATGGAAAGATCCTCGACAGCGGAAAGAAGGCCCCGTTGACAGTGAAGCCCGGGGACAAGATCCTCTTTGGAAAATATTCGGGCACAGAGATAAAGGTCGACGGAGAAGAACATCTCATTCTCAGGGAAGATGACGTTCTTGCTATTGTAGAAGATTAATAAGGAGGGATCTAAGGATGGCTAAAGAAATCAAGTATGATCAGAATGTTAGGGAGGCGCTCCTGAGGGGCGTTAATACACTGGCTGACGCCGTCAGGGTGACCCTGGGACCTAAAGGCAGAAACGTTATCCTGGAAAAGACATTCGGTTCCCCGACCGTCACCAAGGACGGCGTGACCGTTGCAAAAGAGATCGAGGTCGAAGACAGGTTTGAGAACATGGGCGCACAGATGGTCAAGGAAGTCGCCAGCAAGACGAGCGACGTCGCCGGTGACGGCACGACAACAGCGACCGTGCTTGCCCAGTCGATCTATCGCGAAGGCCAAAAACTGGTAGCAGCGGGCCATAACCCGATGGAACTCAAACGCGGCATCGACAAGGCGGTCCAGACCATCGTCGAGGAATTGAAGAAACTGTCCAAACCGACGAAAGACCAGAAAGAGATAGCCCAGGTCGGAACGATCTCCGCAAACAACGACGACACGATCGGCAACATCATCGCCGAGGCCATGAGCAAGGTCGGCAAAGAAGGTGTCATCACGGTTGAAGAAGCAAAGAGCATGGAAACGACCCTCGACATCGTCGAAGGGATGCAGTTCGATAAAGGCTACATCTCACCGTATTTTGTCACGAACCCCGAGAAGATGGAGGCGATCCTTGATGAGCCTTTCATCCTCATCAATGAGAAAAAGATCAGCAACATGAAAGACCTGCTTCCGATACTCGAGCAGGTAGCAAAGATGGGCAAGGCCCTCCTCATCGTCTGCGAAGACGTTGAAGGCGAGGCACTGGCCACGCTGGTTGTCAACAAACTGAGGGGCACCCTGAAGATAGCAGCGGTCAAGGCCCCGGGTTTTGGCGACCGAAGAAAGGCAATGCTCGAAGACATCGCGATCCTCACCGGCGGCCAGATGATATCCGAAGAACTCGGCATCAAGCTTGAGAGCATCGGGCTGAAGGACCTCGGCCAGGCCAAAAGGGTTGTGATCGATAAAGACAACACCACGATCGTCGACGGCGCCGGCGACAAGAAAGACATCGAAGGCCGCGTAAAACAGATCCGCACCCAGATCGAAGAGACAACGTCAGACTATGACCGCGAGAAGCTGCAGGAAAGGCTTGCGAAACTCGTTGGCGGCGTAGCGGTCATCAACGTAGGTGCAGCAACTGAATCGGAAATGAAAGAGAAGAAGGCACGCGTCGAGGACGCCCTCAACGCAACGAAAGCGGCAGTGGAAGAAGGGATCGTCCCGGGCGGCGGCGTAGCATTTATCAGGTGCATCGCAAAACTTGACGCCCTGAAGCTGGAAGGCGAAAAACAGTTTGGCGTCAACATCGTCAAGAAGTCCCTCGAAGACCCGCTGCGCTGGATAGCGACAAATGCCGGCCACGACGGCTCCATCATCATCGAGAAAGTGAAGAACGGAAAGGCCGCCTTCGGCTTTGACGCCGCGAAAGAGGAATACGTCGACGACATGATGAAAGCAGGCATCATCGACCCGACAAAGGTCACCCGGACCGCACTGCAGAACGCTGCATCGGTTGCAGGGCTCCTGCTGACCACGGATTGCATGATAGCGGAAAAACCGAAAGACAAGGGCGCCCAGATGCCCATGATGCCTCCGGGAGGCATGGGCGGCATGGACGGGATGTATTAAAACCAAAGTATGTAAAAAAAACGGGCCTCGAACATGAGGCCCGTTTTTTTTGGCGATGGGCTATGGGCAAAGAAAAGGGCTTCGCAACGGGGCCCTCTTCCTTTCGGCCGGCACCTGCCCCCTAGCCTTCGTGGTGATACTTGAATGAAATACCGAGGCGTACCCGAAACTGGCTTACCTTCCCATTCTCGACCGTGACATCCTGTTTGATCACCTCCGCGACACGCAGGTCTTCGAGGCTTTTCCCCGCGGTCTCGAGGGCCGTCCTGGCCGCTTCTTCCCATGATTTCTCACTTGTTCCGACTATCTCGATGATCTTGTAAACACTTCCTGGCATATTCGCCTCCTTTCAAAATAATTTACTTATCAGGTTATAGGACGTTATAGCACAGAATAAAAATCTGTCAATAAAACGGGTGACAGGCTATAGGCGATGGGCAATAGGAAAAGACAAAAAAACATGATTAACCGAATAATAATAAGATTTTAGGCACAGACTTCCTATAGCCCATTGCCCATTGCCCATTGCCCATCACCTATTTTTTTGAACACATACCTCGCCCGCTCGACCGGGGATGGTGCCGTATTCGATGCGGCAGGTGGGTGTGCCCGGTGCTTTCCGGACCTCTTCGGCGATATCAATCAGGCGGGCGAAGGAATAACCTCGCTTTTTTGCCTGATCAATAAAAGACCGGAGAAAACCGGCCCAGCGCTTGCCTTCCAGTTCCGTATGGACGGTTAAAATATTGATGCCGTCCGTGAGCAGGCCAAGGTAATGGTCGACGAGCACCTTTTCATCGGTGCTGACGATACCGATCACCTCGTCGAGGGTCGGGAGAGTTGTGGGGATTTGCAGTATGGGGAATGTTTTCCCGGACATTTCAGGAAAAAAGGGGGACGCCCCGCGGGTGTCCGAGCTGTACACCAGGCCCTTGTCGGTGAATATCTCCAGGGCGAACGGGTTTATCATCCATCCGGGCGCGGCGAACGAACGCGTGTCCACACCCGTGATTTCGCGGTATGCGGAGAGGAGCTTTTCTATTTCGCCGCGTGTTTCCTGTTCATTGAAACGCTTGATCGAATCGTGCCATCTGACATGATCGTACCCGTGGATGCCGAGTTCGTGGCCTTCCTCCAGAATCTGCCGGATGAGCCCGGCGTTCTTTCGCGCCATCCGGGGCCCCGGCAGGACAATCCCGTACATGAGCGTTTTGACGCCGTACGTGCTCAGAACGCCCACCCGTCCCGTTTTCTTGAGGAAGCCCTTCCGGGTAAAGACGCGCTTCACCGTCCTGCCCGTGTTGTCCCTGCCCATCGGGACGAAGAAGCTCGCCCTGACGGTGCTGTCCCGGAATACGTCGAGGAGGACCGGCACCCCGTTGCGCATGCCGACAAACGTATCGACATCCACTTTTATGCCAATTGTCCGGTCCATACCGATCATTTACCGGCCGGTCTGGGGAAGGCTCGTTGCAAGATAATAGTCCAGGGTTTTGCCGAGCGCCGTATCGAGATCGACCTTCGGCTCCCAGCCGATAAGCTCTTTCGCCTTTGCGACCGACGGCACTCTCCGGTCGATGTCCTGATAGCCTTCACCGTAGAAATCCTGCGAAAAGACCTCTATTATCTCGGAATGCTTTGTAAAATGTTCCGTCCGGGGATCGCTCGTGAACATGGTTTTCAATTTCGTGGCAAGCTCTTTGACCGTTGCTTCATTCCTCGGGTTCCCGATATTGAAGATCTGTCCGTTGAGCCTGTCGTCCTTGTTCTCGACGATCTTCATCAGGCACTCGATGCCGTCGTCGATATACGTGAAGCACCTCTTCTGAAGTCCGCCGTCAACGAGACGGATCGGCTCGCCGAGAAAAAGGCTGCTGATGAACTGCGTGACAACACGCGAACTTCCTTCCTTTTCCGGGTCGGTCCACAATTCGTCAAGCTTCGGGCCTATCCAGTTAAAAGGCCTGAAAAGCGTGAACTTCAGCCCGTGCTGGAAACCGTATGCCCAGATGACCCGGTCGAGGAGCTGCTTCGACGCGCTGTATATCCAGCGCTGCTTGTTGATCGGGCCGAGCACGAGCGGGCTTGCGTCTTCCCTGAACTCGGCATCGGGGCACATGCCGTAGACTTCCGACGTGGAGGGGAAAAGGAGCCTTTTCCCGTACTTGACGCACAGCCGGACGACCTTGAGGTTTTCCTCGAAGTCGAGCTCAAAGACCTTGAGAGGCTCCCTGACATATGTCATGGGCGTGGCGATAGCGACGAGCGGCATAACAACATCGCACTTTTTGACGTGGTATTCGATCCATTCCCTGTTGATCGATATGTCACCTTCGACATAGTGGAAACGTTCATGACCGAGACATTCCCCAAGTTTGTCAGCCCTGATGTCGAGCCCGTAAACTTCCCAGTCTGTTTCGTTGAGCACGCGTTCGGCAAGGGCGTTGCCGATAAATCCGTTCACTCCAAGCACCAAAAGCCTCAAGGATGACCTCCTAAGATAGTGTTTTTTAAAGTATGGGACAATACGAAGCCGGCAGCGTCCGTTTCGCTTTCCCCTTCGACCTGCAAGGAAATGAGCTGCAGTGCCCCGGATGCCGCGTTGACCAGCAAAGGGTCTTCCGAAATTACCATCCCCGGCGGTGCGTCCGCAGAGGACTCCACGGGATACGCCTTCCAGATGAACAGCTTCCTGCCGTCGAGATACGTGAACGCGCCGGGATACGGATGTGTCACCGCGCGGGTGAGGTTGTATATCGTCATGGCATCCCGGCCCCAGTCGATCAGCCCGTCCTCGGGCTTGCGGCCCCCGAAATACGATGAAGGCCCCGTCTGTGGCGACCGCGTAAAGGTCCTGTCCTTCATTTTCGGGAGGATATCGCGCATAAGAGAGCCGGCCGCTTCAACGAGCTTGCCATACACGGACAGGACATCATCATCGAACCCTATCGTAACTTCCCTTTGCGCGACGATATCACCGGCATCGGGCTTCTCGACCATGGAGTGCAGTGTGACACCCGTCTTTTCCTCGCCCGCTATAATGACCCAGTTCACAGGGCAGCGTCCCCGGTATTGGGGCAGAAGGGAACCGTGCAGGTTGAAAGCACCGACAGGCGGTATCTCGAGTATGGAGTTCGGGATCATCTTCCTGTAGTAGAAAGAGAAGATCACGTCCGGCCGGAGGTCCCGAACGGCCTCCGTCCATTTTTCATCTTTGATGTTCTCGGGTGTAAACACAGGGATCCCGTGCTGCCCGGCCAGCGCCGCCGGTGTCCGGAACCATATCTCTTCATCCGGGTCGTCTTCGTGGGTGAAGAGGCAGCCAACCTCGACACCGGCCTCGAGGAGAGCTTCAAGACAGACAAAGCCGACCTCCTGATATGCGAATACGACCGCTCTCACATATATTCCTTCTTTATGATATATCGCGGACGCCGCCTGACTTCCTGGTAGATCCTTCCGATATATTCGCCGATCACACCGAGCGCGAATATCTGGATGCCGATGAAAAAGAAAAGGATGCCGATGAGCGTGAACGTGCCTTCGCCCTCGGGCCCTATAACAACCCTTCGGACCATGAGGAATATTGCGAAAGCAAGCCCGATAAAAGCGATGACCACCCCGAGCATGCTGATGAACTGGATGGGCAGGAGGGAAAAGTTTGTCATCAGATCGAAATTGAGCCTGAAGAGCTTGAACGGGCTGTATTTGGACGTTCCCTTCTTGCGCTCCTCGTGGCCCACCTCTATCTCCGTTATCTTTTTCGCGAACGTATTCGCCAGTGCCGGGATAAAGCTCGACGATTCCGGGCACATGTTCATGTAATCGACGATGTTGCGCCGGTATGCACGCAGCATGCACCCGTAATCCCTCAGGCGCACCCCGACGAGTCTGGCTGTTATCCTGTTAACGACATAGGATGGAAGTTTCCGGAAGAGGGAATCTCTCCTGTTCTTTCTGTAGGTGGCCACGACCTCATATCCTTCTTCGGCCTTCGCGACCAGCCTCGGGATCTCTTCAGGAGGGTTCTGGAGGTCCGCATCGATCGTGACAACGATCTCCCCGGCGGCATAATCGAACCCGGCGAAAAGGGCCATATGCTGGCCGTAGTTCCTGTTGAACTCTATCACCTTCACGCGGGCATCCTCCCCGTGAAAGGTCTCGAGGATCTGTTCGGTCCGGTCGGTGCTTCCGTCATTTATGTATATGATCTCGTATGACTTATGTATCCCCTGAAGTGCGGCCTGCAGCCTCGTATGGAGCTCCGGCAGCGACTCTTCTTCGTTCAGAACGGGAACAAGCACGGAAATGTACGGTTTATCAGCCATTTCTCCTCACGTAAAATATATACTCGTCCTTTTCGTACCGAACTTTTTTAACGGGTACGAAGGACTTCTCGAGCACATCCCTTAAATGCCTGGTCGGTTTTTCTTCGACAATGAGTAGTATATCATTTTCATTGGGATTTATCTCTTTAATATCGCGCAGCATCGTTACCGGTTTACCGATGTAGAATATGATGCCGGCAGAATTAAAACCGAACGTATATATCTTTTTGGTCCGCTTGTACTCGCCGAGCGGGTCCGTGATCAGCGTGAGCGATTTAGAGGTCCTGTCGACGAGCGGCATATAATACGCGCTGTAAAAGAAACCGGCGAACACCATGAAGAACAGACAGCAGGAAATCGCAAAATCGTGCCGCTTCCTGAAGAGCGCCGCCAGGAACCCGATGCCCGCGAAAAGAAGAATGGCGAGATACACATAGAGCGACCAGGGCCCTTCCCTGAAGACCGCGACATCCTCCTTCGGCAGAATGTTGATCGCAACGATCGCAGCAAGGGGCAGGCATATCAGGAGGCATGCAAAGATCCTGAGCAGGATGTTCGTCCATCTCTTCGTTACCAGTGATTCCCAGGAATCACGCAGGTAAAGCCCCGTTATCAGTGCGAGGGCCGGATAGGCGGAAAGAAGATAGATGGCCCTTTTGCTCTGGGAGAATTCGAAGAAAAGAAAGATCAGGATAAACCACACAAGGGGAAGTGTATAGCGCCGCCTGAAAGCGCCGTACAGCGCGAAAGGCAGGAGCAGGCTCCACGGCATGAAGTTGAAAAAGAGCTTGTGGAAGTAGTACCAGGGCGACTCAAGGTGATCGAACGCGTTCGTATAGCGCGTCAGGTTCTGATGAAAGATGAATTCCCTGATATAGGCGTCCCCCGCCATTATGAACCAGATCGAGGCGATCGCGGAAGCAAGGATGCAGCCGAGAACGAGATGCAGGATATAGCGTTTGAACTGCTTTTTAAAGATAATAAGGAAGAAGGCGGCGCCGGCCGGGATGGCGAGGCCTGCCGGTCCTTTTGTCAGGACCGCGAAGGCACCCGGGATAAACGACAGGACGAACGCAAAGCGTTTATCCTTCTCCAGTGATACATACAAGAAGTAAATCGAAAGACCTATGAAGAACGCGAAGGTCATGTCCATAACGGATTCCCGGGCATTTGAAAGGAACTGGTAATTCGTTGCCAGAACGAGCCCCGCCAGAAATCCCGCCCGGTCATCGCCGAGCCTGCACCCGAGGAGGAACGTGATGACCACGAGAAGGAGCGCAGACACGGCAGAAGGCGCACGGGATGAGAACTCATCGAGGGTCCCCGAGACCTTTGCGGCGGCCATGATCATCCACGAATAAAACGGCGGTTTTTCGAGATAGGGCACGCCGTTGAGATAGGGCCGGATATAGTCCCCGCGGTCCAACATCTCGCGGGCCATGATGGCCTGCCGCGGTTCATCGGGGTCCCATAAGGACGTAGCTCCCAGGTTAAAGAAAAAAAGGATCCCGGCAAGAATAATAAGTATTGTCAGTCTCAATTTCATGCTGGTTCTTCCTATGGTCGAAACACTTTAAAAATACAGGAACTTATATATGCCAATACGTGACATTTTTCAATATTTCTTTGTACGCCTTTCCGGATATATATCTCAAATATCAATATTTATGAATAGTTACGTATTGAGGCCCCTGTTAGGGCACGGAAAGGCTGGAAAAAATTATACGTATTCTATAGAATCAGAACATAGCATCCATGCAATCAGCCCGGTCATCACTTTAAGGCCGGGGTTGGATATCTCTGAACGCTCAAAGGAGGAGAGATGAAAAAGACGATACAGTTCGTTGCTCTGGCGCTGGTTATCCTGTTTGCCGTATCGGCAGGGTATGCGGCGGATGAACCAAAGAAATATTCCGGTTTTCTCGACGGGTATTATGACAAGCTGCAGGCGGGCCCGAAAGACGGGGTAAAACAGCGCTGGCTGAAGCCGGGAACAGACTTCACGAAGTACAACCGGATCATGCTGGACAGCGTTATTTTCTTTCTCGCCGACGATTCATACAAAGGGATCGACCCGCAGGACATGAAAGACCTGGCAGACGGCCTTAACAAAGAGGTCATCGCGGCCTTTCCGGACAAATCGAAATTCGTCGCGGAGCCGGCCCCGGACGTCGCCAGGGTCCGTTTCGCCATAACAGGCCTCAAGCAGAGCAAGCCGGGCGTCAGCACCGTTACATCGATCATTCCCGTCGGCCTTGCCCTGAGCTTCGTTAAAAAAGGCGCCGGCGGTTCGTGGTCGGGGTCCGGCGCGACCAGCATGGAAGTTATGGCCCTGGACAGTATGACCAACGAGGTCATTGCGGTCGCTGTCGACGACAGGTCCGCCGGGTTCACCGAAAGGTTCAGCAAGTGGGGGTCAGCCCAGGAAGCATTCAAGTTCTGGGCCCAGAAACTAAAACAGTTCGTAGACGATACGAAGACGATCAAAGACAATCCGCCCCCGAAATAGCCCGCGATACGGTCACTTTCCCTGCACCCCGGCCCCCGATGTCGGGGCGCAGGGTTTCACTTAATCCCCCTTACGTCATATGTCCAAGGAATATTTGACATTATTCAATAATTTTTATACCATATCCTTCATTATTCCTATGGACGAGGCCGAAAATGCGCAGGAGATATACAACCAGTACAGGGGGCAGCATGCAACGCTGGACCGGCGCATCCAGATGCTCCTCAAAAAATCCTATCTGACCGAGGCCGAGGAGCGGGAAATTAAAATTCTGAAGAAAAAAAAGCTCTATTTTAAAGACCTTATGGAAAGTCTCGCTGATTCGATACAGCGAAAGGAGAAACATTGAAAAGAACGGGTGCACAGATCTTCGTCGAATCATTGAAGGCCCAGGGCATCGATACGATATTCTGCTATCCGGGGGGTGCGACGCTCAACATCACGGACGCCCTCACTGATATAAGCCAGATACGGCAGGTTGTGGTCCGTCATGAACAGGCCGCGGTCCACGCCGCCGACGGGTATGCACGCGCCTCGGGAAAGGTGGGCGTCGCTCTCGTCACATCAGGCCCCGGCGCGACGAACACGGTCACGGGCATTGCGACGGCCTACATGGACTCCATACCCATGGTCGTCTTCTCGTGCCAGGTCAATACGATGCTCATCGGGAACGATGCCTTCCAGGAGGCCGACATAGTCGGGATAACCCGGCCGTGCACAAAACACAGTTATCTCGTCAGGGACGTGAAAGACCTGGCCCGGATAATCAAGGAGGCTTTTCATATCGCCGAATCGGGAAGGCCGGGGCCCGTCCTCGTGGACATCCCGAAAGATGTGTCGTCAGCCCTGCATGATTTCAAATATCCTGAGAGGGTCCACATCCGCAGCTATCAACCGACATACATCGGCCATTCCGGCCAGATAAAGAAAGCGATGCGGCTGATACTCCACGCAAAGAGGCCCGTCCTTTACACGGGCGGCGGCGTCATATCATCGAACGCTTCAATCGAATTGACCAGGTTGGCGGAAGTCCTGTCCATACCGGTCACAAACACCCTGATGGGGCTCGGGGGAATCCCGGGAGACCATCCGTTGTTCCTCGGCATGCTCGGCATGCATGGGACCTATGCCGCAAACATGGCGATAACCGAATCGGACCTGATCATAGCGATGGGCGCACGGTTCGACGACCGGGCAACCGGCAAGACAGATGAATTCGCACCGCACGCAAAGATCATACATGTCGACATAGACCCGACATCGATCAGTAAGAACATAAAGGTCGACATCCCCATAGTGGGGGACACCCGCAATGTCCTGATGCACATGCTGAAGATCGTCGAGGATGAAAAGGACACCTACAAACAGCACCATCACAACGTAGCGGAATGGATCGAGAAGATAAAACAATGGAAAAAGAATTATCCGCTGACCTACCAGAAGAATAGTACGCTCAAGCCCCAGTACGTTATCGAGCGGGTCTTCGGGCTGACAAAGGGCAAGGCCATCATCACGACAGAGGTCGGCCAGAACCAGATGTGGACCGCCCAGTTCTTCAAATTCTTAAAGCCCAGGACATGCCTCACGTCGGGAGGCCTCGGCACGATGGGCTACGGCTTTCCGGCGGCAATCGGGGCACAGGTCGCCTTCCCCGGGTCCCTCGTCATTGACATAGCCGGCGACGGCAGCATTCAGATGAACATCCAGGAACTGGCGACCGCGGTCCAGTACAGTCTGCCCGTCAAGGTCGTGATCCTCAACAACGGCTTTCTCGGCATGGTCAGGCAGTGGCAGGAACTGTTCTATGAAAAGCGGTATACCTGGACCCATCTTCACTCACCCGATTTTGTCAAGGTGGCCGAGGCGTACGGTGCCGTGGGCTTGAGGATAAACGAAGAAAAAGATGTCGACCGAATTTTGAAACAGGCCTTCAAGAACAACCGTCCCACATTTATCGACGTTCATGTGAGCCCGGATGAATGCGTATATCCGATGGTTCCCGCCGGCGCATCCTTGAAAGAGATGCTTCTTGTTTAGGAGGAAAATTGAGACATACCATTTCGCTTCTTGTTGAGAACGAGTTCGGTGTCCTATCGCGTATTGCAGGCCTTTTCAGCGGCAGGGGTTTCAATATAGAGAGCCTCTGCGTGGCGGAGAGCCTCGATCCGACAATCTCGACCATGACCATCGTGACCACCGGCAACGACGCCATCCTGGAGCAGATCCTCAAGCAGCTCAATAAGCTTATCAACGTTATCAAGGTTGTCGATTTCAAAGATATAGACTACGTCTCGCGAGAAATGATACTCGTCAAGGTGAATGCCGAGGAGAAGACGCGGGCAGAGATACTGAGGATAGTAGAAATATTCCGCGGTAAGGTCATCGACGTGTCCAGCCGCACCTACACGGTCATGATCACGGGCGACGAGGATAAGCTCGGGGCCTTTCTCAACCTTATCAAACCGCTTGGCATCAAGGAACTTGTACGGACCGGCCCGATAGCTATGGCGAGGGGCGAAAGAATGTTGAAGATAAAAGAAAAAACTGAAATGAAGGAGGAATCAAATGGCTAATATCTATTACGACAAAGATGCGGATCTGAAGGTATTCAAGGATCGCAAGGTCGCCATAGTCGGGTATGGCAGCCAGGGGCACGCCCAGGCGCAGAACCTGCGCGACAGCGGTGTCGATGTCATCGTCGCGGAGCTCGAAGGCACCCCCAATTACAAGCTTGCCGTGAAACACGGCTTCAAGCCGGTAAGTGCGGCAAAAGCGGCCAAGGACGCCGACGTGATCCAGATACTCGCCCAGGACAATCTCCAGGCCGAGCTCTACAAGAACGAGATCAAGGCCGGCTTGAAAAAAGGCAAGACCCTCGTTTTTTCCCATGGTTTCAATATCCATTACAACCAGATCGTGCCCCCGGCGGACATCGATGTCGTCATGATCGCGCCGAAAGGCCCCGGCCATCTCGTACGCAGGGAATTCGAGCGCGGCGCCGGCGTACCCTCCCTCATTGCTATTTACCAGAACTATACCAAGAAGGCGAAACAGACCGCGCTGGCCTACGCGAAAGGCATCGGCGCAACCAGGGCAGGTGTCATCGAAACGTCGTTTGAAGAGGAGACCGAAACGGACCTCTTCGGCGAACAGGCCGTTCTTTGCGGAGGCGCATCCGAACTCGTCCGCGCCGGTTTCGATACCCTCGTCGAGGCGGGCTATCAGCCGGAGATCGCCTACTTCGAATGCCTCCACGAATTGAAGCTCATCGTTGACCTGATGTATGAGGGCGGCATCTCCTACATGAGATACTCGATCAGTGATACGGCGGAATACGGCGACATGACACGGGGAAGGCGGGTCATCGACGAGGAGGCCCGCGAAGAGATGAGGGCGATCCTCGACGAGATACAGTCGGGGGAATTTGCCCGCGAATGGATCCTCGAGAACATGGCCGGAAGGCCCGTTTACAACGCGGTAAAAAGGATCGACGGGGAACACCTCATTGAGCAGGTGGGCAAAAAGCTCCGCTCGATGATGGGCTGGATCGGGAGAAAAGATTGAAAGAGCCGTTTATTGCAAGGGAGGGACTGAGGATCATCGTCCCTTCCCTTGTTCTAACCGCGGTCCTGATCGTCGGCAATTTTTATTACCTTTCAATCTTCGTCTTCTGTTTTGCGCTTTTTTGCCTCTATTTTTTTCGTAACCCGTCGCGCCATTCGGATGCAGACGACAATTCGCTGATCTCTCCGGCTGATGGCAGGGTCCTCGACATAAGCGAGGTCAATGAACCGGAATTCTTCGGCGGCAGCGTGACCCGGATCGCAATTTTTATGTCGCCGGCAGACGTTCATGTCAATCGCGCGCCCTGCCCGGGGCAGGTCATGGCCATGAAGCGTGTCGCAGGCAACTTTGGCATGGCATTCGGCAAGGATAGCGACATAGGGAACGAAAAGAACTATATCCTGTTCGAAAATGAAGGGGAGCGCATCCTTATCGTCCAGATAGCGGGTTTTCTGGCCCGCCGCATCATCCCCTACGTCCGGGTCGACCAGCGTGTTGACCGCGGGCAGGCAGTCGGCATAATTGCCTTTGGGTCACGGGTGGACATTTATTTCCACAAAGGGTACGAACCTGTGGTAAGCTTACATTCAAGGGTTAAGGCTGGTAAGACCATCCTTGCGCATAAGAAGGGGGTGCAATGAATTACATGAAAAAGAAGAAAGGCAAAACGAGAAAAGGTATGTACCTCTTGCCCAACTTTTTGACCTCTCTGAGCCTTCTATGCGGTTTCTATGCGATCATTGCGTCCATGGACAGGCGTTTTACGTATGCGGCGATAGCCATATTTATCTCAGCCATATTTGATATGCTCGATGGCCGCGTCGCACGGATGACCCGGTCCACAAGCCGTTTTGGTGTCGAATACGACTCTCTTTCCGATGTGATTGCATTCGGTGTTGCACCTGCTGTTCTCGCCTATACGTGGGCATTGAAGAGTTACGGCAAGTTCGGCTGGCTGGCGGCGTTCCTCTTCGTGGCATGCGGGGCTTTAAGGCTCGCGAGGTTTAACATCCAGGTCGACACAGTCCAGAAAAAGCATTTTCTCGGTCTGCCGATACCGGCCGGAGCGACCACGATCGCAGGCATCGTTCTTTTCTCTTCGTGGATGGGCTATGGGATGGGCGGCCTCAAGACGATCATTATGCCGATCGTCATCTACTGCCTTGCGCTCCTCATGGTCAGCAAATTCCAGTATATCAGCTTCAAGGACATGGGCTTCTTAAGGGCGCGGCCGTTCATGTCGACCGTGGGCGTCATCGTGGCCCTTGTTATCATTCTCACCGAATACCAGATAAGCCTTTTCGTTGCGACATCGGCGTACGCCATATCAGGCCCTATCTATTCACTGATACTTCATTTCCGGAAAGAACCCGCGCAGGACGCTATCCGTCCGAGAGAAAATCAAGCAGGGCCAGGTGGTCGTCAATAACGGCATCCGCCGGCATTGAGCTGTTCTTGTAGGCGACGAACCTGATGCCCGCCGACCGGGCGGTACCCATGTCTACCTCGGAATCACCGATATAGAGCGCGGCCTCCGGCCTGACGTTCAAAGTCTGTAATATCTTATAGACGCCGTCAGGGTCCGGCTTTGATCGCGCCTGCACTATCTCCCTTCCGTCATCGTGTTCGTCCCAATCACGCTTCACCTGATGCTCTGCGGTCACCACGATGTCGAAGAGGTCCCACAGGGCGTACCGCGTCATGATATGCCTCATGGACGTTGTCCGGTTCGTGCTGATTGCCGTATGAATGCCCCTTTTCTTCAGGATATCGAGTGCTTCTTTGAGATGGGGCTCCATTTCGAGATAGACGATAAAATCCCTGAAATCGATATGGTCCTTGAAGAAGCGCGCCCCCTTCTCTTCGGCAGCGGCATCGTTGCGGAATATATGGGCGATCGACTCGAAGACGGTGTGGGTGTGGCAGTACCTGAGCTCATCGTCATCAAGAGAAGGCCTGCCTCCTCCTTCGGCGATGGCATTATACAGGCGCCGGTTAGCATCAAAAGAGTCAAATAGTACCCCGTCACAATCGTAAATAACGCATTCAACATTCCATTTTTCCCGTTGGCCCATCGTTGCCTTCTCCTGGTGCTTCATTTTTGAACACCTTGCTTTTAAACCGTAGGTTGCAAAAAATCAAGAGAAAATCAGTGAGGAATATCGTTTAGAGAGGCAAAATAATAGTTCTAATTGCATCAATATATGCTACAATTGTATGCGAAAGTCTACCAAGGAGGCGATTTATGATAAGTGTTTCCGTTCCCGGATGGGGAGACCTCGATATCGAGTACCTCGTTATCGACTACAACGGGACCTGCGCATTTGACGGCAAAATGAAAGAAAGCGTCAAAGAGATGCTCGAAAGGGTGTCCCGTTATATAAAGGTGTTTATCATTACATCCGACACGTATGGGAACATAGACAGTGAAGGAAATACCATCGGCTTCAGCATTATCAAGGTCGGGAAAGAATCGAGCTCTCAGGAAAAGGCCAAGATCATCAAGGAACTGGGGCCCGAAAAGATAGTTGCGATCGGCAACGGTTCAAACGACGTGCTCATGCTCAAGGAGGCTTCACTCGGGATCGGGGTCATCGGTGAAGAAGGCTGTTCGAAGGACCTCCTTAAAGAGGCCGACTTTTTTGTAAAAGATGTCAATGACGCACTGAGCATCCTCCTCCACCCCGAAAGGATCGTCGCCACATTAAGAGACTAATCAACAATTCCGGAAGAAAATCGGCCAGCTCAGGAAAACCTTTTCAAGGGACGACCTGAGCTGAGGTTTTTTGCCGAAGGTAGTGACACATGATCGGAAATCTCATAAAAAAGATCGTCGGAACAAAGAACGAACGCGAACTCAAGCGGATCCAGCCGATTGTCGACAGGGCCAACGAATTCGAAGACAAAATGAAGGCTTTGAGCGATGATGAGCTGAAGGCCATGACGCCCCATTTCAAAGACAGGATAGCAAACGGGGAAGAACTCGATTCGCTCCTGCCTGAGGCATTTGCCGTAACACGGGAAGCTGCCTGGCGTACGATCGGAATGCGCCATTTCGATGTCCAGTTCATCGGGGGGATCGTCCTTCACGAGGGCAAGATCGCTGAAATGGCAACCGGTGAAGGCAAGACGCTCGTCGCCACCCTGCCCGTCTACCTCAACGCCCTGACCGGCCGGGGGGTCCACGTCGTGACGGTAAATGATTACCTCGCCAAAAGGGATGCCGAATGGATGGGGCCCGTCTATACATTCCTCGGCCTTACCGTCGGGGTCATTCTCCATGACCTCGATGACAATGAACGCCGGGAGGCGTATGCGTGCGATGTGACCTACGGGACGAACAATGAGTTCGGTTTCGATTATTTGCGCGACAATATGCACTACGATCTCGAAGACTGTGTCCAGAGGGAGTTCAATTACTCCATCGTGGACGAGGTCGACAGCATATTGATCGATGAAGCGAGGACCCCTCTTATCATTTCCGGCCCCGCCGAAGAATCGACCGACAAATATTACAGGATAAACAAGCTGATACCCCAGCTTAAGAAGGAAGTCGATTTTAAGATCGACGAGAAGGCCCGCAGCGCCTACCTTACCGAAGAAGGCGTGGCGCGGCTTGAGAAGCTCCTCAATATCGAGAACCTCTACGACCCCCGGTATGTCGATTTCCTGCACCATATCAACCAGGCTTTACGGGCCCATCAGCTTTTTGCGCGGGACGTCGATTACATCGTCAAAGACGGTCAGGTCATTATTGTCGATGAGTTCACGGGAAGGCTGATGCCGGGAAGGCGCTACAGTGAAGGACTGCACCAGGCGCTCGAGGCGAAAGAGAACGTGAAGATAGAGCGGGAGAATCAGACGCTCGCCACGGTCACGTTCCAGAATTACTTCCGGATGTACAAAAAACTGGCCGGTATGACAGGTACGGCCGACACTGAGGCGATCGAGTTCAAGAAGATCTACAATCTCGATGTCATGGTCATCCCGACAAACAGGCAGCTCATACGCACCAACTTTGCCGACGTAGTCTACCGGACGGAAAAGGAAAAATTCCGCGCCGCCATAAAAGAGATAGAAGAGCTGCATAAAGCGGGGAAACCCGTGCTCGTCGGTACGCTCTCCATCGAGAAATCGGAGCGGGTATCCGAGATGCTCAAGCGAAAAGGCATCCCGCACAATGTCCTCAACGCGAAGAACCACGAAAGAGAGGCCGAGGTCGTTGCGCAGGCGGGACGCTCCAGGGCCGTCACGATCTCCACGAACATGGCAGGCCGCGGCACAGACATCCTCCTCGGCGGCAACCCTGGTTTTCTCGCGC
>ERZ1645192.2080-NODE-2080-length-16658-cov-11.594953_pt1 | contig 16658 bp, 15 predicted proteins | sample MGYA00575354_ERZ1645192 | MGnify/ENA primary metagenome ERZ1645192 (study PRJEB40844, sample SAMN11349763) | freshwater sediment metagenome | isolation source: river sediment | host: Sediment | place: India: Faizupur Khadar , New Delhi | collected 2017-02-21 ... | reverse complement strand
TCCTACCATGCAATGAACAGTGAGAAGTTTCTTGGATTCACGATGGAGGAATTGAGCGAGCTTAATCCTCCCAGGATATTGGCGACGTCGATGCAGTCGGTGATTGATGAATATTTACGTGCGCATCAAGCGATTAATCGAGAGGTAGAAGGCAGGCTCATCTATCGATAGCATGTCAGGTCATGCAATTCCTTAATAGCGAAACAAAATCTGCCGGATTCAACCCTGTTGAAATAAATGACGTTGCAGAGGCGACGCATCCCGCAAGGGGAGACTTCTAGCGTCAGGTTGAACTACGCATACTCTTCGAGCACGATGACCTGACTTACGCTTTATTATTAATCCCCGGCGATAACGAGAGGGATAAAGAAGTCAAAGAATACAGGTTCTTCCACAATAGCAACGGCGCAATTGGAGAGCTGAGAGTAGCAAACCGCTCCGGTCTCAGCAGCCTGGACCTTGTAGAAATAGGTTTGTCCAATCTCAATATCGGTATCTTCGTAGCTATTCGAGGTTACTTGGGCGACCTGCGTGAAGGTGCCCGCGCAAGTGGTGGTGCCGCGATAGACATTGTATACATCGGCGTCCACAACCTCAGGCCAGGTCAACTGGATGGAATTCGACAAGGCAGTGGCAGTAACGTCCGGATCGGTAGCAAAGCATCGTCCGATGGGAGCTGCCAAGCTTGCGGCAGTGCCAATCCCTGCCTGGGCTATGGCGAGGGTCACCGGTAAATTCATTGCGGTAATTTTGTCATTAGTAGTGTGGTACCAAGGATTCCTATCCTGACCAACACAAACATTAGGTGGATTGTTGTTGAAGTAGTTCTCAAGAACCTCAACTGCCCCTACGCCGGCATCCCAAAAAGAAGCATGGTCAGAAGCGCCGGTAGCGCCACTGGTAAGGTAATCAAAACTTAACCCAAGGGAATAGTTGGTATTAACATTGCTGAAGCAGGTGCCAACCTGGTTTGAACTTGCCATGGTTCCGACGTGCAGTTCGAAACAGCGGTCGCTATTGCTATCATACCCAAACATGTCAAGATTGACGACGCCGACGATGTCATCCATTTCTGCTGAATAGTTTGCCACATACGCGACGCTGCCAAGCAATCCCTGCTCTTCGCCAGTGAAAAAGATGATCTTGATGGTGCGGTCAAATTTATAAAAGCGGAACAGTCGGGCAGCCTCCATCAGGGCAGCGATGCCGCTGGCATTATCTTCCGCGCCAGGCGCGAGTGTCAATGGATTATCGTAAGTCGTACTGTCAAGATGAGCGGTGATCAGAACGATCTCATCAGCGTTTGGTCCATGACCAGGGATGATGACAACTTTATTTTTCCATGTCAAAGCCTGATCTGGGTAGGTTATGTTTTCTCTCTGTGGATGAAGCTCTTCACCATCCTTATTGATCCAATCACTAACCGCATTCTCTTTGTTCACAAGGGTCATATATGGAGAGTAGGTATGGTCAATAAGGAATGTGCCTTGTTCATAACCAAAACTCTCAAGTTGTTCACCAAGGTAAGGATAAGCCAGGGCGTTGACATTCATGTTGAATAATTGGGGGGAATACCTGGTGAGGATTTTCCTTTGACCTCCACCAATCGGGACAAAATCCTCGCCGCTGAAATTGCGGATCCATTGGACGATTGCACCCTCGGTGACCTGGTTTAGGATCTCCTGGACGGTTGGGCTGGATGGGCAAGTTGGAGTTTGGCTGATCGCTGATGCGGTCGGAACGGAGAAGATCAAAACAATCGTGATGACGATCAAAACCAATCTGGAGTGTTTCATGCGCATCCTTTACGTGATAAGACTATTTATGACATTAGACCATTCCGTAAGCATAAAATGTTGGGATAAAAACTGTGGCTTCCCCATCTAACCAGGATTTGAGCGCGCGATCTTTCATCGCAAGGATTTCGTCGACCGAAACCATGCCGCCGAGATCGAAAGCGATGATATCCCATTCATGATCAAAGACATCTTTTTCCGGGTAGCGCCATTGCCCGGCAAGCAGCCCCAGGCGAACATCTTTCAGCCCGATAGTACGGAAGATGTGCCCCAGCTTTCGCCCCATACTGAGGTCGATCCCCTGGAAAGCAAGGGAGCGATTTTGAATTTTGCCGATGTCCTGGAATACTTGGGGATAGTCGATGCGCGAGTGATAATCCGGCTCGGCGAAGGCGATCACGTACCCTCCAGGTTTGGTGACACGTGCCATTTCAGCGACCACCTGTGCAGGGTTATGAACCCAAAGCAAGACGTAATGAGTTGCCGAGATATCAAATTGATGCGCTTTGAAAGGCATGCGATGGGCATCCGCATTGAAAATGGTCGATTTTGAGGGGTGAAGTTTCGCAAATTGGCAGTTTTCGAGATCGAGGTCCAGGCCGGTAACCTTCAGACCGCGACCGGTGTACTCATCCAGCAAAGCCCCGGTGCCAACGCCGACATCCAGCAGGGATTGACCAGGTTGGGCATCAACCTTACTGAAAATAAAGTTGCGCAAGTCGCGGGTCCAGGAGGATTGGAGCTGGAATCGCTCGTGCCAATCGGATATTTTCAAGCAGCACCTCCAGCCATTACGCGCGCCCAAAGCGTAGCCCATTCTTCACGCAACAGGTTACCGTAATTGTCTTGGCTTCCGGCACTGTCTGCCAGGCTGCCATCCGGCTGGATCACAAAATGCTGCGCTGGCTGTGAGTCTGGGTCCCAAACATTAAAAAGCATTTCCGCGGAATGGGGATGATAGGTGAGAGGGGTATCGTCCACAAAGGCGACTCCACTTTGAGTGAAGTCCTGCTGAAGTTTAAAGATGTGGGCGTGAGAAGTCATATCTTCTGGCAGGAGATTAAAGGCGTTTGCGCCCATTTCTTGTAGTTTGTGAATGAGATCATGATAATCACGGTTAGGTTGAATTGGCAGACGCAAACAGGTGAAGAGATCCTGGTCCAGAATGTTCGATAGACTCAGCACATTTTCAGTGGTTGAGGGATCCATGTAATAGGTCAGGTGATCCAAACCAGCTTCGATCAATGGAAGCAAATAACCGGGGTCCGTGAGTTTTGGGTCTGAAGAGACTAAGCCGCTCACGAGACCAAGTTGCTCCGTGAAAGCCATGAGTTCAGTCAGGTCTGCGCGCAGTGTGGGCTCCCCGCCAAAAAAGATAACATGGGGGATGCCCGCATTATAGAGTTTTGAAAGAATTGTTTTCCAGTCTTCGGTGGCAAGTTCATCCGAAGCGATTAGCGGTTCATTGATATTCGAAAAACTGCGGTAGGTGAGGCAGCAATCGATTCGCAAGGGGGCAGTCAGATTTTTCTCAAATACATGCGACTCAAAACCAATCGTCGCAGAAGGAGATAGATCGTTCTGGCGGGTGAGGAAGCGGATCTGGTCGATAAAAAGCTGGACATCACGCATCAGGATCTCGCGCGAGACCTCGTACCTCTCAGATAGAGCGTCCACGATCTGGACGTTGTCCTTGCCCTGGATCAGATTATAGGCAAATTCCGTGGCAGTCTGATTTAGATGCAGCACAGTGGCAGCATTCACAACCAGGATACCTTCGCCGTCAGGTTCAACACGCAGATGCAGACGGAATTGATCTGGCGAATCCGCAGCCGTGTGATAAGTGTAAAAACCAGGCGATAAACGTTCGATATCAACCTGCTTTGCGCGTAGAAAACCGCCTTTTGTAGCCATAATTAGCTCCTTTTCAAAACAAGATCACGGTAGATCGGCTGTGGGTTTTGGTGTTCTCGCGCCAGCGGGCAGCCGCCACCACATTCGAGGAAAAAATCGCAGGTTTTACAAGCTTGCGATACGTTTTTACGTTTCCGCAAAGACAGCGCAAGCGGATGTTCCCAAATGGCAGACCATGGCTCAGCCAGGAAATCCCCCAAAGCTTCGTAATAAGACTGGCAGGGAATGACCTTACCATCCGGTTCAATGCACATGTTGTAATATGCGGCAGTACAGCCCTTGATCCCGAGGTCCAATTGAAGCGGGTCGAAGTGGCAGTATTGGGTGGGGGTGTACCAAATCAAACGCTGACCGCTCTTTTGTGTGAATTCAGTCGCGATTTCGAGCAATTGCGGCAGATCCTGCTCCCTGAGACCGGTGTTGACTGTGCTGCCCTTGCCTGAATAGATCAGTGCATTCAACCCGACAGTCGGAACGCCAAGATCACGAAGGAATGCAAGCAGTTCAAGCAGGTAAGCTTCGTTATTTTCAAGCAATGTGGTGTTGGTCATCATATAAAGCTTGCTGTTGACCGCGTTTCGCACGCCCTGGACAGTTTGCTCCCAGGCACCGCTTGCGCGAACCATCTCATCATGTATTTCTGGGCGATTCGACTCGAGTGTGATCTGGACGTGGTCAAGACCAGCTTCAATGAGGCCAGCTATGTATGCGGGATCAGACAATTTTCGTCCGTTGGTATTGAGCCCAGCCACAAGGCCGGTTTGCTGGGCATAAGCAACCAATTCAGGAAGATCCGCGCGAAGCGTTGGCTCGCCGCCGGTGAAGACGACGTGGGGGATCTTCAGGCTCCAGATTTTGTCCAGGATGGACTTCCAGCTCTGGGTGGGGAGTTCGGGGTAGGTGCGCACGCGGGCGTTATAGCAATGGGCGCAATCGTTATTGCAGCGATACGTGATCGCGAGGTCCATGCGGTAGGGCGCACTCAATTCCTTGCTAAACGGCAAGTCCATTTCCAACCCGAGGTCACAGACTGGGCATAGCCCTGAGTTTTCATCAATCAGGGCTTCCACGCGTGCTCGCGTCTCAAGATAATCCTGTTTTAACTGCTTGGAAGGAGCATTGAATTTGGATTGAAGCGCTTGCAAGGCGGCCTTTTCATCGACTTTTTCAAGCGTCAGAAATGCCATATAGAGTGCGGTCGGATTGAGGTGAATAATGCGTGAGGCATTGACAACCAGCAAACCGCTCAGGTCCGGGTCGACACGTAGATGGATACGCGACTTGGAGTCGGCATCTGCAATGTCGTATTGATACATCCCTTCACTGAGCGGTCGCATAATCGGATATTCCTGAGAGGTAGGCTGTTATCGACCACCGCCGGCGCAGGCGCACGCGCAGCCGGCGCAAGCGCAAGCACACGCGCAGGCATGACCGCCGCCGCTACCCCGGAAACCACCGCCGCCGCTACGGGTAGTGCTGACGGGGATGGGATTGGTGCGGTTCGTAACCGAGGAGGTGAAGTCGGTGACATTACCAATCACGCTGGCAGCCATGTTCGAAGCGCCATTCACCATTGAGGCAGCGAAATCCGCGCCCGGCAGACTGGGCAGGCTAACAGAAGGACGACCGCCACCCGATCCAGCGCCGATCGTGGTTGGAGCGGCTAACCCACCGCCGCCTCCACCACTGCTCACCATTGGCCGATAAGTGGGATCGTAGCGCGGCCACCAAGTGGGCACGAAAACTGGCTGTCCGGTAAAAGTCCGTTCGGTGCGGTCGTTGAATTCTTTGTCCAGCATGGTCCACTCAAGCGTGTGGTCATACTGCGCGCTCTTGATATCTGGCGTTTGGGCTGTTTCGACTGCCTGCCAGGCACGGCGAATGATGTCCTGGTAGTAATCCTTAGTCTCCTGCGAACTGAAGCCTTTCATTTTGTCCGCGACTTCTTTGACCAGGTCAATCATGAGCGATTTGATCCCAGTCCGACGGGTAGCTTTGTTTTCATTCTTGAAAGCTTCAAGGAAAGCCTGTTCGTAGGGATAGAGACCTTCAGGTAAAGGATCCACGATATCAATCTTGAGAGGATCACGATTGATCACTGTGACTGATTCCTTTTTCAGCAAGCCGAAGAGGATCATCGTCAGGATCTTGTCAAGCGGTTCTTCCAATAGAATGCCTGCTTCAACGGCAGTGAGACCACGCTTGATGCCCTTTCCTTCAACAGATATTTTTGGAGGTAGATACTGCATCTTGCGTTTATCTTCTTGCTTTTTCGCTGTAATTATCATGAAGATAAAGAAGCCAATAAAGACCAGCGGGAAGAATGCACACTTGATAGTATTCCACAACCCTGAGAAAAAGTTAGTAGTGGGTGAAGGAGAGATATCTGTGTATCCACCATCAGTAGTTGAGGGCTTCTCGGTGATCAGCACACCAGAGGGAATTGCTGAGGCAGGGAAAGCAGCACCGAAGTAGTACTCACTGTGGACATCTGCGTTGGTGGTGTACCAGGAATAGTTGACCCGACCGTCTGTGGTCATGGTGGCTTCAGGCTCGCTTGATCCTGGCCAACCCGAAGGTTGGTACCAGACACCCTGTTCTGCCCCGACTGCGGGAGGGAGGATGATCGTCATACGGTATTCGGTGTTTTGAGACAAATCGTACTGGGAGCCAAAGTAATTCGGAACAAAGAGGAAATTGGCATAATCTGTGCGATCTGTGCCGTCATAGGGACTCAAGACGCCCTTAACACCGTAAACCCAGGCTGTAACTACGCCCGATTGTCCAGGTTGGATGGCATATTTGCCAAGCGCGAGTTCCGCTCCCTGGACATAGGCTGAGTCGTTCACTTCAGGCATTGTCACGCCATTGATGTCAGCTTTTATGTCGGAAAGTTTGTATTGTGTGGTCGGCAAACCAAGATCGACATACTCAATCGCATGACCTGAAGGATCGTTTTGGAATTCCATGTAGTAATACAAGGTCAGCGTGCCATCCGCTTCGATATAAGCTTCAACTTCGTAAGCGGAAAGCGTAAAACGATAATCCTGTGCCTGGGCTGATCCAAGAGGGATCAAAAGGAGCAGGATGCTTAACAAGAAGAAAATACGCTTTGTTTTGTTCATATGCTTACCATTTTGGTTCTTCAGTCACCTGATAAGTTGTTCCACAGCTGTGGCACTGCACTGTAACCGCGCCATTGACGAGTTTCATGTCATCCGGCGCAAGCGGTGCGCCACATGATTGGCACTTGATGGTATCCATTTTGACATTGCCAGGGAGATCGACATTGAGGGTCACATTCTGGACAGTCTGCTTGGCTGCGGCTGCCAAACGCACGCCTGCAAAGATCAGCACAAAGCCCAAAATCATCCCAATGATCCCGTAAACGATCCAGGAAGGCGAGCCGCCTTCACCGCCTGATCCCAGCAGGAACAGAAATCCAAAGATGATGGAGATTGCCGCGAGAATGTACGAAATAACGCTTCCAGCTTTCATAGGAACTCCTTAGTTCTGATATTTTGTCTTGAGCATAACACTATGCAGCGGACAAAACCCTATATAATATGCTTGCTTATGATGATAACATCAAACACATTATCTGATTTTCTATTATAGTAAATTTTCAGTAAGGGTCCTATGGAAAAGTCATCAATACCCGAAGTTGTCGTAGAAAGACTGCCAGTTTATATCCAGAAACTTAACCAGCTTGTCCGCGAAGGCAGGGAAAGTGTTTCATCGCAAGAAATGGCTGAACACCTGGGTGTCACATCCGCGCAGTTCCGAAAAGATTTATCCATTTTTGGGGGATTTGGTAAGCAAGGAACCGGATACAACGTGATCAACTTGCTCGAGTCCTTGCGCAGCATATTGAACTTGAACCAGGTCTGGGAAGTTGTGCTGGTGGGCGTTGGCCACTTGGGGCAAGCGCTTTTAAGTTACCAGGGCTTTTCCCAAAAGGGTTTCGAAATCGTAATGGCGTTTGACAATAATCCCAATGTGATCGGAAAGACTTTCGCCGGGATTGAAGTACTGGATGTTATTGGGATGCGCAACCACATTTGCCCTCGGGGAATTCCGATAGCGATTTTGACCGTGCCGGCCGCAAACGCGCAGGAAATGGCGGATCAGTTGATACGATGCGGAGTAAAAGCAATCCTGAACTACGCGCCGGTGACGTTAAAGGTTCCCGACGGGGTCAGGCTCGCCAATATTGACCCTGTTCTGAGCTTGCAGACGATCACTTTCTACTTGTAGCGGGAGATCTTAGCGTCCCTGGTTGCGCAGAATAACCTCAAGAATTGAAAAACCCTTAGCAGCACCCTCAACCGTGCAGGTGACGGGGTTTTCAACTACATAGGCTGGAATGCCGAGCGCGACAGTCAGATACTTATCAAGTCCCTTAAGCAGCGATGTACCGCCGCAAAGAGCCACACCACGGTCGATAATATCTGAGATCAATTCAGGTGGGGTTTTCTCGAGGACACGCCTGATTGTGGCGACAATTTCTTCCAATGGCGGTTGCAGCGCTTCGACGATTTCGTTGGTAGTGAGGCTGGCAGGTTTTGGCAAACCTGTGACCTGGTCCTGTCCCTGGATTTCCATCGTTTTCTCTTCCTGGGTGGGGGTGGCTGCACCAATGTTGAGCTTGAGTTGCTCAGCAGTTGGCTGCCCTATGATCAGACCGAATTTCTTGCGGACGTAGTTGATAATGGCTTCATCCAGTTTTAATCCAGCAGTTCGGTTCGTTTCCGCGCTGACAATGCCTGTCATCGAGACAACTGCTGCCTGCGTGGTGCCAGCGCCGAGGCAGATGATCATATTGCCGGTGGGTGTATTGATGGGGAGATCCACACCAATAGCAGCAGCTAAAGGTTGCGGGATGATGTTGACCTCGCGCCCTCCAGCCCCTAAACCAGCTTCTACCACGGCGCGTTTTTCGACGCTCGTAACGCCATAGGGGGCGGTAATGAGCAAGCGGGGCTTGAAAAACAAGGTTGGACCGGTGACTTTTTTGATTAATTCACGCAAATAGATCTCAGTGAGTTCGTACTCAGCAATGACCCCGTGACGTAGCGGCCGGATTACTTCAATCGATTCAGGGACACGTCCCATCATGCCGAGGGCGGTGGTGCCGTATTCGACCAGCTTCATTTCGTTGACAATGATTGCGACAACCGTAGGTTCCTGTTGAAGGATCTGATTGCCTTCCGCGATCTGTGTGTTGAATGTGCCAAGGTCTATGCCTAATTCCCGAGAAAGTCCCATGTTTTTTCCATTTGTCTACTAGTTTTCGATGGATAATTTTACCATCTCTAAGTTGGGAAAAAACAAGCTCAAAAATGATCAAAATACTGCAGAGCAACACGTAGTTTTGATTCAACATCATCAGGCGTGTCTTTGGGGATGGTCTGCAAGGCTGTCTGAGCCTCGACGACGCTGTATCCAAGCGAGATTAGCGCATCAACCACGGCATCGTCCACATCGGTGATGCTTCGTACGCCTAATCCCTCACCTTCAGGTAATTTCCCCTGCATCTGGATAATGATCTTCTGGGCGGTCTTTTTACCTATGCCTGGTACGCGGCTGAAATAGTCCGGTTTTTCGCTCAGGATGGCAGAGCGGATGTTGTCGATGGAGAGGCTTGAAAGGATTGCAAGCGAAAGTTTTGGACCGATCCCACCTACAGCGAGAAATTGCAGGAAAAGCTGCTTTTCTTCAAGGCTGGCGAATCCGTAAAGCGAAATATTGTCTTCCCGGACAAGCATGTAGGTATAGAGGTACAGCAAATCACCAGCTTCGGTTTCGCCTAAAAGGGGCTTGGGAACAAAAACTTCAATGCCAAGACCGTTAATGTCGATAATAACAGTCTCTTTCGTCAGTTGGATTACTTTTCCGGATATCGAAGCGATCATGATAACCTCCGTTACTTGTGGCGGTCCTGATAGATTTGGTAGAGCATGACTCCTGCGGCAACAGAAATATTGAGCGAGTCGCAGGCGCCTTCCATGGGTATGCGAAGCATCTGGGAGCATAGGGAAATATATTGTTCCGAAAGTCCCTGGCGTTCACTGCCCAAAAGCAGGAGAACTGTGGAAGGAAACGCAACTTCAAAAGCAGATTTTGCAGCCTTATCGGAAGTGCCAATCACTTGCAGATCGGCGCTGCGCTCCAAAAAAGCCTTGAAAACAGGGTAATCTGCACGAAAGTGAGGAACAGTAAAAATCGAACCCATTGAGGCTTTTACAGCGGCAGGATCGTAAGGGTCGGTGGAGTTATCCAGCAGGATCAAACCGTTTGCGCCGACCGCGTCACAGGTGCGCAGAATGGTGCCGAGATTACCTGGATTCTGGATCGATTCAAGCGCAACCCAAAATGAACCGGGTTGAGCGAATGCTGAGCCGGGATCCAACCATTTTTGGGTGATAAGGGCCGCTATACCCTGCGGCTTTTCCTTGCGAGCAAGTGTCGCGAATACCGAGGAGCTAAGTTCCAAGACGGGAATTTTGTGTTTGTTAGCCTGCTCGATCAAGGATTGACCATACTCACTGATGAGCAACTCCGGCGAAACCAAAAGCTCATGGATTTTTGCACCCGAATCAAAAGCCTGTCCGACAGCCTTCAGTCCTTCCGCGAGGAAATTTCCGCTGGCACGGCGATCTTTAGCTTGTTCCAGCTTGCGCAGCGCTTTGATGTGTTCGTTGGCTGAACTCGTGATCATCCGATTACTCCATCAAACTACGTAAGTTCAAGTGGCTGGCATGGCACAACGCGACCGCAAGGGCATCTGCAGCGTCGTCAGGCTGGGGGATCTCACTCAGCCCCAGAAGCAATTGGACCATGCTCTGCACTTGCTTTTTATCCGCCCGACCGTTGCCAGAGACAGATTGTTTGACTTCGTTGGGCGTGTACTCGGCGATAGGCAGACCACCACGCGCCAGGCAGAAAGTGGCAACTCCGCGGGCTTCACTGACCGACATCGCGGTTGTGATGTTGCGTTGGAAAAAAAGTTTTTCCATGGCGGATTCAGTCGGCTGGTAGGTTTCGATCAAAGCGGATAACCGCTCGTAAAGAAAAATCAAACGGCTGGAGGTTGAGCTCACAGCCGTTGAATCTATCACTTCATAGTGAACCAATTCTGGTTCATTGCGCTGATTGAGGCGAATGAGACCGATGCCGGTGCGAGTAAGGCCTGGATCGATACCCAAAATCAGCATTAAGGCTTAACTTTCCTCCAACTTCTCATAATCCTCATCGGTGTACTTGAGGTTGGTGTAAACATTCTGAACGTCGTCACTTTCTTCGAGAGCGGAAATGATCCTGAGGACGGAAAGTGTCTGGTCAGGGTCGAGTTCAACTTCTTGTTGGGGGATCATGCGAACGCCAGCGTCTTCAATTTTTAAGCCAGCATTAACCAGACTGTCATGAATTGCTTTGAAGGTTTCAGCAGGACCAACAATTTCGATGTATCCATCTTCTTCAGTGACGTCATCTGCGCCTGCTTCAAGCGCGGCCTCAAAGGCTTTGTCGAAATTTTTGCCATCTGATTTTACGGTGTAGATTGCCTTGCGATCGAATTGCCAGCTGACTGAACCATTGCTTGCCAGGTCGCCACCACTTCTTGAAAGGATGTGGCGCAGATCAGCAACGGTACGATTACGGTTCTCGGTGACACACTCAATTACGGCTGAAGCACCCTTGCCAAGGTAACCTTCGTAGGTTATCTCAAGCAGTTCGACGCCGTCTTTGTCATCACCCGTGCCTCGTTTGATAGCGCGTTCGATGCTATCTTTGGGCATGTTGCTGGATCTTGCGCGTTCGATGGCAAGTTCCAGTGAAACGTTCATGGAGGGGTCGCCGCCGCCGTTACGTGCGGCAAGGGCTATTTCGCGGGCGTATCGGGTGAAAATTGCGCCTTTTTTGGCGTCTGCAGCACCCTTTTTGCGTTTAATCGTGGACCAATGGGAATGTCCTGACATAAAAAATCTCCTTAAATATGAATGAACAACTAAGCAATTAAGTATATCATTAAGTAAACGGATGCGGGAGAGCGAAAGAAACTTAATTGAGAGGAATCAACTGTTTTTCAAGCTGGCAGAAAGTTTCTGCAACTGTGTTTTTGTGTGATAGACGATCAGGATTGGGGGCTGCCTGGTCCATTTTTCACAAACTTATACTCAAGGCGGGATTTGCGATGCAAAAGTGAATCGGTAAGAGGATTTTCGGTGGATATTTCCAGCGCTTGGGTTGTGTAGCGTAGAGCAGAGTCATAATCACATAGATGATGTTCAAAATACTTTGCCAGCTCAATCAAAGCTTCCAATGAGCCTGCTAAGGCTGCTTCCTGCCATAAAACGCTTGCCTCTTCGAGGTTTCCCTTGCGCTTCTGTAATCTCGCGCGCAAAAGAAGACTTTTCTGACGATCCGTGTCTGGAAGTTGCTGGAGGCGATCTGAGGCATATACCTGTTCAGCCAGGTGTTCGCGCTCCAGAACCTCCAAGACTCGTCCCACTGAAATCAAATCACCCGGGTCGGTAAAGCGCTCGTCAGAGGGATCTTCAAGGATGGCTGCCAGCCAACTAAAGAGGGCAGAAAGGCTGAGTACATCGATTTCATTATGGTAAAAAATGCCTGGCATGTGGGTGGCATCACCTGTAAAGAGATACTCGCGATAAAAGTCGGGCACGAGGTATCCAGGAATGTCCTCCTGCTCCCGCTCGAAACCGAGCACGTGCCGCTCAATGTTGCCAAGATTGCATTGACCCAAGCGGGATTTCCAGATCCGGCGGGTATATGGGAGTAAGTCAAAGTGGGTAGCCGCAGTGAAAGGATTGGAAAGGCGCTGCATGATGTAACGGGTGTTGATAATGGGCATATCGAAAGCCTTGCCGTTATATGTGACGATGCCCTCCACACCCTCCACAAACTCCGATAAGGCAGCCAATTGAGCAGTCTCCTCGGCAGGGTTGCGGACAAAGAATTGTTCCACCACAAATTGGTTTTCGATGAACCGACCTGCACCGATCATGAATGGCATGGTGCCGGTTCCACCGGAAAGGCCTGTTGTTTCGGTGTCAAGAAAGACAAGGGATCTCAGATCAGGCGTAGCAGGCGCTTTAGCCCACTGAGCCAGCCAATGGTGGTCGGTGAGCGGCTTCAAAGGCAGGTGACCATGCTGACGATCCTCAGGATAAGTGTGGTTGAGTGAGAAAACTTCGCCAAAGATCGTGGCTATTGTACGACCAGGAACAAGTTCTTCCAGAGGCGGGTTCTTTTCACTATTCGTCTGCAGCGGCTGGGAGATCCCCAGCTGGACGCCAAGACGCTTCAATCTCTCCGAAAGGTTATTCCAATCACTCATTGAGAAGCCCTTTTAGCAAAGCAAGTGATTCACGTTTGCTGCCATAGCCGTCTTCCCCAAAAGGACCGACACAAGCCGGGCAGCCATCCTCGCAGGGGCAATCGCCGATCATTTCAGCAGCCCTCTCAAGCCAGAAGCGGTGATCCTCAAACAACTGGTTCGAAAGACCAACCCCGCCAGGAATGGTGTCGTAAACCAGGATTGCTGGCTGACCATTATTGAGGATCGATTTTGGTTCAGAGAGCATTGCGATATCCTCATCGTCGCACATGATCAATAGAGGTGCAATGTTTCGCAAAGCGTGGCGCGCGCCTGCCATGCCCGAAATGACCCGCACGCGTGTTTCCACTATCGCGTGGCACTTATGGCAGAGGGTTACCAGGTTTGAAGGCGCGTTGGCTTGCTGTGGATCAGCGAAGGTCTTAAATGGCTGGATGTGATGCACGTGTAATTCGCCAGTGTTGAAGGTCTGATGGCAAGCTGCGCACTTGTATTGATCCCTCATAAGGATCTTTTGCCGGAGGGCAGGCCAGCCCGGACCATAATTGTTAGGATCAGAGTTCCACAAAGCAAGATCCCTCAGGTGGTTCACCAGGTTCTCGCCAATCGCAAACCAAGCGCCTTCAGTTTCAAGTCCTCGCGCAGGCAGATCCAACGGTAAGCGTTCGAGCGTTTCGTTGGTTTGCCAGCGGATCTTCCTGAAACCCTCGACCCGAATGGAGAGCGAGAGAGGACCGCTGCTGATGTTGGAGGAACCAACTGGTTGGGTGGACCGTTCCTGGAAGTCCTCAATTGTGGTCTTGATCGTTGGCAGGGTGTAATAATCAGGCTGGGCAGGTTTTAGCTTGCATACTCCTTGCTCAAGGTCGAGATCTTCAACGAGGTAAGATTCAGCTTCGTGTAGATATACTGCCTGGGGATGAACCAGCCACTCCGCGCTGTGAGCATCCATCTGCCCGATCAATGTTGGTTTTTCGGCCCCATCCACAAATAAGGAAACGATATTGGGGGTGGAAGACCGTAGCGAAATCCCTGCCGAGGGGTATGCATCGGCAACCCAATAGTGGGTGTTATTGCGGCTGAGGACTTCCCCAGCAGCGGTCATCGCCTGGAAGATCTCGCTGAGCTGCGAGGGATCGATCGGTCCAAAGCCTTCGTCTGGCGCAAAAGGTAATTCAAAGGTCGCACAGCGCAGGTGCTGATAGAGCACGAGCAGGTTGTTCGGATCGACAAGTGCCTTTTCAGGTGAGTTGTTGAGATATTCCGGGTGATTTGCCAGGTATTGATCCATGGCATCATTTGTGGCGATCAACAAAGCGAGGGAATCCTGCTGCTTCCTGCCGGCACGTCCCGCGCGCTGAAGCGTGGTGGCAATTGAGCCAGGATAGCCCACCAGCACGACAGATTCGAGCTCGCCAATGTCAATCCCGAGTTCCAAGGCTGAGGTAGCGACCACCAGCCGTATAGCGCCATTTTTGAAGCCCTGTTCGATCTCACGCCGATCGCTTTTGAGATAGCCACTGCGATATCCTCGGACCTTAGAACGCATCTGATAAGGCATCTTTTCAAGCAAATAGGTGAGAAGCATCTCAACCGTACGGCGCGTGCGGGCAAAAAGCAGCGATTGGCGATTGGCTTCAAGCAGCGAAAGCCCAACATTCACACTCGTTTGCACGCTGGATTTGCGCAGACCCAGTTTTGGATCCACCAGGGGTGGGTTATAGAGCAGAAAATGCTTCTCTCCGTGGGGAGCGCCGCTCTGATCGATCAGGCTCACCTTATCGTCAATCAGCACCTCTGCCAATTCAATCGGGTTGGCGATCGTGGCTGAAGTGAGAATGAACTTGGGAAATGCTCCATAAAAAGCCGCAATGCGCTTCAGGCGACGAAGAAGATTGGCAAAATGCGAACCGAAAATGCCGCGATACGTGTGCATTTCGTCGATTACCACCAGGCTGAGACCCTGGAAAAATGGCTGCCAGATGGCGTGGTGGGGAAGAATACCCTGGTGGAGCATATCCGGGTTGGTCAACAGGAAAACTGATTGTTTGCGCATGGCAGACCGCATATGCTGCGGCGTATCGCCATCAAAGATGTTAGCGGTCATCGGTTTTTGAGAGGAGACCGCTTTCAACAACTCATTCAGGCTGATGAGTTGGTCCTGCGCAAGTGCTTTAGTGGGAAAGAGATAAAGAATACGAGCATTTGGATTGGAAAGCGCTTGCTGAACCGCGGGCAGGTTGTAGCACAGGGTCTTACCGCTGGCTGTACCGGTGGCGATAACCAGATTCTCTCCGTTGTGAGCTCGTTCAAAAGCTTCAGCTTGATGCGAATAAAGCTGCGTTATCCCAAGTGTCTTCAGAGCAGTGTTAAGGCGAGGATCCAGCGAGGTGGGGATGGGCACACTGACAGGTTCACGGGCTGCTGTGACCTGCCAGTACGCGACGTTTTCACGAAATTCCTGGTCCTGCTGCCAGCGATCAATCAGAGAGCGGATGCCAGCATCACCCGGATGCTGGAACGAATCATTTTCCAAGTCGGGCTTTCTTTTTTGAGGCTTGAGACACCAGCAGGTCCATAATTGGGTTTAACCAACCGCCTAAACGCGTGGCAGCAAAATAGGTTAATTTCGCATTGAACCCCGGAACTACTTTGTATTGACCTCGCGCAACTGCTTTCAAAGTCTCGTCAGCGACCAAAGATGGTGGAATAGGTTTGTCAGAACCTGCCAACTCGCGCGTCTCAAATGGTTTGTATTGATCCTCCCAGGCAAGTTGAGGTGTGTCGGTGTCTGGCGGGTAGACAATGCTAACCTTGATACCTTTTGGTTTGAGTTCTGTCCGAAGGGCATCAGTAAAACCCTTGATGGCAAATTTTGCCCCTGAATAAGCCGTGTAGCCAAACACACCGATGACTCCTGCCATGGAGGAGAAATTAACGATATGGCCGGAACCTCGCTCGATCATTCCTGGCAAAAGCACTTTGATCATGTTCACAGTGCCATGATAATCAATATCCATGGTCCACTTATACACATCCAGGGGCGTTTCTTCCACGTAACCCGGGCGGGCAACACCGGCACAATTGATCAGAATATCCGGCGTTTCATGGTTGCGAACATACTTTTCGTTCAACACTGTTAGAGTCTGCGCGTCTGTTACATCGGCTGAAACGAGTTTGACTTTGGCTTTTGGATATTTTTCAAGGATGCAAGCCTTTGCAGCCTTAAGTTTCTCGTAATCCCTTGCCAAAAGTATCACTACGGCATCCATTTCAACGAGAGCGTTTGCAATGGCGAAACCGATACCACTGGATCCACCTGTGATCAGGACAGATTTACCGCGAAAATAATCTATGGTTTTCATGAGTGACCGCAACTTGAACAATTTCCAGATGCACAAGAATTGCATGAGTTACTTCCGCCAAGGCTGGTTCCAGAGCTGAAAGCGTTCACCAGCGATAGTTGGCGTTTTGAGTCTGTTTTTCCACAAGTCGGGCAGGTGATGGGCTGATCCGCCTGGCTGAAGGTTCGAAGTGATTCAAATTTCTGTTTGCATGATTGGCAAACGTATTCGTAGAGAGGCATA
>ERZ1645192.2079-NODE-2079-length-16659-cov-10.472537_pt1 | contig 16659 bp, 11 predicted proteins | sample MGYA00575354_ERZ1645192 | MGnify/ENA primary metagenome ERZ1645192 (study PRJEB40844, sample SAMN11349763) | freshwater sediment metagenome | isolation source: river sediment | host: Sediment | place: India: Faizupur Khadar , New Delhi | collected 2017-02-21 ... | reverse complement strand
CGGTCAGCACCATTTCCGGAGCGGTCAGCTTACTTACCAGACCAGATAACTTACTTTACGGAGGAATCCTCTCCCCTGATAATCCTCAGTCCCAGAGGGATAATCGAAAAGGAAAATGGCGAATGGCCGAGTGATTCGCCATCGGCTTCTACCTGTAGTTCAGGCTGTGAATCAATCTGAATATTCCGTGTTTTGAAGGAGATGACCTCGGGCAGACGGGTATAGGAGCCATCGAGGAGTTTGAGGATATTGCGCATCACCTTGAACTTCCCGATAGGACGGATGACTGTCAGGTCAAAGAGGCCATCGTCGGCCACGGCCAGGGGAGCCTGTTTCATACCTCCGCCATTGTACTGGCCGATGGCTACCGACATGCTGAAGACCTCGGGCTCGATGGTCTGGTCATCGGTGGTAATGGTGGTGTGGGTGGTTTTAAAAGAGAAGAGACTGGCGAAGATATGCACGAAATAGGAAAGGGGGTTGCCTTTGCCCAGTTCCTTGTCGCGGTTGGCTTTTTCCAGCACCATGGCATCGAAGCCCATGCCCGCGATATTCACGAAGTAACGTTGGGCCGTTCCCCCGTCGTGGTGGTGATACCTGAGCAGGCCCACATCCTGGACAAAGATATGGTGGCGCACGATCAATGCGATAGCCTTTCTGTAGTCATTGGGAATCCCGAACATCCGGCACCAGTCGTTGCCTGTGCCTACAGGAATCATGCCCAGGAGAATTGTGGAAGGATCAGCATGATGCTGGGTAAAAATGCCGTTCACCACTTCGTTGAGGGTTCCATCGCCTCCGACGACGATGAACTTATGGAAACCTGCCTGGATATATTTCCGCGTGAGCTCGATGGCATGGCCCCGGTGGCGGGTGAAAAAACTCATGTAATCCAGTCCGGCCTCAGCCATTAAACCGGTGATTCTTTTCCAGTCCTGCTTGCCTTTTTGTTTTCCCGCGTTGGGGTTGACAATGATAAACCACTTTTCGGAAGTCTGCGCCATGTTACCTGATTAACCGTTGGTCCCGCATACAGTGTCAGCCCGTTATTTTCTGCATGAATTCATAGTTCTCATCCATCACCTCCAGGTAACGGAACTGGGCCAGACTCCTGACCTTATTATGGCCGGGATAAGCCGTTTTGTAGTAGGTATCCCCGTTGAGGTAATCGGCCAGGAAGCGGATGGTCTGTTCCCACACCATATAGCGGCAGCCGAAAGCCAGGTGGCTGCGTTCCTCCTGCGTCAGGAAATTACCGCTCCCGGCAAGGTAGCCTTCGGCAAAAGCCGCATAGTACTCCCGGTTAAAGCCGATTTTCGTCAGGTCCGGTTCATCTTCCGGGGCGGTGTTGCCCAGGGTACGGATGGCATCCCCGAAATCAAAGAGTGCCGATCCGGGCATGACGGTATCCAGGTCGATGATGCAGAGGATCTCCCCGTTTTCGTCGAAGAGGACATTATTGATTTTGGTATCGTTATGGGTGATACGCAGGGGAAGGGTCCCTGCATCGAGCCACTCCTGGAGAAGGGTCATCTCTCCGGCCATCGCCAGAAGCCGGTCGATATAGGGTCTCATTTCGGCCACCCGGCCCGCCAGATCCTGGTTGATCGCTTCCTTGAACTGTTGCAGGCGTCCTTTGCCGTTGTGAAAGCCGGGAATGGTCTCTATCAGTAGTACCCCGGGAAGATCAGCCAGTTGCCGCTGGAAATGGCCGAAAGCCTTGCCTGCACTGAAAGCCTGAGCAGGGTCTGTCACCTCTTCGATCCCCTGGCTCCCCCTGACAAAGAGAAAAAGGGTCCAGAAGTTGCCCTCCTCATCGTTGACAAAATAACGGCCATCGGGCGCCGGAATATAATGCATCACCTTCCGGTCGATCTCGGGTTCCCCGGTGGCCATCAGCTTCTTCCGGATATGACCCGTCACCTTGACGATATTGTCCATCATACCCTCCACATTCTTGAAGATCAGATGGTTCTTCCTTTGCAGGATCAGGTCGGGAACCCGCTCGGGAGTAGTAATCAGGAAGGTATCATTGATATGGCCGTGGCCAAAAGGTTTCCATGAGGTCATCGGTACTTCCATGCCAAAGCGACCAAGGAGATCTAAGATTTTAGTTTCGTTCATACGATAGTTTTTATCTGAAAGGAGGACCGGAGTCGTCCCACAGGTCCGATACATTTATAATTATATTTTTCCATTCGCAACCCCGGGCCCCGTGAGCAGTCCGGCCCGGCAGGTCTGACGGATCAGGAGCAAGGAGCCCTGAAGGTCAGGCGCAAGGAGCAAGGTGTCCTGAAGGTCAGGAACAAGGAGCCCTGAAGGTCAGGAAGTCAGTGTTTTACCACAAGACCGGAGGATACTCTCCGGAAGCGACCAGTGCCCTGATTTGCTCCTGGGCCATGGGTTTATCTTCGCGGTAGGTCACGCCAAACCAGGGAGAGTCACAGGAGAGTACTTTCGTGGATATCCTTTTATTGAGGATGTTTTCGTTGATCAGCAGGGGAATGAAATATTCCGATTTGGGTTCGTCACCCTTTTCCTGGAGAAAGCGGGTGAATCCTTCGTGGAGCAACCCGAAAACAGGGGGTTTCAGTCCCCAGAAGTTCATGCTGACAGGAGTATCCTCCTCCAGGGGGAAGCGTCCTTCAGGTTCATAGAAGTGAATACCGTCGGGGTCGCGCTGTATTTTCGTCCGTTCGACCACCCCGGTGAGGTATCCCCGTTCATCGGAGATGCAAACGCCCCGGCTGACGGAGCCGTATTCGGAGAGGGTATTGCTGACCCGGTAACCGATCATGGCATATTCCGATGCATCGGTTGAGTTTTCGAGGAAGCGGGCCATCACCTCATAAGCCTGGCGGCCATAGAAGTCGTCGGCATTGATGACGGCAAAGGGTTCATGGACCAGTCCATCGGCCATCCAAACGGCATGAGCGGTTCCCCAGGGTTTTTCGCGGGTAGGGTTCAGGGAGAACTCTGCGGGGATTTTGTCTAGCGACTGGTAGGCATAGTCAAAGGCGATTTTACCGGTCAGGCGGGGCTCAAAGCGGGCCTTGAACTGGTCGGCAAAGTCAGTACGAATAATAAAAACCACCTTTCCGAAGCCGGCGCGGATGGCATCATAAAGGGAGTAATCGATAATGGCCTCACCATTGGGGCCGATTTCGTCGAGCTGCTTGAGCCCGCCGTAGCGGCTGCCCATGCCGGCGGCCAGGATGACAAGGGTGGGTTTCATAACGGTCTATTTTAAGGAAGTTCTGATTTTCTGGCGAATATAGTTTTTTTTTAACGATCGGCCCAAGTTGGAAAAAATTTTCAAAAGTCACCTCCACCTTTATAAAATAAGCCCTATTAAACCGGCGGGAGCTGGGTGTCCATCCGGGATGCCCAAAGGAGGAGGTGCAGGGGCACAGGCTACTCTTCGCTGCCGGTGGCCTCCTGCTGATACCAGGAGGCATATTTCCCATAGGAGGCAGCGATCCGTTTCACCTCGCCTTCGAGGAGGTCGGGACTGATGTCCTTGACTTTTTTGGCGGGTACGCCGGCCCACACCGTGCCTCCCGGGATGAGGGTTCCTTTGGTAACGACGGCTCCCGCGGCAATGATGGAGTTGCTTTCCACCACGACATCATCGAGGATCACCGCTCCGATGCCTACCATGACATTGTCATGAAGGGTACAGCCATGGACCACCGCCTGATGAGCAATGGTTACATTGCTGCCAATATGGGTGGGGGACTTCCGGTAGGTGGCGTGGATCACCGCATTGTCCTGGATGTTGGTATTGTTGCCAATAGTAATGGAGTGGACATCTCCGCGGATGACCGCCCCGTACCACACACTGCAATCGTCACCCATCACCACATCACCAATAATGACGGCCGTTTCGGCCAGAAAACAATGGTTGCCGATCTGCGGAACCTTTCCCGGAAGGGGTCTGATTAATGCCATAACTACTCTGTTTTTATTATTCCGGACAAATATACAAAACCCTAAAGAATAACTTTAATCAGGGTGGACATTACAAATATTGGTTATTTTTACGCCGTTTAAATCCACATTCATGAAGGAAACAAAAGTCATTGAACTGGATGAGGTGGCCATCCGGTTTTCAGGGGATTCCGGTGACGGGATGCAACTCACAGGAACCCTTTTTTCAGATGCTTCGGCCCTTCTGGGCAATGATATAGCCACTTTCCCTGATTATCCGGCGGAAATCAGGGCCCCACAGGGGACGGTTGGAGGAGTCTCAGGATTTCAGGTGCAGTTTGGCAAAAAAGAGATCAACACCCCGGGTGACTTTGCCCATGTTCTGGTGGCCATGAACCCGGCTGCGGTCAAAGCCAATGCCAAATTCATGAAACCTGGAGGAACTATCATTTATGATGAAGACACCTTCGACGAAAAGCACTTCCAGAAAGCAGGCTTTACCACCAATGATCCCTTTGCGGAACTCAACCTGATCGATTACACGAAGATAGGGGTGCCGGTAACGAGCATGACCCAGGAGAGCCTGAAGGATATGGGACTTGACAACAAGAGCATCCTGCGCAGCAAGAATATGTTTGCGCTCGGACTGGTATGCTGGATGTTTGACCGGCCGCTCGATTACATTGAAGAGTATATCCATGCGAAATTCAGCCGGAAACCGTTGGTGGTGGAATCCAACCTGCGGGTGTTGCATGCGGGTTACAACTACGGGATGAACCTGCAGCATATGACGCCTCAGTATGTGGTGCATCCGGCCAGGATTGAGCCGGGGCTCTACCGCAATATCAACGGGAACCAGGCCACCGCCTGGGGGCTGCTGGCTGCCGCCGAGAAGTCGGACCGGCCTTTATTTGCCGGCTCCTACCCCATCACGCCCGCCACGGAGATCCTGCAGGTCCTGGCAGAACGCAAAGACCTGGGTGCCAAAACTTTCCAGGCTGAAGACGAGATTGCGGGAATCACCACCGCCCTGGGAGCCTCCTTTGCCGGCCATCTGGCGGTGACGACCACCTCCGGGCCGGGGTTTGCCCTGAAGTCGGAGGCGATAGGGCTGGCCGTGATGGCTGAGCTTCCGCTGGTCGTGGTCAACGTGCAACGGGGAGGCCCCTCCACCGGGTTGCCCACCAAGACCGAACAGTCCGACCTGCTACAGGCCCTCTACGGGCGCAACGGGGAGAGCCCTGCCGTGGTGCTGGCCGCCAGCACCCCCTCCGATTGTTTCTGGTTCGCCTTCATGGCCGCCAAAATAGCCCTCGAGAGGATGGTCCCGGTGATCCTGCTCACCGATGGGTTTCTGGGCAACGGCAGTGAACCGTGGAAAGTGCCATCCATGGCTGAGCTTCCGGAGATCACACCCCGTATCGCCCTCAACAGGGAGGAGTACCAGCCCTACCGGCGTGACCCCAAGACTTACGCCCGCTTCTGGGCCTGGCCCGGCATGGAAGGATTCGCGCACCGCATCGGCGGCCTCGAGAAGAATATCTCCGGTAATGTGAGCCACGATCCCGACAACCACCAGAAGAACTGCGAAATCAGGGAAGCCAAGGTACAGAAGGTTGTCGATCTGGTGCCCGACCTGGAAGTCTGTGGCGACCCGGAAGGAGACCTCCTGCTGGTCAGCTGGGGAGGAACCTTCGGCCATACCATCAATACCGTCAGGGAACTGCGCAAAAAGGGTAAGAAGGTGAGCCTGGCCCATTTCAACTATATCAAGCCGCTGCCCGCCAATACCGCCGAAGTATTCAGCAAATTCAAAAAAATTCTGGTCTGCGAAATCAACCTGGGACAATTCGTGGCCTACCTGCGTGATAAGGTACCCGGAATGGCCTATTACCAGTACAACAAGGTCAAAGGGTTGCCCTTTACGGTGCAGGAACTGGAAGAAGCAGTCATTAAACATCTGGAGGCTTAAATCATGAGTGAGTTAAAGTATACCGTCAAGGATTTCAAGAGTGAGAATGAAGTACGCTGGTGCCCGGGATGTGGTGATTATGCCATCATGAATGGGATTCAGCGGGTGATGGCTGAAATGGGTGTGGACCACAAGGACTATGCGGTGATCTCGGGTATCGGCTGCAGTTCGCGCTTTCCTTATTATATGAGCACCTACGGGTTTCATACCATCCATGGCAGGGCGACCGCCGTGGCCTCAGGAGTGAAGTGTGCCAATCCTTCCCTGAATGTTTGGGTCATCACCGGTGATGGCGATGCCATGGCCATCGGGGGCAACCATTTCATCCATCTGGTGCGGCGCAATATCAACCTGAATGTGATCGTCTTCAACAATAAAATATACGGACTGACCAAAGGGCAGTATTCGCCCACTACCGACCGGGGGTTTAAAACCAAGACATCTCCCTACGGAACCATTGAGGATTCATTTGTGCCCGGGCAGTTGGTTATCGGCGCAGGGGGTTCCTTTTATGCCCGGACCATCGACACCAACCTGAAGATGAGCCAGGAGGTCTACCAGGCGGCCGCTCTTCACCAGGGAACTTCCATCGTGGAGGTCCTCCAGAACTGTGTCATCTTCAACAACGGGGTGCATGAGCAGATCACCGACCCGGCCTTCCGCCAGGAACGGCAGTTGATGCTCCGGCACGGGGAACCCATGCTCTTCGGCGAAGATAACCGCAAGGGGCTGATATTTGAAAAAGGAAAGCTCAAGGTGGTAACCATCGGCGAAAATGGGGTCACCCTTGACAATATTCTGGTTCACGATGCCGAAGATCCCGATCCCGGTCTCCACCTGGCCCTGATCAACATGAAGCTTCCGGCATTCCCGGTGGCTTTCGGTGTCATCCGCAGCGTTAAGGCTCCCGTCTACGACCAGGAGATGGAGCTCCAGATCGCCGGGGTGAAGAAGAACAGCAAAATCACCTGCATGGATGACTTGCTCCGGTCGGGCAACACCTGGGAGGTGAAGGAGAACGGTTTTGAACCCGGCCCGGAGGGATGCCCCGGCCGTAGTGCGATCCTCTGACCTGGTCATCAGGGGCCTCCCTCTGATTTTCCGGATGCTTTCCTGCACATCCCCCCAACAAAGCACCTGTAATAGGAATCTGACCAAAAAAAACCCTGCCTGCCGGGCAGGGTTTTTTATTTATTGCTATTTTTCACCCAAAATGGAAGTATGACCGACCTGGATAAAATCACGCTGTCGGCAGTTTATAAAAACAGGAAGAGCGACCGCGACATCTTCCACGAACTGATGCCCACCAAGGTCAAGGAGGTCCTGCTGGTGGCCACGCTCTACGACTCCTATAATATTGTCAGGGAAGGGCAGTTCAGTGACAAGATCTTTGGCGAATACCTGCAGCTCAACCTATACGCGGCACCCCGGTTCACGAGTGCCAACACCCGGGAGGAGGCACTTCAACTCCTTGAAGCCCGGGATTATGACCTGGTCATTGTCATGGCTGGGGTGGACAAAAAAATGCCCCTTCAGACCGCCAGGGAGATCTATGACAAGAAGCCCAATACGCCCATTCTGCTGCTGGCCAACAACAATGCCGACCTGAAATATTTCAAGACCGAAGTCCAGAAGATTGACTTTATCGACCGTACTTTTGTCTGGAACGGCAACTCCAATGTCTTTCTGGCGATGATCAAATACGTGGAAGACCGCAAGAACATCGCTCCAGACACCAAGTTAGGGAATGTGAGAGTGATCCTGCTGGTGGAGGACAGCATCCAGTATTATTCGAGGTACCTGCCCACGCTCTATGCCACCATCATGAGCCAAACCCAGAACCTGGTGGAGGACGATTCCAGTGATGAACTGCATATCATCCTGAAGATGAGGGCACGCCCGAAGGTGATTCTGGTCAGCACCTATGAAGAGGCCGTCGACATCATCAACACTTACAAGGATTACCTGTTGTGCGTGATCTCCGACGTCAAGTTTGAGAAGAACAGCTTTGATGACGAGGAGGCCGGGGTCAAGCTGCTCCAGTACGTCAACAGTGTGATGCATTTCCCGATCCCCTTGCTGTTGCAGTCGCACGATATCGTCAACGCCGAGAAGGCCCGTCAGATCGGGGCCGACTTCATCGACAAGAATTCAGAAAGCCTCTCGCTCGACATCCTCAATTTTCTCTACCGGAGGTTGGGATTTGGCAATTTCGTTTTTAAAGATCCCAGTGGCACCCCTCTGATGGAAGCCCGTAACCTGCAGGAATTCGAGGAGATGTTCCGCATCGTTCCAGACACGGCCCTGGAATACCATGGCAGCCGCAACTCCTTCAGCACATGGTTAATGGCCCGCGGTGAAATCAACATGGCCGAACAGTTGAAACCTTTTCAGACGGCTGATTTCAAGAGTACGGAAGAGCTGCGGCGGTTTTGCCTTGATGTTTTCCGCCAGGTGCGGATCAAGAAACTTCAGGGGAGGATCATCCGGTATGAGCCCGATCTGGCCCCTTCCAACCGGTTTGTGATCCGCATTGGCAAGGGTTCTCTGGGAGGCAAAGGGCGTGGGATGGCCTTCATCAGCAATTTCATCGAGAGCATTGACTTCCGCAAGATCATCCAGGGAATCAACATCAGGATACCTCCTACAGCAGTGATCGGGGTGAGTGAATTCGACCGATTTCTGGAGTACAACAATCTCTACAGCGACATATACAGCAGCAACGACTACCATCATATCCGGAGTCAGTTTCTGGAGGCCCGTTTTGACGATGCCATGAACGAGCATCTGCTCAGCTACCTGAAGGTGATGACCAAGCCATTGGCCATCAGGTCGTCGGGGCTTTTTGAAGATTCGCTGGTGCAGCCCTTTGCCGGGGTCTATGCCACCTACCTGATTCCCAACAACCACCCTGATCTGGCGATACGGTTCGAACAGTTGGTCACGGCCATCAAGCTGGTATATGCCAGTATTTTCACCGAGTCAGCCCAGATGTATTTCGAGGCGATCAGTTACAAGATCGAAGAGGAAAAAATGGCGGTGATCATTCAGGAGGTGGTGGGGCATGAGTTCAACGGCAAATTCTATCCCCACATTTCGGGGGTAGCCCACTCCTATAACTATTATCCTGTGGCTTATATGCAGCCTGAAGACGGGGTGTCGGTGACCGCCCTGGGGTTGGGGATGTATGTGGCCGGAGGGGAAAGTGCCTTCAGGTTCTGTCCGAGGTACCCCTCTATCAACTCGGTATCGCTGAAAGACCAGATCAGGGAATCGCAGCGTCATTTCTATGCCATTGACATGAGCCGTACCACCTTTGACCTGGCTCAGCAAGGGGAAGATGCCGCCATCCGCCGCTACCGGGTCAAAGAAGCCGAAGCCGATGGCACCCTCGACCTGTGTGTCTCGACTTATATCATAGAGAACGACTATTTGGTTCCGGGGATGACCTTTCCGGGGCCCAGGGTGGTGGATTTCAGCAATATATTGAAATATAACGCCATTCCGCTGGCCGACACCCTCAAGGTGTTGCTCAAACTGTTTCGCGAAGCCATGGGCTCCCCTGTGGAAATGGAGTACGCCATTGACCTTAAACCCGGCGACCACCGGCACCCCACCTTCTATATTCTCCAGATCAAACCCCTGATCAGGTCAGAAGAGCAAATCGATATCGATCCGCTGTCACATGACCCCGACAACCTGCTGATGTATGCAGAGAAAGGCATGGGCAACGGAATCATGCGCCACATTACCGATGTGGTTTACGTGGAACCCCATCGTTTCAGCTCGGTCATCACCCAGGAAATCGCCCGGGAGGTAAGTGAGTTCAACAAGTATTTCGAGGAGACCAAAACCGAATACATCCTGATCGGTCCGGGCCGGTGGGGGACGAATGATCATTTCACAGGCATCCCCGTTTATTGGGCAGGTATTTCCAGGGCCAGGGTGATCGTTGAAATAGGCATGCAGGATTTTCCCCTCGAAGGCTCCCTGGGGTCCCATTTCTTTCATAATGTCACGTCCATGAACGTGGGTTACTTTTCGATTCCCTACAACTCAGCCAGTTCCTTTCTCAGGATGGAACTTCTGGAGCAACAGGAGGTGGTGCGCACGGCAGGCTATATCCGCCATGTAAGGTTTGAAAAGCCGCTGACGGTGATGATGGACGGTCGCTCGCGGCAGGCCTTGATCAGGATGGAATCCTGATCCAAAAATCATGTTCAGGGGAAGAACGGTGTATTCCAGATCTCATAGGCGCGTTCCGCCTGGAAGATCAGCATATCATGGCCGTTTTGAACGGTAGCCCCTTGCTGGCGGCCCAGGGCCATAAAGCGGGTTTCTGCAGGATTATAAACCAGGTCGAAGAGGAGGTGACGGGGTGTCACCAGGTGATAAGGCAGAGGAGGAGAATCCTCTATCCGGGGGAAGGTTCCCAGGGGGGTGGCATTAATGATGATGGAATACTCCTCCATGATTTGAGGGGTGAGGCCGGCATAGCTGATGCTATTCTGCTCCCGGGGCTGGCGTGAAACCAACAGGAATTCTATTCCGGCTTCATGGAAGGCATATCGCACGGCTGCGGAAGCTCCACCGCTGCCCAGGACCAGGGCTTTCCGGTGCCCCGGCCCCAACAAGGGGGAGACACTGGCCCAAAAACCATAAACATCGGTATTAAAACCCTCCAAAAACCGCTGGTCCCCGCTCCGGATCACCCGTACCGTATTCACTGCCCCCGCCCCTGCAGCCACGGGGTCAAGACGGTCGAGAAAGGGAATCACCTGCTGCTTGTAGGGAATGGTTACGTTGAAGCCCGCCAGGTCAGGATGAGCCTCCAGCACTTCCGGCAACCGGCTGATCGCCTCCAGCTCCAAATTAAGGTACTGCTCCTCCTTCCCCTCCCGGAGGAATTTATCCGTGAAATAAGATCTGGAAAAGGAGTGCCCCAGGGGAAAACCGATCAGTCCGTAGGTTCTCATACCTCCTATTTCAGGGGAGTGTATGACTTGATGAGTTTGCTGACCGAATCGTTCTGTGCTGCTTTGGGGAAAACCCTGAAAAGGTTATCGTGCCTGTTGAAATCGAGTTTCAGGGCAGTCTCCAGAAGAAGGGCGGCTTCTTTCTCGTCGTTGGTCTCAAAGAGATAACCGGCAAGATGATACTTGATGACCGCATCATTGGTATTGTGGCGGATCCCTTTTTTCAAGGTGCTGATGGCCTCGCTCACCATTCCGTTCTGGTGGAGGAATTCAGCAAAATAGATCCATATTTCGGAATTGCCGGGATTGAGGTGAGCGGCCTTTTTGAACGCCTTACGGGCTTCCCTGACCTGGCCGGCATCGGCTAGCACCCGGGCATAAGTGAACCAATAATCGGGCATCTCCTCTTCGATAGAGATGGCTTTGCGGATTAGTCTGAGACTTCCCCTGTAATTTTTCTCCACCCAAAGGACAATGCCGTAAGAGAAGAGGGCAATATCGTTGACGGCATTGATCGACAGGGCTTTCTGGTAATAGCGGCCAGCCATTTTATACCGCCCCTGGTTGAGATAACACTCTCCCATGTAACACCAGGCGTCATCATTTTCAGGATCAGATCTGAGGTATTCGCGGTAGGCAGCGATCGCTTCGCGGTATCTTTCGAGGTTAGCCAGGGAGTTGGCCTTGTTAAAAATGGCGTGGTAGAAGGTGTCATTCAGGGCCAGGGTATACTCATAAGCATCCAGGGCCTTATCGAAGCGGGAAGTACGGTTGTAGGCGATGCCCAGATTAAACCATACGGCCGGGTTGAAGGGGTCGATATCGAGGTAAAGGTTATAGAAGCGAATGCTCTTTTCGGGGTATCCGAACTGGTCATAGAAATAACCCAGGTCATTGAGGACCATTTCATTTTCGGGATCGACCCTATAGGAGCGCTCGAAATAGAGCAGGGCCATTTCGAGGTTACCGACTGAAATATAGGAGGTCCCGATATGATAAAGGACATCGGCCAATTCCTCCCCGGCGAGGGCAACGGCTTTTTTGAAACAGGATTCGGCTTTCTGTTTGTCGTCTAAAAGGAGGTGGCTGGTACCCTGCATGAGGTAGAGATCGGAATTATCACCATCGATCTGCTCCAGAAAGGCCAGTTCATCGAGGGCTTGGTCCGGTTTTCCCTTGTTGATCAGGTACTGGACATAGCGGATCCGAACAGGCAAGGCAGAAGGATGGATCTTCATAGCCTGTTCAATGGCCAGATGTCCGTTCTCATAATCTCCCTCATCCATCAGATAATCGATGATGGCCTCGAACTCACTGACATCAAAATATTGGGGATTGCCTGTCCGGAGCGATTCCCTGAACCTGTCATAAGCTGCCAGTGCGTCCTGTTCATCGTAATAATCACGGGCGTCTTCGCTCATACTTACCTGATTAATGCTGCAAATGTATAAAAACCTTTTAATATCAAACTAAAATCTACTTTTGATGCTGAACCCTCAACAAATCATTAACTGTTTTAACCGGGTTGAAAGTCTCTACGGGCACTTCCACGAAGAGGGTGTTCCAGTCACTCATCGCCCCGTTCCATAGTCCGGGCAACTCCTGGGCCTTCAGTTCTCTGCCGTCCTTTGATTTGTGGGAGATAAACCCGGTTTGGGGATCTCTGAAGGCCATCAGGTCGTATTTTTCACCTTTATAATTCCGGAGTCCGCAGACCAGATCGACCGGGTTGAAATGGGTGGCATTGCTGGCAATGGCCAACTGTTGCGGATGTTTCTGGTCGATTTGGACGCTTTCGGCAATCTGGAGGGAGGTCGTGCCATCCTGATTCAGGGCCCAGAAGGGGCCACCACCCGGTTCACCCAGATTGCGGACCATTCCGCAGACCCGCAGGGGACGGTTGAACTTCTCACGCAAATACTGCACCAGATCTTCCTTTTCGGTATAATAGTGGTCCTGGTCGGGTCGGGTGTTCAGGGTATTCTCCAGGAAGCCGGCCGCTTCAGCCAGGAATGCGCTCTCAATGGAATGGGAATACTTCTCATTCAGCGCTTTCTGGTAGCGGAACAGCTGCTCCTGTGTTTTAAGGAGCAACCCGGCCAGGGCCATTTTGTAGGTATAGGTAGGTTCCTTCAGTCTATCGGGGACCACATTGTCGATATTCTTGATGAAGACCAGGTCGGCCTCCAGATCGTTGAGGTTCTCGAGGAGGGCACCATGGCCGCCGGGGCGGAAAAGCAGGGATCCGTCATTCTCCCGGAAGGGCTCATTATGGAGGTCTACGGCAATCGTGTCGGTCGATGGTTTCTGATGGCTGAAGCCCACTTCAAAGGTCACGCCGAATTGGGCTTCGTAGCTCCCTTTCACCCGGGTCAGCAATGCCCTGAAAGCGGATTCATGTTCCGGAGAGACGGTGAAATGGAGCCTGACCACCCGGTGGGCATCGCAGGCATAGTGGACCCCTTCCACCAGGTGTTCTTCAAAGGGGGTACGGCAAGCGTCGTCGTACTTGTGGAAGAGGAGCAGTCCTTTAGGCAGGTTGCCATACTGGAGCCCTGCGGGGGTCAACAGGTATTCCAGCAGGGTTTTGAGGGTCACCCGGGCACCAGCCGCGGCAATGGTTGCCTTGAGATCGGCGGCAAAGGCAAAATCATCGATTCTTTGCAGAAACTCCCGGGCATCCTTGTTCGCTGCCAGCACCTCCGTTTCCTGTTTTCCGGCACGGAGGTCATCGAGCGCCGTAAAGAGGGCCTTGAACATGCGGCTGGCGGCACCCGAAGCTGGGACGAACTTCATGATGCGGGTCCCCGTGGCGCATTGCTCCGTGAAGCGTACCTTCAGGCGATCGATCTCTTTGGCGTCCAGGGTGATGATCCCGTTTCCGGGAGAGGCCGCCTCCACCACCGGAAGGAATGGAAACCCGGTGCGGAAATAGCCGATCTGCCTGACTACTTCTTCCAGATCGTTTCCGCGGGCAGCGATTTGTGCTTTATCTTTTTCAGTAAACATAATCGTCAGGTTTTTCTTTTAAAAATAGGAATTTTACCATTGAAAAGCACCTTTATTGGGGTGATCCGGCAAAAAGTTTTCACTGGATTTTTCAACAGGCAGAGAGCAGAAGCGGAATACCCTGAAAACCGCATGGCGGGCAGGGGAATTCTGTTATTTTTGGAGCATCAAAGGCGAGACAGGTATGGGGGCATTTGCATGGGGGCATCAGGGGAGGTATAACAGCTTCGGGCCGCATTTCCGGAAGATTTTCGGAGGGGATAAGGTTCAGAAGATCAGCATTGATGCAGGATTTACCTGTCCGAACCGTGATGGGGTCCGCGGAAAGGGAGGGTGCACCTACTGCAACAATGCGGCTTTTTCGCCGGGATTGGCGAAGGAGAAGCGGCCTGTGAGCCGCCAGCTGGAGGAGGGAATTGCCTTTTTTGCGCATAAATACCAGGGGATGAAATACCTGGCCTATTTTCAATCTTTCAGCAACACCTATGCTCCGGTAGACCACCTGCGGGCACTCTACAGGGAGGCGCTGGCCTTTCCCGGGGTGGCCGGACTGGTCATAGCCACGCGGCCCGATTGTCTGGAAGAAGAAACCCTGGATGAACTGGCAGCCTTGTCCGGGCAGACCTATGTGATGCTGGAACTGGGTGTGGAGTCACATCTCAACCGGACGCTGGAGGCCATCAACAGGGGACACACCTTTGAGGAGTCGGCCAGGGCGCTGGAAAGGGCCGCCGCCAGGAAGATCCGGACCACTGCCCATATGATCCTGGGGCTTCCGGGGGAGAGTCATGCGGATTTCCTCGATCAGGCCTCCGTGATTTCACAACTGCCTGTGAATAACCTGAAACTCCACCAGATGCAAATCCACCGGGGTACGGTGATGGCCCACGAATACCGGAAAGATCCTTCCCGCTTTCACCTCTTCACCGCCGATGAATATGCCTCCCTGGTGGTCAGCTACCTCGAACGGCTCCATCCGGCCATTTCAGTGGAACGCTTTACCAGCCAGGCCCCGGCATCCTTGCTGGTCGCCCCTTCGTGGGGACTCAAAAACTACGTTTTCACCCATAAAGTCGAAAAACTACTCGAGGAGCAACAGACCTTCCAGGGTGCGAAATATGAATCGGGAATGAGGGAATCTTGAGTCTTGAGTCTTCTCGACTGAGTCGAGACTCCGCTTCGCTTCGTGAGTCTTGAGTCTTGAGTCTGGAATCTTGAATCTTGAATGGGGGAATCGGGAATCCTGAATCCTGAATCTTGAATGTGGGAATCTGGAATGAGGGAAGTGGGCTCAATAGGTGCATTTTGAGATCCGTTCGAAGGCCAGGTTAGCTGAAATAATCGCCATGGGGAGGCCGGCACCCGGAATGGTAGAAGCCCCGGCGTAGAAGAGGTTTTTGAACTCCTCGTCGAAATTCCTGGGACGGAAGGCACCTATCTGCATGATCTTATGCGACAGTCCGAGTCCGCTACCGCGGTGAAGGTTGAATTGCTCCTTCCATTCCAGAGGGGTGTAGATGGTCTTGGTGACGATATCGGCGGTGATATCCTGGCCGATCCGTTTTCCAAAATCGGTGATGATGCTCATGGCAATCTCCTCACGGTCCGACCAGTCGGGTTTGTAGCGCAAGTCGGGAACCGGGCAGACGAAGAAAAGGCTTTCGCACCCCTCTGGGGCACAACGGTCGTTGTATTTGGAGATGACGTTGACGTAGTAGTAGGGTTTCTGGAGGGTATCGGGATTGACACGAACATCGCGGGCGTACGCTTCGAAGTTATCGCCCAGGAAGTAGTTGTGATGGTTGACATGGGGGAGCTTCCCGCGGATCCCCACATAGATGGTCATGTAGCCCATGGTCCACTCCATCCGGTCCAGCTTTTCAGGAGAGAAGGCCTTGCGGTTCAGAACAGTCCCCCTGAAGACGGCCGCATCGGCGTTGGCCAGGAAGAGGTCGGCCTTCCATTCCTTGCCGTTCCGGTCGGTGAAAGCCTCCAGCCGGCCGTTGGCGCCCCTGAAGCCGGTGATCTCGGTGTTGCAGGTGATTTTCACCCCAGCCTTGTCGAGTTCGCGCCCCAGTCCCTCCACAATGCCGTACATCCCTCCTTCGACATTGTAATAGCCATCGTGCATGAATTCGGTATAGGAAAGAAGGGTATAGACAGCGCTGGTGTCAAAAGGGGTTCTGCCCAGAAAAAAGGCCACCAGGGAGACCATTCTGCGGGCTTCGGCCGACTGAAAATAACGGTTGACCTGCTGGTTGAATTTACGGAAAAGAATGGGCAGGTGGACCGGGTTGACCCGCATGAGCGCCAGTCCGAAATCAAAAAGAGAATCGAAATTCTGCTTAATGACAATATCGACGGTATCGTGGAAGATCCTCCGGCATTTATCGAGGTAACGCTTCATTTTCTCCCCGAAATCGGGTTCCACGCCTTCAAACTGGGCTGCCAGCCGGTCAATATCCTTATAAAGGTACCAGGTCTTGGTACTATTGCTGAAGTTGACCGTATAGAGGGGGTCAAGTTCGACGTATCTGAAAGGCAGGTCAATGCCGCAATAGTCGGCAAATTGTTTGAATTCGTAGGACATGCTGAAGAAGCTCGGGCCGGTGTCAAAGATGAACCCCTCCTTTTTAAGCTGGTTCAGTCTGCCCCCGGGCTGGCTGTTCTTCTCTACGATTTCGACGCTATAGCCGCTTTTGGCTAGCCGCAGGGCCGCCGCCAACCCGGCCAGTCCGGCCCCCACTACCAGTATGTGCTTTCCCATTCCGT
>ERZ1645192.2078-NODE-2078-length-16660-cov-6.128094_pt1 | contig 16660 bp, 11 predicted proteins | sample MGYA00575354_ERZ1645192 | MGnify/ENA primary metagenome ERZ1645192 (study PRJEB40844, sample SAMN11349763) | freshwater sediment metagenome | isolation source: river sediment | host: Sediment | place: India: Faizupur Khadar , New Delhi | collected 2017-02-21 ... | reverse complement strand
CCGTGATGAGCGGATTCGACGAGATGTGGCGGGATAAAATCCTCAGCTTCAACGCCCACATCACGGTGACGGGCTACGGCATCATTGAGGACGAGGAGGAACTGGTCGATACGATTGCCGGTGTGGATCAGGTGACCGGCGCGGCCCCGTTTGTGCAGGGGATCGTGTTTGTCCAGTATCACGACCGCGTGTACACGCCGATGGTGCGGGGCGTGGATCCGGTCCGCGAGATTACCGTCAGCAAGATCCCCGCGAACATGGTGGCGGGGAAGTACTCCGTCGAAGGCGAGGATGTGGTGATCGGCAAGGATCTGGCGGCGCGTCTCGGGGTTGGTGTCGGCGACAAGCTGCTGGTGTATTCGCCCAACAACTTCGCCAATCCGGACGAGGTTCACCTGCCCGAGGAACTGGTCGTGGCGGGAATTTTCGAGGTGGGGATGTGGGAGTTCGACATGGGGTTCCTGATCACCTCGATTGCCAAGGCCCGTGAGTTGTATGGAATGGAGCAGGGATGCCACGCGATCCAGGTGATGACCAGCGATCCGCTGCGCCCGGATGAAACAGCCCTCAGGATTCAGCAGGCGATCGGGTCCGAATTCGATGTCGAAACGTGGATCCAGCAGAACCGCCAGCTTTTCGCCGCGCTGCGCGTCGAGAAAAACATGATGTTCTTTCTGCTGATCTTCATCACCGTGGTCGCCGCCTTCGGCATTACCAACACGCTCATCACCGTGGCGGTTCAGAAGACGCGGGAGATCGGACTGCTCAAGGCCCTGGGCTTCAGTTCGGGGAGCATCATGCGGGTGTTCTTCTGGCAGGGATGGATCGAGGGGGTCATCGGAACCGTCGCGGGCATCGGGTTCGGGCTCCTGGTCCTCCAGTACCGCAACGACCTGATGTTCTTCCTGAACAGTCGCTTCCGTCTCGAGCTGTTCCCGAAGGAGCTTTACCATCTCAGTGAGATTCCTGCCGTCATCTCATGGGCCGATATTTCTGTGATCGCGGTGGCCGTCATGATCATCTGCACGCTGGCGGGGCTGGTGCCGGCGTACCGGGCCGCGAAGCTGGATCCGGTCAGCGCGTTGAGGTACGAGTAGCGATGAGTGTGAACGACATTCATATCGAGGCGCAGAACCTGCACCGGATCTACACGATCGGCAACTCGTCCCTGCACGTCCTGAAGGGGGTTTCCCTGAACGTGAAGAGGGGCGAAACGTTGTCCATCATGGGCGCGAGCGGCGCCGGCAAGAGCACGCTGCTTCATCTTCTCGGCGGTCTCGATCAGCCGTCGCAGGGGCAGGTGCTCTTCAATGGTCGGAGCCTGTTCGACCTGCCCGGCAGGGCCCGGAACGAAATTCGCGCGACGAAGATGGGGTTCGTGTTCCAGGCGTACCATCTCCTGCCTGAACTGGATGTGCTGGAAAATGCGATGCTTCCCGCGATGAGTCGCTTTGGAGCCTGCCACATGGCGGCAAGGAATCGCCAGCGCGCGATGGATCTCCTGGAGCAGGTCGGGCTGGGCGCGCGCGCGCGTCACCGGCCCATGGAGCTCTCGGGTGGCGAACAGCAGCGGGTGGCCCTGGCCCGTGCTTTGATGAACGATCCGGAGATTGTCCTCGCGGATGAACCCACCGGAAATCTGGATTCAGGAACCGGGGACCTGGTTCTGCAGTATTTGTTTGATCTGACAAAGAACCGCGGGCATACGCTCGTCGTGGTCACGCACAACGACGCGGTCGCGCGGCGTTGCGACCGCCAGATCATGCTGAAAGATGGAAGCTTGGTTTGATCCGGATTTCCGGCTAGAGTGATTAACAGGAGTTCAACACGATGAAGATCTACATGAATGGCAAGCTGGTGGACAAGGCGAAGGCCCACGTCTCCGTGTTCGATCACGGACTGCTTTATGGCGATGGCGTGTTCGAGGGCATCCGCGCCTACAACGGCCGTGTGTTCATGCTGGATGAGCATGTGGATCGGCTGTATCGGTCGGCGCAGGCGATTTCGCTTTCCATCCCGATGACGAAGAAGGAAATGGCCAGGGCGGTGATCATCGCGTGCAAGGCCAACAAGGTGGCGGACGGGTACATCCGCCTGGTGGTGACGCGCGGGGTCGGCACGCTGGGGCTGAATCCGTACACGTGCGAAACGCCGCAGGTCATCATCATCGCGGGCGGTATCCAGCTTTATCCCGCCAAGCTGTATGAGACGGGGCTGTCCGTGGTTACGGTCGGGACGGTGCGCAATCCGACAGAGGCCACGAACCCGCGGATCAAGAGCCTGAATTACCTGAACAACATCCTGGCCAAGATCGAGGCGATCAACGCGGGCGTGATGGAATGCGTCATGTTGAACCCGCAGGGTTATGTGGCGGAAGCGTCCGGAGACAACATCTTCATCGTGCGCGGCGATACGCTGATCACGCCGCCGCCCTGGTGTGGTTCTCTGGAGGGCATCACGCGGGCGGTGGTGATGAAACTGGCGCCGGAACACGGCTACAAGGTCAAGGAAGACGTGCTCGCGCGGTATGATCTCTATACGGCGGACGAAATGTTCCTGACCGGGTCCGCCGCCGAGATCATCAGCGTGGTCAACATGGATCGCCGGGTCATCGGGAGTGGCAAGCCTGGCCCCGTCACGAAGGAGCTTTCGCGCCATTTCCGGGCGTTTGCGCGGATTTCCGGCACGCCGATCAAGTGAGGAAGAATGGAGTGATGGGGCGTTGGAGTGGGGGAGTGCTGAGTTCGGAGCCGGGCTGATCAACACTCCAGTTCTCCAAGACTCCAGCACCTCAAGGAGTCCTGATGCTTTGCGAATCATGCAATGAACGGGAGGCGACGGTCCACCTGACCCAGGTGGCGGACGGCGCGGTCAAGAAGGTGCATCTCTGCGAGGAGTGCGCTGCCAAGAGCGGCTTTGACATCCACGGCCCGTTGTCCATCCAGGATATTCTCCTGGGCATGGGCCAGTCATCCAGTGATGCGGCGGCGGGGCCGGAGCGGTCCTGTCCGAAGTGCCATTTCCGGCGCGCGGATTTCAAGAAGACGGGGCGCCTGGGCTGTCCCGATTGCTACGAAACGTTTGCCGCGGAACTTCTTCCGCTCATCAAGGCCATGCATCGAAGCGACCAGCACATGGGCAAGGTCCCATCCCGCGAGGGAACGGCAGTTCGCTTGTCCACGGAGATCGCGGCCCTGCAGAAGGCCCTTGACCAGGCGATTGCCTCCGAAAATTACGAGGAAGCGGCCCGGCTCCGCGATCAGATCCAGGGCGCGCGGTCGCGCGCGGCGGGTCCTGAGAAGAAGGAGTCAACATGACGGTCGACGACCTTCTTAAGCAGCCCGGCGCCTGGCTTGCCGCGGGGAAGGACACCGGCACGGTTGTCAGCAGCCGGCTCCGGCTGGCGCGGAATCTCAAGAACCGGGCGTTCCCTGGCTGGGCCGGCGAAGACGAGTGCGAGCGTATCTGGAAGGATCTCCAGCCCGTTCTCGGCCAGCTCAGAAGCATGACGCCATCCTTTGCCCTCTCGATGGGCGAGATCGATCTCCTGGACAAGCAGGTTCTCTTCGAGCGGCACCTGATGAGCCGGGAGCAGGCCGAGAAGGGCAAGGGCAGCGGGCTGGTCGCGGCGGTCGACGAAAGCATGTCGATCATGGTCAACGAAGAAGATCACATGCGCCTTCAGGTCATGCGGCCGGGACTGGACCTGGATCGGACCTGGAAGGCCATCGACGCGATGGACAACGAGATCGAGCAGCACGTTTCGTACGCGTTCTCGCCGCGCTTCGGTTTTCTGACCGCCTGCCCGTCCAACGTGGGAACCGGCATGCGGGCCAGCGTGATGCTGCACGTCCCGGGGCTGGTGCTGGCGAACGAGATCAACCCGATCGTCAAGGGCGTGAGCAAGATCGGCCTGGCGGTTCGCGGGCTTTGGGGGGAGGGTACGGAGGCGGTGGGCAACATGTTCCAGATCTCGAACCAGATCAGCCTGGGCGAGAAGGAGGAAACGACGATCGCGAATTTGACGCAGGTTGTCCTGGAGATCGTCGAACACGAGAAAAACGCCCGGGCACGGATGATGGAACGCAAGGAGGCCATGTTGTGCGACCACGTCGGCAGGGCCTACGGGATCCTGGCCCACGCGCACATTCTGACATCGAAGGAAGCTCTGGACCTGCTCTCCGGCTTGCGTCTCGGCATTGATTTGGGTATACTGAAAAAGATGAACCGGAGGGTCGTTGACGAGTTGCTGCTCGTGACCCAGCCGGCGCATCTGCAGAAGTCCGAAGGCAAGAAGTTGAAGGCGAAAGACAGGGATCAGGCTCGGGCCAGTCTTGTCAGGGAAAAACTGAAAGAGGCTGAAAAGGGCGAGCCGGGATCGAGTTGATACATGAATAATTTCACTCCAAGGGCGCAACAGGTTCTGCAGCTGGCTCGCAAGGAAGCCGACCGGTTCAACCACGGCTACGTCGGGACCGAGCATATCCTCCTCGGCCTGATTGCCTTGGGGCAGGGCGTCGCCGTCAACGTTCTCCAGAAGATGAACGTCAACCTCGAGTCGGTCCGGCTGGAGGTTGAAAAGGCGGTCGGCGTTGGCCCCGAGACCAAGACCGTGGGCAATGTACCCTTCACTCCGCGCGTCAAGAAGGTGCTTGCGCTGGCGGGCAGCGAAGCCCGGGCGCTCAACCACGCCTACGTGGGAACCGAACACATCCTCCTGGGCCTTCTTCGTGAAGGCGAGGGCGTGGCCGCGCGCGTTCTGAAGAACCTCGGTGTGGACCTGGACAAGACCCGCATCGAGGTCATGAAGGAACTGGACCCGAATTACGATCCGAACGCGGAGCCGCTTCCCGAACACGCCGAACCCGGTGAGGCGGCGCGTCCCAGCCAGCCAGCCGCGCCGCGCGACGCGAAGAACCCGGCGCTGACGACTTTCGGCCGCGATTTGACGGAGATGGCGAACAAGGGGCAGCTGGATCCGGTCATCGGGCGCGCCAACGAAATCGAGCGCGTCATGCAGATTCTATGCCGGCGGACGAAGAATAATCCCGTTCTTCTCGGCGATGCAGGCGTGGGGAAAACCGCGATTGTCGAGGGGCTGGCCCAGGCCATTGCCAAGGGCGACGTGCCGGAATTGCTGCGCGAGAAGAAGGTGGTCACCCTTGATCTGGCGCTGATGGTGGCGGGAACGAAGTACCGCGGCCAGTTCGAAGAGCGCATCAAGGCGGTGATGGACGAGATCAAGCGCTCGAAGAATATCATCCTCTTCATCGACGAGCTGCACACGATCGTCGGCGCGGGTTCCGCGGAGGGGGCGATGGATGCCTCGAACATCATCAAGCCGGCGCTGTCCCGGGGCGAACTGCAGTGCATCGGGGCCACCACGCTGGCCGAGTACCGGAAGTTCATCGAAAAGGACGCCGCGCTCGAGAGGCGGTTCCAGTCGGTGAAGGTGCGCGAACCTACGGTCCAGGAAACCATCGAGATTCTGAAGGGCCTGCGGCCGAAATACGAAGAACACCATCACGCGAAGATCACGGATGACGCGATCGCTGAAGCGGCCACCCTGTCTTCGCGCTATGTGACCGACAGGTTCCTGCCCGACAAGGCGATTGACTTGATGGACGAGGCGGGAGCCCGCGCGCGCATTTCCGCGATGACGCGGCCGCCCGAGATCAAGGACCAGGAAAAGAAGATCGAAGAGATCAAGAAGCAGAAAGAGGAGGCCATTCGCGCACAGCATTTCGAAGAGGCCGCGTCTTTCCGCGATCAGGAACGGATTTCCCGCGAGGAGATGGAAAAGTTGATGGAGACCTGGCGGAAGTCCCGCGATGAGGCGGTCGTCACCGTCAACGGCGAGGACATCATGGTCATCGTCTCGAAGTGGACCGGCGTTCCTCTGACCAAGATGGAAGAGGTCGAGATGGCGCGCCTTCTCCATATGGAAAAGGATATCGAGGACAAGGTGGTCGGACAGCGGGAAGCGGTCGCGGCCATTTCGAAGTCCCTGCGCCGTTCGCGGGCCGACCTGAAGGATCCGAAGCGGCCCATCGGTTCGTTCATCTTCCTGGGACCCACGGGCGTCGGCAAGACCCTGCTCGCCAAGGCGCTGGCCGAGTTCATGTTCGACAACGCCGACGCGCTGATCCAGATCGACATGTCCGAGTACATGGAGAAGTTCGCCGTGTCGCGACTCGTCGGTTCGCCTCCGGGCTACGTGGGCTATGAAGAGGGCGGCCAGTTGACCGAGCGGGTTCGCCGCCGGCCGTATTCCGTTGTCCTGTTCGACGAGATCGAAAAGGCGCATCCCGACGTCATGCACATTCTCCTCCAGATTCTGGAGGAAGGGAAACTCACGGACAGCCTCGGCCGTTCGGTGGATTTCCGGAATACCATCGTCATCATGACCTCGAACCTGGGTTCGGACTTCGTCCGCAAGGGCGGCGGGCTCGGGTTCGGCAAGGGCGACGCCTCCGCGGACTACGCGTCGCTGAAGCGCCAGATGCTCGAGGAAGCCAAGAAGGTTTTCCGGCCCGAACTTCTGAACCGCCTGGACGAAGTCATTGTCTTCAGGCAGCTCAACCGCGAGGACGTGATCAAGATTCTGGAGCTTGAAGTACGGAAGATCCGGGACCGGCTCGCCGCGAAGAACATCGAAATCCACCTCGCGGATTCGGCGCGCGAGTTCCTGCTTGGGAAGGGATTCGATCCGCTGTACGGAGCGCGGCCGTTGCGGCGCGCCGTGGAGCGATACCTTGAAGATCCCCTCGCCGAGGAACTTCTGAAGGGGAATATCATCAAGTCGGAAGTGATTGAGGTCACAGCCGCGGATGATCATCTGAAGTTCGGCCAACTGGCCGGAACCAGCTAATATCGTATTTGTAATCCGTTTGCCCGCAGCTTGTTACGATCCTCTGTTTCAAAATCACTTGCATTTACCATCCGGTTTCGTAGGCTCCGCGTCAGTCAGTGAAACGTTTTAACAAGCATTGAAGGGGCTCGTCATGTCCTCCCAGAAAACACCCGTTGTCCAAGGTAATGCTCGCTTCACCGTCTACTCCGAAGGCTGCGTCCGGCTCGAGTTCTCCCACGGACGAAAGTTCTCCACGGGACCGTCTCTTCTCGTGGGCAGAAGGGCGGCGAAGGCCGCGTCGGCGGAAGTGATCCGAAAGGGAAAAACGCTGACGCTCCGCACGCCCAAATTCGAGCTTCAGTACATCGACGACGGACAGGTCTTTTCGCCCGAGAACCTGAAGATCGTGCATCGGAACAGCACGGGCGGGCGGATGGTGTGGACGCCCGGCAAGCGCGATGGCGGCAATCTCGGCACGGTGACGCGTTCGCTGGATCAATGGAAGTGGTGCGGCGGGCCCCAGCATTATCCGGTTGAGGGAATCCTGAGCACGGACGGCGGACATTTTGTCGGCGACGATGCGAAGGTGTATTGGAACGACGAATACGACTGGCCTGAATGCCGCGGCCACATGGTTCAGTTCGATGGTTACTTCTTCGCCTACGCCAACGATTACAGGGGCGCGTTGAAGGATTTCGTGACCGTTTTCGGGCCGGTTCCCATGGTGCCGCGCTGGGCGTTCGGATTCTGGTATTCCCGCTGGTACGCGTACACCGACACGGAAGTCATTGACCTCGTGAAGCGCTATCGCAAGGACGACATCCCCATCGATGTGATGATCATTGACACGGACTGGCGCGGCGGGTGGGGCGGGTACGATTGGAACAAGAAGTTCTTCCCGAATCCGCGGAAGGCCATGAAGGCGCTGCACGACCTCGGGGTGCAGACCTCGCTGAACGATCACCCGGGCTATGATCAATATGACGCATTGCCGGCGAACGACAGCCACATCCCGGAGATCGAGAAGAGGCTCGGCGCGCTCCCGCACCAGGGCCAGTGGGCGTGCGACTGGTCGCGCAAACCGGCGGTGAAGGCGTGGTGTGATGTTCTCCTGGGGCCTCTGTTCGACCAAGGCATGGATTTCTGGTGGATCGACGGCTGGGTCAAGCCGCCGTTTGCCGGCACGGACAGCCAGCTTTGGGCGAACCGCGTCTACTTCGAGCTGACCGAGAAGAAAACGAACAAGCGCGGGGTCATCCTTGCTCGCTGGGGCGGGGTGGGTTCTCATCGATATCCCGTCCAGTTCTCCGGCGACACGCCGTCGGAATGGCACATGCTTCAGCACCAAATCGAGTTCACCGCCCGGTCCGGCAATCTCGGCGCGGTGTACTGGTCGCACGATATCGGCGGATTTTTCGGCAGGAAGATCGACGAGGAGCTTTTCATCCGGTGGTCCCAATTCGGAGCCATGAGCCCGGTGTTCCGGACGCACAGCGATCATGGCGATCGCGAGCCGTGGAAGTACAGCGCGGCGGCGAAGAAACTGTTCCGCAAGCAGACGCGCATCCGCTATTCGCTCGCGCCCTATTTCTACACGCTGGCCCGCGAGGCGCACGAGACCGGGATGCCCATTGCCCGCCCGCTGTACCTCGAATACAACGACAACGACGGCGGCGCTCTCTGGCGCAAGCATCAGTACACGCTGGGCCGCGATCTGCTGGTCATTCCGGCCGACGGTCCCGTGGACAAACACTCGAAGGTGCTGCGCAAGCGCGCCTACTTCCCGAACGGGAACTGGATGGGTCTCGAGACCGACGAGGTCTATCACGGCATGCGCGACGGGCACATCGACATCCCGGTGGAACGCATCCCGACCTACGTGCGCGAGGGTGCGATCATCCCGTGCCAGAGAGTCGGAAGAAACCTGGGCACGGCCGTTCCGGCCGAGATTCAGTTCGACTACTATCCGAGCCCATTCGAGACGTCCGAGTTCGTTCTCTACGAGGATGACGGCCGGACCAAGGACTACGAGCGCGGCCGTTTCGCCAGGACGAAGGTCAGCGGAAGGAAGCAGGGGAAGGTGATCGAGCTTTCGGTCTCGGCGCCCCGCGGATCGTACGACGGAATGCCGAAAGCCCGGGTTTATGTTCTGCGCAGCCGCGTGGATCGGCCCCGGGGCGTGCGCGCGGAGGTGCGCGTGGGGAGCAAGGCGTGGCGTTCTGTTCCCTGTCGCATCACGAAGGAATGCCTTGCAGGAACGGTGAAATCCCGACATTCTTTCTGCGAGGTGCAGGTCCGGAGCCGGAACGAGCCCGTGCGCGTGCGGCTGCTGCTCGCGTGACCTGCTGAACGTGGTGCATGAAGCTGATTCTGAAGGCCCTGTCGGCCTTGCTCTCTTGCCTGCCGTTGCGCTTCGCGCTGGCCATGGGCCGTGCGCTTGGGTGGGTCATTGGATCTGTCGTCCGCTATCGCCGCGGCTATGCGCAGTCGGCGCTTTCGATTTCCTTCCCCGAGAAGCCGGCGGGCGAAATCAGGGACATTCTTCGACGCATGTACGGGAACATGGGGATGGATTTTGTCGAGATGATGCGCCTGCCGCGGCTGAGCGAAGCCGCAGCCCGCGAACTGGTTTCCGTGGAGAATGTCGAAAATCTCAAATCGGCGTACGAGCAGGGTAGGGGCGTTCTGGCCTTGTGCGGGCACATTGGAAACTGGGAATGGCTGGCGACTCTCACGCCGTTGTCGGGGTATCCTCTGACGATCATCGCCAAGTCGATCAAGAACGCGTCGCTGCAGGAGTTCTGGTGGGGTGTCCGGCAGCGGTTCGGTTCGCGCGTGTTGCCCGCGCACAACTCCTACCGACCCTGCCTCAAGGCTCTGAAGAATGGCGGGATCATCGGGTTCATGCTCGACCAGAACATGACCCGGGACGAGGGAATCTATGTGGATTTTTTCGGGAGGCCCGCGTGCACGACTCCGGGGCTTGCCTACATGGCCTTTCAATCCCGCGCGCCGGTCGTTCCGGTGTTCATCTGCCGGCAGCCGGATGTCCGGCGTCATGTGATCAAGATTCTGCCCGCCATCGATCCTCCGGCGGATATCGAGCCGGAATCCGTCCGTGCCTTTACACAGCATTGCACGGCCGTCCTTGAGCAGATTATCCGGGAACATCCCGAACAATGGACCTGGATCCATTACCGCTGGAAGACTGCGCCTTGGAAAGGCCCGGACAGGAGCGGATATCAACCGCCGTGTTGAGTTTTCCCGGGTTCCCTTCTATAAGCGTACAGGCATGAAGTTGATTTTCCGCATCATCTGCGCGTTTTTTTCATGGCTTCCCTTGCGGGCCGCCCTGGCGTTCGGCCGTGGCCTGGGGTGGATCTATGGTTCGCTCATCCGCTACCACAGACGCGATGCGATCAGCGCGCTGACGTTCGCATTTCCGGAAAAATCGACTTCGGAGATTCTCGGGATCGTTCGGCGGATGTACGCCAACCTCGGCATGAATCTCGCCGAGACGTTGCGGCTGGGGAAGGTAACCGACGAATTTCTCCGGCAGAGCATCGAAATTGAGGGCGAGGAACTCGCGCGGGTAGCCCTCCAGAAAAATAAGGGCGCCATCGTGCTGACCGCGCATTTCGGGAACTGGGATTTGCTGGCCACGATTGTGCCGCGCCTCGGATATCCGCTGACGGTCATTTCGAAGAACATCAAGAACGAGGGCGTGAATGAGTTCTGGATGGGCCTTCGCCGGCGCTTCGGCGTGAAATTCGTGCCGGCGCACAACTCGTATCGGACATGTCTGACGGCGTTGAGAAAACGGGAGTTGGTCGGGTTCATTCTCGACCAGAATATGATCAACACGGAGGGCATCTTCGTGGACTTCTTCGGCAAGCCCGCCTGCACGACCCCGGGCCTGGCGTACATGTCCGCGCAGTCCGGCGCGCCAGTGTTGCCGGTCTTCATGATCCGGCGCGAGAATGGCCGGCATTTGGTGAAGGTCCTCCCGCCGCTGGATCCTCCGCCCGACCGCGAGCCGGAGACGATACGATCGTTCACCCGGGACTGCACGAAGGTCATCGAGAACATGATTCGCCTGTATCCGGATCAATGGATATGGCTTCATCGGCGGTGGAAGACAAAGCCGGGGCCGGAAGACGCGGAACCTCAAACGTCGACGGATGGGGGATGTTGAAGTATTTGCCTTGTCCTCCGGCGTCCATATCGCTAATTTACCGAACGTTTTTCAAGGCGTGCTGTCGAAAGAACGTGGACAATGAAAAAGGCCGATAAACAGGAAGTGATGGAACTGTCTTTCTTTGCGCGGCCTGTTGTGGGGAGTGTTCTGACCATTCTCTCGGGACTTTCGTTCTACCTTGTCTGCATGATTCTCCCTCTGGTCGGTCCTGCTGCGGCCCATGGATCGGGATCACCCGGCGCGGCGACGGCGGCGCATTACCAGCAGAACTTCATCGCATTCCTTTCCGTGTTGCTTGTTTCACTGGCGTTGGCGGTTTTCGCGCTGATGTCGAAATTGCAGCGCCGCAAGATCGACCAGAGTCCGTTCCCGCTATATTCGGCTGGCCTTTGCATCGTATGCGTACTCCTCGTGTTCGCCCTGTTCACGGGGATGCTTGGTTGGTAGGAATTCCGTTTCCAACAGCCAAAATATAGCCAGAAGACGCCTAAAAATGGCGTCTTCGTGCCTGAAAAGCCTCTAATTGGCCTCCAGCCCCTCTTTTTTCGACAAAATGCCTTGATATCGCCTAAAAAAATGGCACTATTCTTTAATGTGAACGCTCACAACTTGTAGTTGAACTGTTAGTAACCGATTTCATATCGGAGGAAAAAGTGAAGAAGTACACAGAGTATGGCGAGTTTGACAGTAAGGCGCATGAGTTCGTGATTCGGAGGCCGAACACTCCGCGGCCGTGGATCAACTATCTTTCGAACGGTGAGTACTGCGGGGTGATCAGTCAGACAGGTGGGGGCTTCAGTTGGTACCTTGATCCGGCGCATCACCGAATTACGCGTTGGGCTCCGGCGAACTACCTCAACGACCGGCCGGGCCGTTACCTCTACATTCGCGACGCCGAGAGCGGCGTCGTGTGCAGTGGCACGTATGCGCCGTGCAACCTGGGAGATCGGTACGAGTGCCGGCACGGTCTGGGCTACACCAGGATCAAGAACCGATATGAAAGCATTCAGGCGGTCACGACCTTCTTTGTTCCTGAGAAGGAGCGGCTGGAAATCTGGATGGTGGAGGTGAAGAACACATCGCGGCAGCCGAGGAAGGTCGAAGTCTTTCCGTTCATCGAGTGGCACCTCGGTCACTGGGAGTCCGAGCTGGCGGTTCGGAACCTGACGGTTCTGATGAACGAGGGCTATTTCGACGAACGTCTGCAGGCGGTGTGGGCGGGGAAGTTTCCGTGGGGCAACAAGCCGTGGCCGTTTCATGCGTTCATGGGCTCAAGCCTTCCGGTCAAGGGCTACGATCTGGACTACGAGAACTTCGTGGGCGCCGCCGGCGACTACGCCAATCCGGTGGCTCTCAAGGGGAAGGGCTGCACCAACTCGCGCGTGCGCGGCAACAACATGGTGGGCGTGCTGCAGCACGAACTGACGCTTCAGCCGGGAGAAACGAAGACGTTCAGCGTGGTGATGGGTCTCGCCGAGAACGAGGACGAGGCGGCCGGGAAGCTCGCGAAATTCCGTTCACCGGACGCGTGCGAGAGCGCGCTTCGCGAAGTGAAGAGAGGCTGGCGCGCGATGATCGATCGCGTGACGATCGAAACGCCGGACAAGGAGCTCGATGACTTCGTGAACGTCTGGTTGAAGTACCAGGTGGCGATGAACAACCACTGGGGCAGGTCGGCAACCTACTACCACGAGGGTCATGGCGAATTCGGTTTCCGCAACACCGCCCAGGACGCGTGGGGGCTCCTGCCGTTGGACTCGGATTACGCACGCGAACGCATGATCGCGCTGGCGAAGCACCAGCGAAACACGGGGCAGCCGATGGCGGGCTGGTCGTACGTGACCGGTACAAACGAGGGAAAAGCTCCCGCCGATTTTCCGGTTTGGCTTCCCCTGCTGGTGACGGCTTACGTCAAGGAAACCGGCGACGTAAAGATCCTGGAGAAGAGCATTCCGTATTACGATGGCGGATCGGACACTCTGTACGGGCATGTCCGCAAGGCGATGCAGTTCCTGCAGGACCGCGCCAAGAGCGAACGGGGCCTGCCTCTCATGGGCACTCAGGACTGGAACGACGCGTTTGACAGGACGGGCATCGGCGGCAAGGGCGAAAGCGTCTGGCTGGCCATGGGGCTTTGTGTCGGGCTGAACATGCTGAAGGAACTGGCCGGCTTCATCGGCGACGCGGACACGGTTCGCGAGTGCGAAAGCCGTTACGAGGCCATGAAGGACTTGATCAACCGGTACGCGTGGGCGGGGGACCGCTATGTGTACGCGTTCAACGACAAGGGCGAGCCGATCGGTTCGCCGGTGAACGAAGAAGGCAGCTGCCAGCTCAACTCGCAGACGTGGGCGATCCTCGCCGGAATTCCGAACGGGGAACAGCAGAAGAAGGTTCTGCACCAGATCGACGTGACGCTGGATACGCCGTTTGGCCCGGCTCTGTTCTCGCCGCCGTACACGAAGTACAACCCGGACATCGGGCGCATCACGGCCTTCGCGCCCGGCACGAAGGAGAATGCCGCCGTGTTCATCCACGGCGGGGCGTTCAAGATCATGATGGATTACGCGCTCGGGCGCGCCGACGAGGCCTACAAGACAGCCCGCCAGCTCATGCCGAACGCCCTGGACAAGGATATCGAGTCCTACAAGACCGAGCCCTATGTATTCCCGGAGTACGTCATTGGTCCGGGCAATCCCCGCTATGGAGAAGGCGCATTTACCTGGTTGACGGGAAGCGCCGATTGGTTTTTTATCGCTGTGACCCAGAACATGTTGGGCGTGCGCCCGACGTTTGACGGACTGATCGTCGACCCCTGCCTGCCGTCGGGGTGGAAACAGGCCCGTATCGTCCGGCGATTCCGCGGAACGCGGTACGACATCCGGATCTCAAATCCGGACGGCGTCCATCAGGGGGTGCGCGAGATCAAGGTGGATGGGAAGGTTCTGCGGGGATCTCTGTTGCCGTTGTTCCATGATCACGGTGTTCACGTGGTGGAAGTGCTCATGGGCTCGAAATAGGTGTACAGAACAACCGAAGGACATGAACTAGAATGAAAGAACTGTATCAAAACAAGTATGGTTACTTTGATGTCGAGCGCGGCGAATACGTCATCACGCGTCCGGACACGCCGCGCCCATGGGTCAACGTCATTTCCAACGGCGTGTACGGCACCATCGTCTCGGCGAGCGGCAGCGGTTACTCGTGGCGCGATCACGCGCAGTTCAACCGTCTGACGCGCTGGGACCAGGACCTCACGCGCGACAACTGGGGCAAGTACATCTACATCCGCGATGACGACAGCGGGCAGTTCTGGTCGCCCACGCCGAAGCCCACGTGCAAACCCCTGCAGAAATACGAGTGCCGTCACGGGATGGGGTATTCCGTCATTTCCGGCATCTCGCACGATGTGGAATCCAGCGTTACGTACTTCGTGGACAGCCAGTCACCGGTTGAAGTGTGGTCGCTCACCCTCAAGAATACCTCGCGCAAGACGCGGCACCTCAGCCTGTTCACCTATTTCGAGTGGTGTCTCGGCGTGTCGCCGGATTCCCACCGCGAGTTCGACAAGCTGTTTATCGAGACAACGATCGAGCGGAAACTCGGCACGTTCTGGGCGAGCAAGGTGCGTTGGGGGTTGCCCGATCCGAGCGGCCGGCCCTGGGCCCGTCCTTACGAGTACACGGGGTTCCATACCGCGTTCCCGAAACCGGTCGGCTACGAGAGCGATCAGAAGGCGTTCCTGGGCCAGTTGGGTGAACTGACTGCGCCGAAGGCCGTCAAGGATGGCCGGTTGACGAATGTGCAGGGCCGGTGGAACGACGGAATCGCGTCGCTTCACAACAAGATCACCCTGCGCCCCGGCCAGACGACGAGCGTGACCTACCTGCTGGGTGCCGTTCGCACGCAGGCCGAGGGCCGCGCGATCATCCAGCGGTACGCGCGAAAGGGCCAGGTCGAGCGCGAACTCGCGAAGATGAAGGCCACGTGGGACGTCCTCACGGGACAGCTTCAGGTCTGCACGCCCGACGATTCCGTGAACCTGCTCGTCAACCAGTGGCTTCCGTACCAGGCGGTCTCGTGCCGGATGTGGGGGCGTACGGCGTACTACCAGACGGGCGGCGCGTACGGCTATCGCGACCAGCTCCAGGACAGCCTGGCGACGCTGACGATGGACTCCTCGATCTGCCGCGAGCACATCGAGCGGGCTTCCCGGCACCAGTTCCGCGACGGCACGACGTTCCACTGGTGGCATCCGATCGTTGAAGACGGCATGAAGAAGAAGAACAGCGACGACCTCCTGTGGCTTCCCTTCGTGACCCTGCGCTACATCCAGGAAACCGGCGATTTCAAGTTCCTGCAGAAGAAAGTCCCGTTCTTCGATAAAGGCGAGGCGACGATCCTCGGCCACTGCCGTGCGGCCATCGAACAGGTCCTCGCGCGGCCCTGCCCGCGGAACATCCCGACGATGGTCGAAGGCGACTGGAACGACGGGCTTTCGTGCATCGGGTTTGACGGCACCGCCGAGTCGATCTGGTTGGGCATGTTCTTCTACGGGATCCTGACGGACTGGAGCGAAATGCTCTCGCAGATGAACGACGCCGCGGCGCGGAAGGATCGAACGCGTTACCTGTCCAGGGCTGGGAAGATCAAGGACGCGATCAACAAGTACGCGTGGGATGGCGATTGGTACATCCGCGCGACGTACGCGCACGGCGTCCTGGGCTCCAAGAAGTGCAAGATCGGCAAGATGTGGATCAACTCGAATACGTGGGCCCTGATCCACGACATCGCCACGCCGGCACGCCGCAAGAAGGTCTTGGACTCTCTGTCGAAGATCCTTTACCGCGACTATGGCCCGCTGACGTTCTATCCGGCGTTCAGCCAGCCGGATCCGGGCATCGGCCACCTCAGCCAGTATGCGCCGGGCCTGCGCGAGAACGGCGGGCTCTACACCCACGCCGGTTGCTGGGCTATCATCGCTGAAGCCATCGCCGGAACGCCGGAACGCTGCTTCAAGGTCTTCAACAGCTTCAACCCGGTTCGCCGGGGGATGAACCCGGACCACTACTGCGCCGAACCCTATGTGACCCCGGGCAATGTGGACGGTCCGCAATCCCCGAACTACGGCCGCGGCGGCTGGACGTGGTACTCGGGCTCGGCGGCGTGGATGTATCGCGCCCTGACGGACTACCTGCTGGGCGTGCGGCCCACGCACAAGGGACTGAAGATCGAACCCATGATTCCGGCGAACTGGAAGGGGTTCTCCATGTTGCGAAACTACCGAGGCGCCGCCTACCATATCGTCGTGACGAATCGGGCGGGGAAGAAGGCCCGCCGGGTGTCTCTCAAGGTCGACGGAAACCCGATCGAAGGCACCATGGTCCCCATTGCCCCGAAGGGTTCGCGGGTCATGGTGCAGGTCCTGATCGAAGAAAAGAAGTAGAAAATACGGCAGCTGTGGAAGCAGGAATCCGCCGTTCTGGCGGGTTCCTGTTTTCTATTGCGTTCGTCTCAAATCGTGCTACTTTCACAGCGATAAATCATCCCTTGATGAATCTACTTGGAGGACTTGAGTCATGCAGAAATTAATCGCTGGGTTGGCCGTG
>ERZ1645192.2075-NODE-2075-length-16667-cov-12.968697_pt1 | contig 16667 bp, 14 predicted proteins | sample MGYA00575354_ERZ1645192 | MGnify/ENA primary metagenome ERZ1645192 (study PRJEB40844, sample SAMN11349763) | freshwater sediment metagenome | isolation source: river sediment | host: Sediment | place: India: Faizupur Khadar , New Delhi | collected 2017-02-21 ... | reverse complement strand
CCTCGACGAGGCCGCCCATGTCGCGGCGGAAACGGTCCTTGTCGAGCTTGTCGTTCGACTTGATGTCCCACAGGCGGCACGAATCGGGGGAGATTTCGTCGGCGACGACGATGCGCATCATGTCGCCTTCCCACAGGCGGCCGCATTCCATCTTGAAGTCGACGAGGCGGATGCCGACGCCGAGGAACAGGCCGGTGAGGAAGTCGTTGACGCGGATGGCCAGCGCCATGATGTCGTCGATCTCCTGCGGGCTGGCCCAGCCGAAGGCGGTGATGTGCTCTTCCGACACCATCGGGTCGTTGAGCGCGTCGTTCTTGTAATAGAACTCGATGATCGAGCGCGGCAGCTGCGTGCCTTCCTCGATGCCGAGGCGCTGGGCGAGCGAGCCGGCGGCGACATTGCGCACGACGACTTCGAGCGGCACGATCTCGACCTCGCGGATCAATTGCTCGCGCATGTTGAGCCGGCGGATGAAATGCGTCGGCACGCCGATATTGTTGAGGTTCTGGAAGACGAATTCGGAGATGCGGTTGTTGAGCACGCCCTTTCCGTCGATCACCTCGTGTTTCTTGGCGTTGAAGGCGGTCGCGTCGTCCTTGAAATGCTGGATGAGCGTGCCGGGCTCCGGACCCTCGTAGAGGACCTTGGCCTTGCCTTCATAGATGCGACGACGGCGGTTCATGGGGATCAACCGTGGCTTGAGAAAATCCAATCGGCCCGAGGCTCCTGACGGCGCCGCGGCGCGTGGGCGCACGCGCAGCCACACGCCTCTCGCGAGACGGCGGGGCCAGCGATGTGACGCCTGATGCGGTCCTAACCTTTTATTGACGCCGAAACAAGCGGCGCGGCGGGTTTGCGGCCGGCGCGGGCGCGCGCCGTCAGCCCGGAAATGCGCTGAACGAAGCGGCTGTGACGCGCCCGAGCGTTGCGAAGACGGCGCTACGACCAAGGAACGATGGAGCGCGCGCGCGCGCCGGGCAGGGCGAGACTAGGCAATCGCGCGGGCTGCCATTATATGGGCGGTAAGCACTGCGTCACGGCGCGTCCGCGCCGCATTCAAGGAGATCGGGCATGAGCACTTTCGACAAGCGCGAAGATGGTTTCGAGAAGAAATTCGCGCATGACGAGGAGCTCCTCTTCAAGGCCAACGCCAGGCGCAACAAACTGCTCGGCCTGTGGGCGGCGGAAAAGCTCGGCAAGAACGGCGCGGATGCGGACGCCTACGCCAAGAGCGTGGTGATGGCCGACTTCGAAGAAGCGGGCGACGAGGACGTGTTCCGCAAGATTCGCGGCGATTTCGACGCCGCCGGCGTCGAGCAGTCGGACCACCAGATCCGCCGCACCATGGACGAGCTGATGGCCAAGGCCGTCGCCGAGGTCAAGGCCAACGGCTGAGCCGAATCTTTCGGCCAGATCGGCAAGACAAGATAAACCATGATCAGCCATGCTGCCGGTCATGGCTGATTCGCCTTCGCCATCCGATCGCGCGACACAGCCGGCCTTCGCGCCGGCTGCGGAAGATTTCGCCCGCGCGGCGCAGGGCTGGCTGGCGCATCTGGCCGGCGAGCGGCGCGCCTCGTCACTGACGATCGAGGCCTATGCCCGCGACCTGCGGCAATTCGTCCGCTTTCTCGCCGAACATCTCGGCGACGCGCCAGACCTGGCGTCCTTTTCCGGCCTGACCACGGCGGACCTGCGCGCCTTCATGGCGCATCGACGCATGGCCGGGGCGGGAAACCGCTCGCTGCTGCGCCAGCTTGCCGGCGTGCGCTCCTTCGCCCGTCATCTCGAACGCAATGGTCTCGGCAAGGCGTCGGCGTTTTCCAGCGTGCGTTCGCCCAAGCTCGCCCGCAGCCTGCCGAAGGCGCTGGCGGCGGAGGACGCGCGCGCCCTGACGCGATCGGAGACGCGCGGCGACGAGGCGCGGCCACCGTGGATTCTGGCGCGCGACGCCGCCGTCATCGGCCTGCTCTACGGCGCGGGCCTGCGCATTTCCGAGGCGCTCGCGATCAGGCGCGCCGATGCGCCGATCGGCGCGCGCGACGCGCTGACGGTGATCGGCAAGGGCGGCAAGGCGCGGATGACGCCGGTGATCGCCGCCGTGCGGCAGGGCGTCGAAGCCTATCTCGAACTCTGCCCCTATGTGCTGCCGGCGGACGGGCCGCTGTTCGTCGGGGCCAAGGGCGGGCCGCTGTCGCCGCGAATCATCCAGCTGGCGGTCGAGCGCATGCGCGGCGCGCTGGGCCTGCCCGACAGCGCCACGCCGCACGCCCTGCGCCATTCCTTCGCCACGCATCTTCTGGGGCGCGGCGGCGACCTGCGGTCGATCCAGGAATTGCTCGGCCATGCCTCGCTGTCGACGACGCAGATCTATACGGCGGTCGACGGGGCCAATCTGCTCGCCGCCTACAGGGCGGCGCATCCGCGCGCCCGGTCAGGATAGGCGTCGGCGCAGGCGGGCGCGCAGCGCCGTGAGCTTGCGGCCGAACGCGCCCTTGCCGCGCAGGCGGGCGAGCCCGGCGCGAATCCGGGCGCGGAAGGGCGCGACGGCGTCGCGGATTTTCGCCTTGAACGGGTCGATAAGCGCATGCGCCCAGGCGCGCCAGCGCATGACGCGCAGGTAGAGGCGCGCGAACCAGGGCATCGACAACAGCTTGTCGCGCGTCAGATCGAACAGGAAGGCGGCGACGCCGACGACCGCCAGCTTCGCGCCGGCGAAAGCGCAGCCGCCGAGCAGAAAACGGCCATGGCCGATAAGCCAGAGCGCCGCAATCTTGAACGGCAGGATGACGATCATCGGCAGGATGAAGATCGGCAGCACGGCCAAAGGCGGCAGCCGGTCGATCAGCCGCGCCAGCCCGGTCTTGAACGCGGCGAAGGGAAGGCGCGCCGCGATCCATTCGCCAAGCGCGACGGACTTGTCCCACAGCCAGGCCTCGACGAGGAACAGAACCGCAAGGCCGTACCAGAAAACGCGGCTCAGAATGCGCATGTGCAATTTCCTGCACGGCCGGGCGAAACGTCTTGCAATGAATTGCACGCCATCATGGCGTTTTCGTGCGGTTGAATGCAAACGGGCGGCCCGGAGGCCGCCCGCTCGAAACGCGCGATTGCGTTGAAATCACATGTGGATCTGGCGCTTGTCGACGGCCATCGCCGCTTCCTTCACGGCTTCCGACAGGGTCGGATGGGCGTGGCAGGTGCGGGCGAGGTCTTCGGCCGAGCCGCCGAATTCCATCAGCACGGCGGCCTCGGCGATCAGCTCGCCGGCGGCGTGGCCGATGATGTGGACGCCGAGCACGCGGTCGGTGGCGGCGTCGGCCAGCACCTTGACGAAGCCGTCGGCGACGCGCATGGCGCGGGCGCGGCCGTTGGCGGTGAAGGGGAACTTGCCGGCCTTGTAGGCGATCCCGCGCGCCTTGAGATCTTCTTCGGTCGCGCCGACGGCGGCGATTTCCGGGGTCGTGTAGACGACGCCCGGAATGACCTCGTAGTTCACATGGCCGTGCTGGCCGGCGATGATCTCGGCCACCGCGAGCCCCTCGTCCTCGGCCTTGTGGGCGAGCATGGGCCCGCGCACGACGTCGCCGATGGCGTAGATGCCGGCGACATTGGCGCGGAAATGCTCGTCGATGACGATGCGGCCGCGATCCATGGCGACGCCGGCGGCTTCAAGGCCGAGACCGTCGGTGTAGGGGCGACGGCCGGTGGCGACGAGCACGACATCGGCTTCGAGCGTCTGGGCCTCGCCGCCGGCGACCGGCTCGAACGTGACCTTGCCGCCCTTCTTGCCCTTCTCGACGGCGGTGACCTTGGAGGACAGGTGCAGCTTCATGCCCTGCTTTTCCAGCGTGCGCTGGAAGGTCTTGACCACTTCGCCATCCATGCCGGGCAGGATGCGGTCGAGATATTCGACGACCGTCACTTCCGCGCCGAGGCGACGCCAGACCGAGCCAAGCTCGAGGCCGATGACGCCGGCGCCGATGACGATCAGCTTGGCCGGAACCTTGTCCAGCGCCAGCGCGCCGGTCGACGAGCAGATGACCTTCTCGTCGAATTCGACGGCGACGCCGGGCGGCGTGGCGACGTCGGAGCCGGTGGCGATGACGATGTTCTTCGTCTCGAGCACCTGCTTCGAACCGTCTTCGGCCGTCACTTCCACCTGGCCGGCGGCGAGGATGGCGCCCGCGCCCTGGACGGTCGTCACCTTGTTCTTCTTCAACAGGAAGGCGACGCCGTTGACGTTGGCCGCCACCGTGTCGTCCTTGTGCTTCATCAGCGCGACGTGGTCGAGCTTCGGCTTGCCGACGACGACGCCGAAATGCGGCAGTTCGTGGCCGGCCATCTCGAACATTTCGGAGGCGTGCAGCAGCGCCTTCGACGGAATGCAGCCGACGTTGAGGCAGGTGCCGCCGTAGGTCTTGCGCTTTTCGACGATGGCGACCTTGAGGCCGAGCTGGGCGGCGCGAATGGCGCAGACATAGCCGCCGGGGCCGGCGCCGATGACGACGAGATCATAGGACATGAAGGGAACTCCGAGAGAGACCGGCGCGAGGCGGCCTTATGAGATGGCCGGGACAAGCCCGGCCATGGTGTTGATTGCGATGCGGCCCGATCAGAGATCGAGGACGAGGCGGGCCGGATCTTCCAGCGCTTCCTTGACGCGGACGAGGAAGGTCACGGCTTCCTTGCCGTCGACGATGCGGTGATCGTAGCTGAGCGCCAGATACATCATCGGGCGGATCTCGACCTTGCCGCCGACGGCCATCGGACGATCCTGAATCTTGTGCATGCCGAGGATGCCCGACTGCGGCGCGTTGAGGATCGGCGTCGACATCAGCGAGCCGTAGACGCCGCCGTTCGAGATGGTGAACGTGCCGCCCTGCATTTCGTCGATCTTGAGCTGGCCGTCACGGGCGCGCTTGCCGAAATCGGCGATGGTCTTCTCGATGCCGGCGATCGACAGCGTCTCGGCGTTGCGGATGACGGGAACGACAAGGCCCTTGTCCGTGCCGACGGCGACGCCGACATGGCAATAATTCTTGTAGATGATGTCAGTGCCGTCGATCTCGGCGTTGACGGCCGGGATTTCCTTCAGCGCCTGGGTGCAGGCCTTCACGAAGAAGCCCATGAAGCCGAGCTTCGCGCCGTGCTTCTTCTCGAAAATGTCCTTGTACTGGGTGCGCAGCGCCATCAGCGGTCCCATGTCGACCTCGTTGAAGGTCGTCAGCATGGCGGCGGTGTTCTGCGCGTCCTTGAGGCGGCGGGCGATGGTCTGGCGCAGCTTGGTCATGCGCACGCGCTCTTCACGCTCGGCGTCGACCGGAGCGGAGGGGGCGCGAACGGCGACCGGCGCGGGCGCGGCGGCCGGCGGGTTGGCGATGGCCGCGAGCACGTCGCCCTTCAGCACCTGGCCGCGCTTGCCGGAGCCGGCGATGTCGCCGGCGCTGAGGCCGGCGTCGGCGGCGACCTTGGCGGCGGCGGGCGACGGCGGCATGGCCGGGCCCTTGCTGGCCGCAGCGGGAGCCGCAGCCTTGGGCGCGGCGACGGCGCCGCCGGCGCCTTCGGCGATCTGGCCGAGCAGGGCGCCGACGCCGACGGTGTCGCCGTCATTGGCGACGATTTCGGCGAGGACGCCGGAGGCCGGGGCGTTGACTTCGAGCGTCACCTTGTCGGTTTCGAGCTCGACGAGCGGCTCGTCCTGCTTGACGGCGTCGCCGGGCTTCTTGAACCACTTGCCGATCGTGGCTTCGGAAACGGATTCGCCCAGGGTGGGCACGCGGATTTCAGTGGCCATGTCTGGTATCCCTCAGGTCAGGTGGCGCGCCGGATGCGGGGCGGCGCTTTGTTTGGGTGACGGCGGGCGGCCGGATGGCCGCCCTGCGAGAACGGGCTCAGGCGCCAAGCGCTTCCTCGAGGAAGGCCTTGAGCTGCGCCAGATGCTTGGACATCAGGCCGGTGGCGGTCGCGGCCGAGGCCGGGCGGCCGGCGTAGCGCGGACGCTTCGACTTGCCGCCGACCTGCGTCAGCACCCATTCAAGATAGGGCTCGACGAAGGTCCAGGCGCCCATGTTCTTGGGCTCTTCCTGACACCAGACGATATCGGCCTTCTTGAAGCGCGACAGCTCGTTGACCAGCGCCTTCAGCGGGAAGGGATAGAGCTGTTCGACGCGCAGCAGGTAGACGTCGTCGATGCCGCGCGCTTCGCGCTCCTCGTAGAGGTCGTAATAGACCTTGCCGGTGCAGAGCACGACGCGACGGATCTTGTCGTCCTTGACCAGCTTGATCTTCTCGCCCTTCAGATATTCGGCGTCATCCCACAGCAAGCGGTGGAACGACGAGGTCTGATCCATCTCGGACAGGGTCGACACGGCGCGCTTGTGGCGCAGCAGCGACTTCGGCGTCATCAGGATGAGCGGCTTGCGGATCTCGCGCTTGAGCTGCCGGCGCAGGATGTGGAAATAATTCGCCGGCGTCGAGCAATTGGCGACCTGCATGTTGTCTTCGGCGCAGAGCTGGAGATAGCGCTCCAGACGGGCCGAGGAATGCTCCGGTCCCTGGCCTTCGTAGCCGTGCGGCAGCAGGCAGACGAGACCCGACATGCGCAGCCACTTGCGTTCGCCCGACGAGATGAACTGGTCGAAGACGACCTGAGCGCCGTTGGCGAAATCGCCGAACTGGGCTTCCCACAGGGTCAGCGCATTCGGCTCGGCCAGCGAATAGCCGTATTCGAAGCCGAGCACGGCTTCTTCCGAGAGCATCGAGTTGATGACCTCGTAACGGGACTGGCCGTCGCGGATGTTGTTGAGCGGAACGTAGCGGGCTTCCGTCTCCTGATCGATCAGCACGGAATGGCGCTGCGAGAAGGTGCCGCGCTCGCAATCCTGACCGGAGAGGCGAACGGGGTGGCCCTCGTCGACGAGCGAACCAAAGGCGAGCGCCTCGGCCATGGCCCAGTCGATGCCGGCGCCGGTGTCGATCATCTTGCGGCGGTTGTCGAGGAAGCGCTGGATGGTGCGGTGGACCTTGAAGGTCTCCGGCACGGTGGTGATGCGCTTGCCGATCTCCTCCAGCTTGGCGCGGTCGACGCCGGTCGCGCCGCGGCGATCATCCTCGATGTCCTGCGCCGGCTTGAGGCCGGCCCAGCGGCCGTCGAGCCAGTCGGCCTTGTTGGGCTTGTAGGCCTGGCCGGCGTCATATTCGGCCTCGAGGCGCTGACGCCAGTCGTCGCGCATCTTGTCGACTTCGCCCTGGGTGACGACGCCTTCGGCGATCAGCTTCTCGGAATAGATTTCCAGCGTCGTCTTGTGGGCGCGGATGCGCTTGTACATCAGCGGCTGGGTGAAGCCCGGCTCGTCGCCTTCGTTATGGCCGAAGCGGCGATAGCAGAACATGTCGATGACGACCGGCTTGTGGAACTTCTGCCGGAACTCGATCGCGATCTTGGCGGCGTAGGTCACCGCTTCCGGATCGTCGCCGTTGACGTGGAAGATTGGCGCTTCGATCATCTTGGCGACGTCGGACGGATAGGGCGTCGAGCGCGAATAACGCGGATAGGTGGTGAAGCCGATCTGGTTGTTGATGATGAAATGCACCGAGCCGCCGGTGCGATGGCCCTTGATGCCCGACATGCCGAAGCATTCGGAAATGACGCCCTGGCCGGCGAAGGCCGCGTCGCCGTGGATGAGCAGCGGCAGGACATGCGCGCGCTCGATGATGTCGTTGAGCTGGTCCTGCTTGGCGCGCACCTTGCCGAGCACGACGGGATCGACGATCTCGAGATGCGACGGATTGGCGGTGAGCGACAGATGCACCTTGTTGCTGTCGAACTCGCGATCCGACGACGCGCCGAGGTGATATTTGACGTCGCCCGAGCCTTCGACCTCGTCGGGGGCGAAGGAGCCGCCCTTGAACTCGTGGAAGATGGCGCGGTGCGGCTTGCCCATCACCTGGCTGAGCACGTTGAGGCGGCCGCGGTGGGCCATGCCGAGGACGATTTCCTTCACGCCGAGCGCGCCGCCGCGCTTGATGATCTGCTCGAGCGCCGGAACCATGGCTTCGCCGCCGTCGAGGCCGAAGCGCTTGGTGCCGGTGTATTTGACGTCGATGAACTTTTCGAAGCCCTCGGCCTCGACCAGCTTGGTCAGGATGGCGCGCTTGCCCTCGCGGGTGAAGTGGATCTCCTTGCCCGGCCCCTCGATGCGCTCCTGCATCCAGGCCTTTTCGGCCGGATCGGACATATGCATGAATTCAAAGCCGATCGTGTCGCAATAGGTGCGGCGCAGGATGTGCAGCATCTCGGGAATCGTGGCGAAGTCGAGCCCGAGGACGTGATCGATGAAGATCTTGCGGTCATAGTCGGCTTCGGTGAAGCCGTAGGACGAGGGATGCAGCTCCTCGTGATCCTTGAGCGCGGCGATGCCGAGCGGATCGAGATTGGCGTGCAGATGGCCGCGCATGCGATAGGCGCGGATCATCATCAGCGCGCGGATCGAATCGCGCGTGGCGCGCTGCAGATCGGCGGCGGAGAGTTCCGCGCCCTTGGCGGCGGCCTTGCCCTTCAGCTTGTCGCCGACGGCCTTTTCCGCGACCGACCAATCGCTGTCGAGCGCCGAGACGAGATCGCCCTGCGCCTGCAGCGGCCAATTGGCGCGCTTCCAGCCGGGGCCCCTGGCCGATTGTTCGACGGAAGCCGGGTCGTCGTTCAGCGCTTCAAAGAACTCACGCCATTCGGCGTCGACCGAGGCCGGATTCTTGCGGTAGGCTTCGTGCAACTGTTCGACATAGGCGGCGTTTCCGCCGTAAAGGAACGAAGTTTGGGCAAAGGCGTCATTGCCCGTCGAGCGACCGTTTCCGTTCGAATTCTGGCCCGCCATGAAGGGTCCTCCAAAAAGGCGAATTTTTGCGCGGCTCGGGGCTCGGGGGCGCATTGGCGCGCACGCATCCGTTTGCGCGCCGCCGTCCGCAAAGCGCGCATCTGCCCATCAAAAGTCGGCGTGGGCGGGCGGTCGGAGCCCGCCCACGCGAATGCGAGGGCTTTAGCCCTTCAGCACTTCAACCAGCGTCTTGCCGAGACGCGCCGGCGAGGGGGAGACGCGGATGCCCGCGGCTTCCATCGCGGCGATCTTGTCTTCCGCGCCGCCCTTGCCGCCGGAGATGATCGCGCCGGCATGGCCCATGCGGCGGCCGGGAGGAGCCGTGCGGCCGGCGATGAAGCCGACCATCGGCTTCTTGCGGCCGCGCTTGGCCTCGTCGGCGATGAACTGCGCCGCGTCCTCTTCGGCCGAGCCGCCGATCTCGCCGATCATGATGATCGACTCGGTCTTGGGGTCGGCGAGGAACATTTCCAGCATGTCGATGAACTCGGTGCCCTTGACCGGGTCGCCGCCGATGCCGACGGCCGTGGTCTGGCCGAGGCCCTCGTTGGTGGTCTGGAATACGGCCTCATAGGTCAGCGTGCCGGAGCGCGAGACGATGCCGACATTGCCGGGCTTGAAGATGTTGGCCGGCATGATGCCGATCTTCGACTCGCCCGCAGTGACGACGCCGGGGCAGTTCGGGCCGATGAGGCGCGACTTCGAGCCGTCGAGGGCGCGCTTGACGCGCACCATGTCGAGCACCGGAATGCCCTCGGTGATGCAGACGATCAGCGGGATCTCGGCCTGGATGGCCTCGCAGATCGCGTCAGCGGCGCCCGGCGGCGGAACGTAGACGACGGAGGCGTCGGCGCCGGTGGCCTCCCTGGCTTCCAGCACGGTGTCGAACACCGGCAGGCCGAGGTGGAGCGAGCCGCCCTTGCCGGGCGAGGTGCCGCCGACGACCTTGGAGCCGTAAGCCAGCGCCTGCTCCGAATGGAACGTGCCGTTCTTGCCGGTGAAGCCCTGCGTGATGATCTTGGTTTCTTTGGTGATCAGGATGGACATCAGGCAAGCTCCTTCACGGCCTTGACGATCTTCTGGGCGGCGTCGTCAAGGTCATCAGCGGAAATGACGTTGAGGCCGGAGGCGGCGATGATCTTCTTGCCGGCCTCGACGTTGGTGCCTTCGAGGCGCACGACGAGCGGCACCTGCAGGCCGACTTCCTTGACGGCGGCGATCACGCCTTCGGCGATGATGTCGCACTTCATGATGCCGCCGAAGATGTTGACGAGAATGCCCTTCACGGCCGGATCGGCGGTGATGATCTTGAACGCCGCGGTGACCTTCTCCTTGGTGGCGCCGCCGCCGACGTCGAGGAAGTTCGCCGGCTCGGCGCCGTAGAGCTTGATGATGTCCATGGTGGCCATGGCCAGACCGGCGCCGTTGACCATGCAGCCGATCGTGCCGTCGAGCGCGATATAGGACAGGTCGTACTTGGAGGCCTCGATCTCCTTGGCGTCCTCTTCCGTCTCGTCGCGCAGCGCCATGATGTCGGGGTGACGGTAGAGCGAGTTCGAGTCGAACGACACCTTGGCGTCGAGCGCCTTGATCTGGCCCTGCTCGGTGAGGATCAGCGGGTTGATCTCGAGCATCGCCATGTCCTTGGCGACAAAGGCGGTGTAGAGCTGCGCCGTGATCTTTTCAGCCTGCTTGGCGGCGTCGCCCGACAGGTTCAGCGCCTTGGCGACGGCGCGGCCGTGGTGCGGCATGATGCCGGTGGCCGGATCGACCGAGAAGGTGATGATCTTCTCGGGGGTGTTGTGGGCGACTTCCTCGATGTCCATGCCGCCTTCCGTCGAGACGACGAAAGCGACGCGCGAGGTGGCGCGGTCGACGAGGATCGACAGGTAGAATTCCTTGGCGATGTCGGAGCCGTCCTCGATGTAGAGGCGGTTGACCTGCTTGCCGGCCGGGCCGGTCTGGATGGTGACGAGGGTCGAGCCGAGCATCTGCTTGGCGAAGGTCACGACCTCATCGACCGACTTGGCGAGGCGGACGCCGCCCTTTTCGCCGGCATGGGCTTCCTTGAACTTGCCCTTGCCGCGGCCGCCGGCGTGGATCTGCGACTTGACGACCCAGAGCGGGCCGGGGAGCGCCTTGGCGGCGGCTTCCGCGTCCTCGATCTTGAGAACGGGCACGCCGGCGGAAACCGGCACGCCGAATTCCTTCAGAACGGCCTTGGCCTGATATTCATGAATGTTCATCGGATCTCTCTGTCTGACGGCCGGCTTGGACGCCGGCGCATGTCCGAAAGGGATGCGCCCCGGCCTGTTTCAGGTCCGGGGCGCATGATTCAAAATCAGGCGAGCGCCGGATTGATCTGCTTGCAGGCGTCGACCAGGCCCTGCACCGACGCGACCGACTTGGCGAACATCGCCTTCTCGTTGGCGTCGAAGGGCACTTCGAGGATCTTCTCGACGCCGTTGGCGCCGATCAGGGCCGGCACGCCGACATACATGTCCTTGACGCCATACTGGCCGCTGAGATGGGCCGCGACGGGCAGGACGCGCTTCTGGTCGCGCAGGTAGGATTCAGCCATGGCGATGGCCGAGGCGGCCGGGGCGTAGAAGGCCGAGCCGGTCTTGAGCAGGTTGACGATCTCGGCGCCGCCCTTGCGGGTGCGGTCGACGATCTGGTCGAGCTTCTCCTGGCTGAGCAGGCCCATCTCGACGAGGACCGGCAGCGGCACGCCGCCAACGGTCGAATAGCGCACCAGCGGCACCATGTCGTCGCCGTGGCCGCCGAGCGTCATGGCGTGCACGTCCTTGACCGACACGCCGGTCGCTTCGGCGAGGAAGTAGCGGAAGCGGGCCGAGTCGAGCACGCCGGCCATGCCGACGACCTTGTTGGCCGGCAGGCCCGAGGCCTTCTGCAGCGCCCAGACCATCGCGTCGAGCGGGTTGGTGATGCAGATGACGAAAGCGTTGGGGGCATATTGCTTGATGCCGGCGCCGACGGCGTCCATCACCTTGAGGTTGATGCCGAGCAGGTCGTCGCGGCTCATGCCCGGCTTGCGCGGCACGCCGGCGGTGACGATGATGACGTCCGCTCCGGCGATGGCCGAATAATCATTGGCGCCGGCGAAGTTGCCGTCGAAGCCGTCGACCGGCGAGGATTCGGCGATATCGAGCGCCTTGCCCTGCGGCGTGCCTTCGGCGATGTCGAAGAGAACGATGTCGCCAAGCTCCTTGAGGCCAGCGAGATGGGCGAGGGTGCCGCCGATCTGTCCAGCCCCGATCAGTGCAATCTTGTTACGCGCCATGATGTGTCGTCCTTGTCGGTCATGTCCGCGCCGAACCCCGCATAGGGCCGGCGGACGCTAAGCCGCGGGTTCTTTGCCTTGAACGCCCTTGGGATTCAAGTCGGGAGAAAGACTAAGACGCTGCGGCGACGGCGTTTCCGCGGCCGCGCCTAACGTCGCATGAATTTGTGCAGGCGGTTTGAAATCAACGGGTTGCGCGGAGGGGTTCGGCCGCGCCAGCGGGCGGCGGCGCAGGCGGGAAAGCGCTATGACAAATTACAAAAAATGTTTTTTGTAACAAGATTTCAGGAGCGCCCGGCCGCGAGCGCCCGCATGGCCTGGGCGAAGACGCGCGAGGCCCTTTGCTCGATCTCGGCGCGCGGGACGCTCGCGTCCATGCGGATCGACAACGGATGGATGAAGCGATGCATCATGTCGAAAATCAGCGCCATGGCGCGGCGCATGTCGAGGCGGGCGAAGGCGCCCGAACTCATGCCTTCCTCGAGCGCATGCTGGACGGCCTGCTGCACCCGGTTGCGGTGCTTGCGGGCGACGCCGCGATTGCCCTCGACCGCGGCGACGAGCAGGGCGAACAATTCGGGATCGTCGTCGAGCTTGGCGCGATAGGCGCGGTGGACGACGAAGATCAGCCGCTCCAGCTTGTCGAAGGGCGGGTCCGGCCCGTCGCCGATGACGCGCAGGTCGGCCTCGACCGGCTTCAGCCAGGCGGCCGTCACCTCGTCGATCAGCGCCGTTTTCGACGGAAAGTAGCGATAGACATTGGCGTGCGACATGCCCGCGTCTTCGGCGATGCGGACAATGGCGACATGGCCCGCGCCAAAGCGGCGGATATGCGCGGCGGCGATGTCGAGAAGGCGCTGATCGGCCGGAAGGTCGGAGGCTCTCGGCTCGCCGCGCGCCATGATCAGGTCTCGACGAGGCCGGTCGTGTCGCCCGACGCCGCCGAGGTGGCGCGCCCATGCGGCAGGGCGAGATAGGCGTGCGACTGCATTTCGATCAGGCGCGAGGCGGTGCGCTCGAATTCGAACGTCTCGCGGCCGATCGTGCCGGTGTAGAGGCCGGTCGGGAGCGCGGCGGCGGCGACGACGAGCTTGACGTTCTGATCGTAGAGCGCGTCGATGAAGGTGATGAAGCGCTTGGCGGCGTTGCGGTCGTCCTGGCCCATCACCGGAATGTCGTCGACGAAGATGGTGTGAAAATTCTCGGCGATGGCGAGATAATCGTTCGGCCCCAGCGGCTTCTCGCACAGGTCGGAAAAGCCGAATCGGGCGACATGGCCGACGGCCTGCGGCACGACGAGCTTGCGGCCGACGACGTCGAGCTCGACCGGCGCGCCTTCAACCGCGCCGGCGATGGCCTCGAAGGCCGCATCGAGCGCCGCCCGTGACCCGGCGCCGAGCGGCGTGTGGTAGACGCCGCCGCTCGACAGCTTCTCCAACCGGAAATCGGTGCGGGAATCGAGGCGCACGACTTCCATCTTCTCGCGGATCATGGCGATGAAGGGCAGAAACAGGGCGCGGTTCAGGCCGTCCTTGTAAAGATCGACCGGATCGACGTTGGAGGTGGCGACGACCACCACGCCGCGCGCGAACAGCGCCTCGAACAGGCGGCCGAGGATCATGGCGTCGGCGATGTCGGTGACGGCGAATTCGTCGAAGCACAACAGCCAGGCGCGCTCGGCGACGTCGTCGGCGAGCGGGGCGATGGGGTCGTCGCCCTTGACCTTGCCGGTCTTCTTCTGCTGACGCCATGCGTGGATGTGGGCGTGAACCTCGGCCATGAAGGCGTGGAAATGCACGCGCCGCTTGCGGGCGATCTGCGACTCCTGAAAGAAGAAGTCCATCAGCATGGTCTTGCCGCGGCCGACCGAGCCCCAGATGTAGAGGCCGCGCGGCGTTGGCGCCTTCTTGCGCGATCCGCCGAGCAGCCAGCCGAGCGCGCCGGCCTTCGACGTCGGGCGATGCTGGTCGAGCGCGATGCGCAGCGCGTCGAGCTTGTGCACGACCGCTTCCTGCGCGGCGTCGCGCTCGATATGGCCGAGCCCGGCCTGTTCGAGATAGCGTTGGTGGATCAGTTGCGGCACGGCAGCGTCCGGCTTGGCGTCATGTCATCTCGCTGTAACCGCCGGCGGGCGCGCGAAGCAAGACCGTTAATGGTCGAGTGCGCGCCGGCCCTGCTTTACGGGGCGATGCCGCCCATCTCGCAGATCAGCCGCCATTCGTCCTCGCGCACGGGCTGCACCGACAGGCGCGAGTTGACGACAAGCTCCATTTTCGCGAAGCGCGGGTCGGCCTTGATCGCATCGAGCGTCACCGGCCTGGCCAGCGGCGCGACGGCGCGGAAGTCGACCATGCCGAAACGTCCCGACGCGTCCGTGTGGTCGGGATAATAGGGCTTGATCACCTCGACGACGCCGACGATCTGCCGACCCTCGTTGGAATGGTAGAAGAAGGCGCGTTCGCCCACCTGCATCGCCATCATGTGCTTCTTGGCGAGATGGTTGCGCACGCCTGTCCACGGCGTGCCGGCCTTTCCCGCCGCGACCTGTTCGTCCCACGACCAGGCCGAGGGTTCGCTTTTGACCAGCCAGTAAGCCATGTCCGCGCCTCAGGCGATCGACGGGCCGACGACCTGACGCCACGGCGTCACCTCGACGGAGCCGAACAGGCCGGCCTTGGCGTAGGGGTCGTTGGCGAGCAGGGCGCGGGCGGAGGCCGCGTCGGTGCAATCGACGATGAGCATCGAGCCGATCGGCTTCTCGTCCGGGCCGAGGAAGGGGCCGCCGAACTTGATGATCGTGCGATGCGATTCGATGAAGTCGAGATGCGCCGGACGATTGTCGAGGCGGGTTTGCAGATGGCCGGGCTTGTCCATGCAGATGGCGACGAAGAACATGTTTCCTCCAGTTCAGACGTTTGAAACTTCGGCTTTCGAGGGCCGCGACAGCAGGGCGTCGATGGCGCCGGCAATATCGAGGCGGCCGGCGAGCACGGCGTCGACGGCCTGCGAAATCGGCATGTCGACGCCGCGCTGGCGCGCCTTGTCGACGAGAACGGCGGCAGTGAAGGCGCCTTCCGCCAATTTGCCCTGCGGGCTTTCGCCGCGCCCCAGCGCCAGGCCGAGGGCGAAATTGCGCGATTGCGCCGAACCGCAGGTCAGCACGAGGTCGCCAAGGCCCGACAGGCCCATCAGGGTTTCGGCCTGCGCGCCATAGGCGCGGCCGAAGCGGGTCAATTCGGCAAAGCCGCGGGCGACAAGCGCCGCGCCGGCGCTGGCGCCAAGGCCGCGGCCGGCGGCGATGCCGTTGGCGATGGCCAGCACGTTCTTGGCCGCGCCGCCGATCTCGACGCCGCGCACATCATGCGAATGGTAGAGCCGGAAGGTGGGCGTCGCCAGCATGCGCGCGAGGCGCTCGGCCAATTCGAGGTCATGCGCCGCCAATGTCACGGCTGTGGGCAGGCCCTTGCCGACGTCCTCGGCGAAACTCGGGCCCGACAGGATGGCATAGGGGTTGTCCGGCAATTCCTGCGCGAAGACCTCGCTCATGAACGCCGCCGTGCCGCGCTCGATGCCCTTGGCGCAGCAGATGACGGGGACGCCATGCGGCAGAATCGGCGCGAGGCTCTGCGCCATGGCGCGCATGGCCTGCGCCGGCACGACGGCAAGCACGGCGTCAGCCTTGCCCGCCTGCGCCAGATCACTCGTCGGGCTCAGGCGGTCGGCGAGGCGGACGCCGGGCAGGCGGCGCGCATTGGCGTGGGTCGCCTGCATCTGCGCCACATGTTCGGCGTCGCGCGCCCACAAAGCCACATCGGCGCCGGCATGGGCGGCGAGATTGGCGAGCGCGGTTCCCCAGGAGCCGGCGCCGAGAACGGCGATCCTGCGCGTCACGGGCGCATCCTTTCATTGTCGGGCCGCGCCCATAACGTTTCAAAAGCGGCGAGGAACATCCCGGCCGCCCGGCTCGACTCGAGCACGACGATATCATTGTCCTGCCGGCGCGCGCCGGAATAGCTGAAATTGGTCGAGCCTGTGCGCAATAGCCTGCCGTCGACCTGATAGGCCTTGAGATGCATCATGTCGTCCGATTGCGCCTTGTAGCGCGCCTCGACATTGGGCTCGGCGAACAGCAGCGCCAGCGCCGACATCGGGTCGGCGTCGCGGCCGCGGCGCTGGTCTGGGTCGAGATAGAGCCGGATGCGCACGCCGCGGCGCGCGGCGTCGCGCAAGGCGTTGATGATGACGCGGTTGGTCAGCACATAGGCGGCCATGTCTATGGAGCGGCGCGCGCCGCCGATGAGGCCGGCGTCGACGCCCTCCAGTCCCGCGCCGGGGCCATAGAACATCCGCACGCCGGCTATCAGCGGTTCGCGCGTCAGGGCGTCGCCGCTGTCGCCGGGCGTCAGCAGCGCCCGCGGCAGGGCGCTGGCGGCGAGGGCTCGCGGGGACGCGCGCATCGCGATCGCGCGCCGGCAGGCCTTGCCGTG
>ERZ1645192.2071-NODE-2071-length-16675-cov-6.214200_pt1 | contig 16675 bp, 13 predicted proteins | sample MGYA00575354_ERZ1645192 | MGnify/ENA primary metagenome ERZ1645192 (study PRJEB40844, sample SAMN11349763) | freshwater sediment metagenome | isolation source: river sediment | host: Sediment | place: India: Faizupur Khadar , New Delhi | collected 2017-02-21 ... | reverse complement strand
TGATAAAGATACTATGATTTTAGCAAGTGAAAAAATGGGGTTTTTTAATAATTTAGATTCAACTACCATTCTTAAAAATCAAATAGGAGATTTAATACAATTAAGATTTTATGCCCCTCATTATTGCAAAAAAAATAATCAATACATCAGAGATTTAACTATTACAAAATTTAAAAACTATCATTTAGTTTCAGTAATAGAATTATTGGATAGCAATTTAAATCATATCGGTTATTTTTTTCCTGATAGTACGTTTAATTTTATAACTTATAAAGATGATAAATTAATGGCAATTAAATTTAATAATAATCTAAAAAATTATTATTTTTTTGATACAAATCCAACTATTCGTTTATCTTTTAATGAATTTGAAACTAAAATTTTATCAAATTCTTTCCCTTTTTGAGATTAAATCAATTATTTTATTAAAATAATATTCTTCTTTTTTTCTCGTTTCTATATGAGGAATTTATTAACTAATGAAGTCTAAATCGCTTTTACATCATAAAAGTTATTATATTGTATATGCTTTATTAACAAGCATATTATTTCTCAATTCCTGCAATCCGCCCAAACCATCTGACGAGCCTTTCAAAGCAACACCCTACACCCTAAAAATTCCCAAATATTTTCCTACCATTCTCAATATTCCCGATGACAATCCGATGACAGTCGAAGGGGTAAAATTAGGTCGCTATTTATTTTACGATGGACGTTTACGCGGTTACAACGGAGATAATCCCGATTCATTGATGAGTTGTGCCACCTGCCATATTCAAGCACACGGCTTCGAATGCGGACTCAACCACCCGAAATTCATCAACGGGAAAACCCATGGCATCAACGGAAAACCTACCCCACACAGCATGATGCCATTGTGCAACCTTGTATTCAACAGCAACGGCTATTTTTGGAATGGCATGATATACACACAAAATTCCAATCCGGAAAGAAGAAATATTGAAAATATCGTTTCTATGGGAATCACCGTAGAACATGAAATGAACAGCAGCATTGAACGTGCTGTTACTACCATTAAAAACATCAGCATCTATCCGCCTATGTTCAAGGCTGCCTTCGGAACGGAAGAAGTTACCATTGAACGCATTGAAAAAGCCATTGCTCAATTTATACGAACATTGATTTCAGGCAATTCCAAATTCGACCGCTATATTCGAGGGATAGAAGATCTTTCTTCCGATGAACTTGCCGGCTTTGTATTGTTTACTACCGAAGAAGGTGCGGATTGTTTTCATTGTCATGGCAGCGACGGCAACCTGCTGATGACAACCAATCAATTTTATAACAATGGATTAGATAGTGTTTTCAATGACCCGAGAGACCGCTACTCCGTATCCGGAAATCAATCTGATATAGGTGCTTACAAAGCCCCTAGCTTACGAAATATCGAATTCACAGCTCCTTATATGCATGACGGACGTTTTCTCAGCCTGGATGAAGTAATAGATTTTTACAGCGAGGGCTTGCATGTTTCCACTTACATCCATCCCTTGATGCACAAAATCTCCGATGGAGGGGCTCTATTGACACCCAAAGAAAAACGACAATTGAAAGCTTTCTTATTAACACTAACGGATACAGAATTTTTAACCAATCCGGACTTTGCAAAACCGGATGATATACCCTAATAAAATTATGAAAATATACACAAAAAAAGGTGACACAGGAACAACCACCTTGATTAACAACACTGAAGTTCCGAAAAATCACATTCGCGTTGAAGCCTACGGTACCGTAGATGAATTAAATGCACACATAGGTTGCTTACGCGATATGATTGATGACGAAAAAAACAAATCGAATTTGTTCGAGATTCAAAAAACATTGTTCGTCGTTCAAACACGTTTGGCTATCGACCCTGAAAAACCATGCTCCATTTTATTGCCGGAAATGCATGCTAAAAGCATACAATTCCTTGAAAATGAAATTGACGAAATGGAAGAGCTTTTGGGTGAATTCAAAGCCTTTCTGATTCCCGGAGGTCATCCGATTTTGTCGCAATGCCACATCGTTCGCTGTGTGTGCCGAAGAGCCGAAAGACGTATTATCTCCCTTCATCAGAAACAAGCAGTTAATAAACTGATATTACAGTACATTAACCGTTTATCCGACTTCTTTTTTATCTTATCCCGTTTCTATACTCAACAATTAAACCTTAAAGAAGATTCATGGGAAGAATAAGCGTATTTTTCGTTTCTTGTCTTTTTATAACTATATCCGGCTTAGCTCAGCATCACATCGGAGCAGGTGGTGGGTACAATCAATCTATATATTATACGAGTATTTCTAAATCACAATATTATTATGTGTTCCGCCCCAAGGATTCTTATTTGGTAAATCTATCGTATAAAATGGATATTCCGGTAAAAAAAGAAAATATGCGTGTAGGCACACAATTGGAATGGAAACGCCAATCCGCTTATTTCTATTACAACGACCTTAAAAACGGTGACACCATACCCACCGGCATGAACTACGATATTCACATTTTGCAATGGTATGTTTTTCCTGAACTTGTAATCGGTGATCCGATACGTCTTATTTTCAGTGGAGGACCTGTCGTTGAATACATAATTTATTCCAATGCACATGGCATCCGACTCATTGACGAAAAAAGAACTGAAGTGGAAAAAGAAAGTAACAACGGAGATATTAAAGGATTATATGTCGGTGCTAAACTTAGCTTAGGCCTCGAATTCCCTGTTTATAAGAATTTCTACATTAGCTTGCAAAACAGCTATTCAGCCGGATTAAGTTCTAAAGGAGGACGATTAAAAGACTCCTTTAACTATTTCAATTGCCTTGACATTAATCTAACTGCTTCCCTTTTCTACCGTTTTAACAACAATAAAATAATTATTAAATAAAGCTATGAAATACAAAACAATCTTACTGACACTACTACTATCTGCCACTTTCTTTTTTATAAACACATCCGGTAAACCTATTGATGATAAAGGATTGAACAAAGAAAAATGCACTTTTAACGGCATTCCCTTGCATGGTAAAGTTAAAATTGTAGAATCATTTCCGGATATAAAAGTGCAAGTAGTAGAAAGTTTTCCGGATATAGATGTTAAAATCGTAACCAGTTTTCCGGACGATTGCGGTGAATGGCAATTTGTGGAAAGTTTTCCCGATTTCACCATACAATACGTAACTTCATTCCCCGATATTAAAATCAGATTTGTCGAATCCTTTCCCGGAATAAAATAATAAGTTGTCCAAATTACTTAAAACACTATAATTTATTGTAGGCTTGTTTCTGATTTTTTTTACCTCTTATGTAAACAATATAAACCGAAACTTGTTATAAATTAAAGATTGAACTCAACTATTAATTATTAAAAAATACGAATATGATATCAAAAAAAATGGAAAAGGCACTTAACGTGCAAATTATGGAAGAAGAACATGCTTCCCGCATCTATTTGGCAATGGCTTCTTGGTGTGAAGCAAATGCTTATCCCGGTGCTGCTGCTTTTCTTTACCGACATACCAACGAAGAAAGAGAACATGCTGAAAAAATATTGAAATACGTCAACTATCGTGGTGGACATGCTACTTTAGCCCCGCTTCCCGAGATAGCTAACACTTTTAAAAATTTACTTGACGTATTTGAGCAAGCAATGGAACACGAAAAATATGTAACTGCATGTATCAAAAAAATCTATGAAGTAGCCATGAGCGAAAAAGATTATGGCGCACAAATCTTTCTACAATGGTACATCAAAGAACAAGAAGAAGAAGAAGATACATTCCAATCTATCTTAGACAATTATAAAAACATGAAAGATTGTTTGGCTTTATTCGACAAATCATTAATGGATAAAGAATAAATATAAAAAGAAATATTTATAGTAAAAAGAAGTGATAAATATCACTTCTTTTTTATTTTCTGCATAGCGATACAGTAATTTTTCTTACTTTTGCAAACGCAAAAAAAAACAAATCATCAAATAAAAGTATAGTATGGCAAAAGCAAAAACCATTTTTTATTGTCAGAATTGTGGCACGCAATCAGCCACTTGGATAGGTAAATGTCATAACTGCGGGGAATGGAACACCTACGTGGAAGAAGTTGTTCAATCGGCAACCGGTAGCAAAAAACAATCACTGCTCACACAAAGTCAACCGATACGCATTTCGGAAATTGATAATACTCTTTCTCTGCAACGCCTGCATTCAGGCATAGAAGAAATAAACAGAGTTTTAGGTGGCGGTATTGTTCCGGGCTCTATCGTACTTTTAGGAGGAGAACCCGGAATTGGAAAATCAACTCTCTTATTACAATTGGCATTATCCTTACCTCCCTCCATGACTATTTTATATGTGTCCGGTGAAGAGAGTGAAATACAATTAAAAATGCGTGCCGAGCGTCTGAAACAAAAAAACAACAATTGTTACATCGTCAACGAAACCAACACCCAAAACATCTTTCAGCACATTGACAGCCTCCATCCGCATCTGATTATTATCGATTCTATACAAACCTTGCAAACCAACACCATAGAATCATCGGCGGGAAGCATTTCACAAATACGTGAAACCACAGCCGAATTGCAGCGTTTTGCCAAAAGCACTTCCACACCGGTATTTCTCATAGGTCACATTACCAAAGACGGCACCTTAGCCGGGCCTAAAGTATTGGAACATATGGTTGATGTTGTTTTACAATTTGAAGGCGACCGGAATTACGGGTATCGCATTGTGCGTGCCATCAAAAACAGATTCGGTTCCGTTTCCGAAATAGGCATTTTTGAAATGCAACAAAGCGGATTGCGTGAAGTACCTAATCCGTCTGAAATCCTTATCTCTCAACATTCCGATGAAGTCAATGGCATTGCCATCGCTGCCACTATCGAAGGCTTACGGCCTTTTCTAATTGAAACCCAATCTTTGGTAAGTCCTGCCGTTTACGGAAATCCCCAACGTTCTTCTACCGGTTTCGACTTGCGTCGGCTGAGCATGTTACTGGCGGTTTTAGAAAAAAAATGCGGATTAAAACTAAATGCAAAAGATGTATTTCTAAATATTACCGGCGGCATTCACATTGATGACCCTGCTGCCGATTTAGCCATTGTTACCTCCGTGATGTCCTCTTTATTCGATATTTCCATAGATTCTAAAACCTGCTTTGCCGGCGAAGTCGGTTTATCGGGTGAAATACGCCCGGTAAGTCGTGTGGAACAACGTATCAACGAAGCTAAAAAATTAGGATATAAACGCATATTCATTTCCTCCTACAATCCGAAAGAGTTAAACAGTACCGGCATCGATATTATTCGAATTTCTAAAATCGAGAAATTATTACCTGCTCTTTTTAAAGAAATATAAAAAAATGGGACTCCGTTAACTTCCGAAATCCCATACTTTTCGTATCATTAGAATTAGAAATTATTTATTCGTCTGAAAAGCAGCCAAATCATTAACGGTAAAATCTATAATATAATTTTCCCTTTCATGATTTTGAGCATTGCCCATACGAATAAATACTCTTGCTGTATATTCATAGTTATCATTCCGGTTACTATCTTGTAACAATAGGTAGCCTATAATAATATTTCCCATCATTTCAACAAGACGTCGTGATTGGAAATCGAATATTTCAGGATGATTCCGCTCTTTCAAAATATCTATAACATTCTCGAAACGGGCAGTCATATCCAACAAAATATTTTTCAAAGGCTGCAATTCCGGTTTGAGAGTCATATTTTCGTATTCTTTAACACGTTTCAAATAAGCACCGCTGCTGATGCCACGAATAGCGGCAACAACTTGCAGTTGAGAAGTCCCTTCGTAGATATTGGTAATACGGGCATCCCGATACAATCTTTCTACCGGAAAATCTTTCATATATCCCGTTCCTCCATGAATCTGAATGGCATCATAGGTTACCTGATTGCAATATTCACTGGCGAATAATTTCAACAGCGGAGTATAAATATCAGCAAGGCGTTGATAATACTTCATTTCGTCTCTTTCTTCATTATTCAGGCTTCTGGTTTTACTTTCAGAAGTATAGAGTTTATACATATCTACATAGCGTGCCGTTTCATACAACAAAGAGCGTATTCCGTCAATTTTCGCACGCATACTTGCCAACATCTCATATACAGGAGCGAATTCATTGATTTTCTTTCCAAACTGTTCTCGTTCATTGGCATATTTATAGGCTACACGGTAAGCAGCTTCTGCCAATCCTACCGATTGGGCACCTATTCCCAATCGTGCAGCATTCATCAGGGACATAACATATTTAATTAATCCCATGCGTGCATCTCCAATGAGTTGTGCAGGTGCATTTTTATATACTAATTCACAAGTAGGAGCTCCTTTGATACCCAATTTATTTTCTACACGTCTAACGATGACGGCATTGTCTAAACGGTCATATAAAAAACACGAAAGTCCTCTTGCATCGGTAGTGTCTTCTTCCGAACGTGCCAACACCAATTGAATATCAGCATCGCCATTGGTAATAAACCGTTTAACTCCGTTGAGTCGCCAGCATTTAGAAGCATCATCGTAATGCGCTTTTAACATTACTGCCTGCAAATCGGAACCTGCATCGGGTTCGGTCAACACCATGGAACAAGTATAACCTTTATGGATGAGAGGTAAATATTTATTTTTTAATTCTTCGGAAGCAAACTCATGAATGGTCTCGGCGCAATCCTGAAGACTCCATATATTGGAGAAACTGGCATCTGCCCTTGCTATCATTTCAGCAACCATTATGGTGAGTGTCATCGGAAAATTCAAGCCATCATATTTTCGGGGAAGCGATAAACCATACATGCCTGCTCCTTTGAGTACCTCATGATTTTGTTGCGTTCCTTTCGCATAAGAAACTACATTGTTTGACAAAGTAACGCCTTCTTTATCTACTTCCTCTGCATTAGGAGCAATGACTTCTCCACAAATTTCGCCCAACACTTCCAATACTTTTTCATAAGAATCCATGGCATCTTCAAAATCAAAGGGAGCGTAATCGTATTGTTTGGATTCCGTATAATCCTTTTCCTTCATTTTCACGATGCTCTTCAAAAGAGGGTGAGATAAATGAAATTTCAAATGTTCATTATCTAAAAAAAAGTTTTCCATTCTATATCGTATTTAGTTTCTATTCTTAAATTAGTTAATCTGTTTTTTATAAGATTGTATCATTTTAGGGATAACCTTCATCACATCACCAATGACGACATAATCGGCAATGGCATTGATAGGTGCTTGATTTGAGGTATTGATACTTATTATTTTTGCTGACTGATCCATTCCTGCTCGGTGTTGTACGGCTCCGGAAATACCACAAGCTATGTACAATTTAGGACGTACCGTAACCCCCGTTTGCCCTATTTGACGTTCATGTCCGCAAAAACCTGCATCTACCGCTGCACGCGTTCCTCCTACCTCAGCTCCCAACAACTCTGCCAGTTCATAAAGGATAGCAAAGTTCTCTTTGCTCCCCATACCATACCCACCGGCTATCAATATCTGCGCTCCTTTTAAATTTACTTTTGGAGGTTCTATATGACGATGAACAATAGTGATTATTTCATCCTCAGGACGTATTAATTGTAAATCTATTTCTTTTACTATAGGAGCATTCTTCAGCGTTTGGGGTTCCAGTTTCATCACTCCTTCGCGGACGGTAGCCATTTGTGGACGCGTTTCAGGATTAATAATCGTTGCAATGATATTCCCTCCGAAAGCAGGACGTATTTGGTATAATAAATTTTTATAATTCATTTTTTTACGTTCATCGGTATGATCTCCGATGACTAAACCGGTACAATCGGCTGTTAATCCGCAACGCAAAGCAGATGCTATGCGGGGAGCCAAATCTCTTCCTACGGATGTTGCACCAAATAAAGCTATCTCAGGCTGCTCTTTCTCAAAGAGTGTTTTTACTAATTTCGCATGCATAAGCGTTCTGTAGGGGAACAACTTTTCATGGTCGGCAAGATGTATTACCGATATACCAAAAAAACGTAATTGTTCCAGGGCTTTCTCCAGTTTTACTCCTAAGACGACTGCTTCCAAATCTACACCCAGTTCATCCGCTAATTTTCTCCCTTTAGACAGTAATTCCAAAGACACATCCGCAATGCGATGCTCTTCTGTTACTTCACAATAAACAAATATATTTTTCATACTTTTATCCGATTACTCTTGTTTCTAATAATTCTTTCATTAATTGATCGACGTCTTGGTCTTTTTCTGTAAAGCGTTTGGATTCTTTTTGCGTTAGCACTACACTTTCTATTTCTTTCACTTTAGTAGGCGAACCCGACAATCCGAGCTTAGCTTCTTCGGCACCCACATTTTCTGCATTCCATTCTTCGATATGCAAGTAAGGATGTTCTTTGAAAATATCCGTATAATCACGATTCTGCTCCTGTAATTCACTCGTCGTATGAGCATGTTTATATTTCAACATACGTTTTGCATTAATAGGACGGCAAGCACAGGCGGAACCATGTACCGTTAATAAAGCAGGAAAAGGAAGTGTTACTGTTTCTACACCTCTTTCCAAACGGCGTGTCAACACCATTTTTTTATCATCAATAGACTCTATTTTCTCTACATAGGTTACTTGTGGCAGGTGCAATTTTTCGGCAATCTGAGGACCAACTTGGGCGGTATCACCATCAATAGCCTGCAAACCACACACTATCAAATCGGGATTTATCTTCTCTATGGCTTTACTCAATGCATAAGACGTTGCCAGGGTATCAGAACCGGCAAATTTTCTATCCGTCAATAAGTATCCTTTGTCAGCTCCTCTGAATATGGATTCTCTGATAATGGATGCTGCACGAGGAGGTCCCATGCTAACTACAATAATTTCAGTGTTATTTCTCTTTTCTTTTATTTGCAATGCTACTTCCAATGCGTTAAGATCATCAGGATTATAAATAGCCGGCAAAGCGCCCCTATTTACTGTACCATCTTCTTTCATAGCATCTTTCCCGACGTTTCTGGTATCAGGAACTTGTTTTGCCAACACAACAATTTTAAACTTCATAGCGTATTTTTTTAACGTTTTTATTAGAACCGCTGCAAAAGTATAAAAAAAACAATACATCGGTATTTTTGTTGAAATAAGAAAACTTATATTTGTTTTTCTGCATATTACATTTAATTTCGGATAATATCTTGCCGTTTCTATGCTCTAAAACTATCCTTCGCGAATGTAAGATAATACCTTGATTAAATGCTATTTGACTTACTATCAATGACAAATTCCATTAATAAAACATAAAATTAAAAATTGAGTATGAAAAACATTATAGTCCGATAAAAACATTGTCATTCTTCGCTTCACTCAGAATCTGTTGAATTTATCGGACAATTGTAATATATAAATTAAGAGTATTGATTTTGAATTTAAACAAAAAATATTACTTTAAATCCGAATCTTTTATTGTAAACAATACTACACCTTCATATTTTGAGGTTTCATAACATTCCCATGAACTGTAATTATAAAAATGATGTATTTTCGTTCCCATTTCGCGGGGAGGTCCTTCCCAATTAACCAATAAACTATCGTGTCTATATATTTTAAAACCTGACAACCATTGCCTATCAGAATCAGCAAATACTTTTTTAATATCAATCTTTTTTTCTTTATCAAATCTAATCCCCTTCGAATTAAACACTTCCGAAGAATCAGGCATAAAGGCAGCATAATATGTATACATTCCTCCATTCCCAATTTCGATATTAATAGTATCTTGTGTATTGTTTTTAATCGTAACGTAATAAATCATGTCCGTTCGATCCCATGCAAATAAATCACATCCTAAACAGGTTAACATTAACAATAAATAAATGATAACCTTCAGTGTTTTTGTGTTTAATAATTTAGTGCATTTCATTATATTTATATTTTTAAAATTTATTATTAAGGCCAATCTGGATAAAAATAGTATGCCGAATCAACTTTATTATCATATGTCGTGCGTGCTTTTAATTGTGTTCTCAAATCAGAAAATGTAGTCGTACTTGAAGTAAGACAATTATAAATATCAGATAGTGAAATATCTGGAATAGAATCTACTTTTCTTAAAAATCCCGGATTAAACCAAACTTCATCATGCTCGAAAAAATCCCATCCTATTTCATTGAAATATTCTTTTCTAAAAAGAGCACCTACATAGTTACCCCACATTTCACCAACACCACAATAACCTGCATTAGCTCCAGTTCCATCGCCATAAGCTCCATAAGAAATAATATAATTTATATAATTAACCCAGTAGGTACTTCCAACTTTGTTCCAATGACTTGCATGAGCACATTCATGAAAAGTAGTTTGAAAGATATGATTATACTCATAATAACCATTTTTAATTACAATTACTAAATCCGGTTGAGCAAATTTAGTTATTTTTGCTATAACATTTGCAGCAAAAACCATTACTTTATTAGATAAAAATGTAGATACTTGTGAATTAGAATTAAATCCATATTTTCCCCATGTTCTACGAAACATGCCGGCACAACCCATTACTGTATTTATATTATTTGAAGCTATAACCCATGTTCTCAAATTTGAAGGGGGTCTTGTAATCGATTTTGAACTACAATATTGAAAATATTTATACACGGCATTATTTACAGTTGCCCAATTCCAACCAACAGAGGTGTAATTAAAATATTTATTACACCCATTTTTTGAATATTTTCCTATATTATAAGTAGCAGGATTAATGAAGCCCCAATTTCCCCATACCTTAAATCCAAGCTGATTTTCAAAAACAATTGTATAATCTACGTTTTTTATATAAAAACTTTTATTAACTATATAATATCCAGATTCAGATGTCCAGCCTGATGCAATTTTTACGGAATTATTTACACGAACCTTAGTTTTTTCTACTCCAGTCCAATTATTATCTCTTAGAACATAAATATTCCCTTCCGGAGTTGCTTTATTTGTACTTTTTTGTTCATCATCTTCCATTAAATCAGGTTGAAATAACCAACAAGATTTTTCTTCCATTTTATCATGATAGTAATAATACGGAGTGTTTTCTTCGGGAATAATACAACTATCTAATATGTGATAGGTAATATTTGTCGGGAAGGAATAATTAATAGGAACTACCGTATAAAGCCATGTACATTCATCTTCGGGAATAGTTGGATCATGATAATATATTCCCCGTTGTTCAATTTCATAGTCTAAAGGATAATCAAACAATGCTAAGGTTGTGTCATCAATCAGCGAATTAAATTCAGTTGAATCTTCGGGCAGAAAACGCACATACAAATGTGTAGGGGCTAAAATATTACTTGGATCCCCTATGTTAAAAACGCTATCTGCCACTAATGAATCATAAGCAGTGGTCATATTTTCTAAAGAATAAGGATTAGGAAGTTGATCGCCAAGAATAGTCAATCCTTCAACAGGATCTCCTTCCATTTCTTTTTGTCTTAATACTGAATTTTCCGAATCAGTTTCTTTGTTACAAGCAGTGAAAACTAATAAACTGAATGCAAAAAAAGTAAAGATGTTCTTCATTTTAAAATTTTTATTTATTTTTCTTAATTTGTTAGTTTAACATAATATTTTAAATTTTTGACAAATATATACTTTTTTTTATTTGTTTTTTTATTTTTTTTCATATTATTTTTAATAGATTATAATTCATATTTTTAGTTCATTAAAAGAAGAATATTCTAATCAATATATTGTGTTTTTGGCGTTAAAAAACTTTAATAAAAATAATATTTTGGAATCATTTTTATTATTGTATCTGTATCATTATTGTCCGATATAAATTTCTATATTCTTACAGATTCTTCGCTTCACTTCGTTACGCTCAGAATGACAATAGCTTTAAAGATAAAGATGGGGGCTAAGGGGTTGGTTTGCGGCAAAGCCGCAAACCAACCCCTTAGCCTTTTCTACACAATGTATAGAACTGTCATTCTGAGCGAAGCGAAGAATTTGTTGAATTTATCGGAAATAGTGTATAAAAAAATGTGTGGCGATAATAATCCAAATCATGTATCAAATGCAAAAAAAGACAAGGTATTCTTGAATAATTATAAAAAATACATTAATGTATCAAACATAAAGCATTATTTTATTATCTTTGCAAAAAAACATCCGATATGGAATTGAACACATTAACAGCTATTTCTCCTTTAGACGGACGTTATTATTCCCAAGTTAACGCACTTTCCGACTACTTTTCGGAATACGCTTATATCCGCACAAGGGTATATATCGAAATAGAATACTTTATTGCTTTATGCGAAATCCCTCTGGCTGAGTTAAAAAACATAGATAAAAATTGTTTTAACTCCCTTAGAAATATCTACAAAAACTTTTCATATACTCAAGCACTGCGAATCAAAGAAATTGAGAAAACAACCAATCATGATGTTAAAGCAGTAGAATATTATCTGAGAGAGGTCTTTGAAAACATTCATTTATCGGATTACAAAGAATTTATTCATTTCGGATTGACGTCTCAAGACATTAACAACACGGCTATTCCATACTTAATGCAAGGATTTCATAAAGAAATTCTCCTTGACACTATCATAGCTCTTCGCAACAAATTAGAAAATCTTTCCGGTATATGGAAAGACATTCCTATGTTAGCACGCACACACGGACAAGCGGCTTCTCCTACCCTCTTAGGAAAAGAAATATACGTCTTCGTTGAAAGGCTCAACAACCAATTGGAATTATTGAATGCCATTCCTTTTTGCGGAAAATTCGGAGGTGCTACCGGCAATTTCAACGCCCATCACATTGCCTATCCTGATGTTGACTGGATAACATTCAGCAATGACTTTCTATCTCAAAAATTGGTATTGAAGCGTTTACAAACAACGACTCAAATTGAACATTACGATAACATGGCGGCTTATTTCGATGCGTTGAAACGCATCAATACCATTATTCTGGACTTAGATCGCGATATGTGGACTTATATTTCAATGGATTATTTCAAACAAAAAATAAAAGCCGGCGAAGTAGGTTCTTCTGCCATGCCACACAAAGTAAATCCGATAGATTTTGAAAATTCGGAAGGAAATATATGCATTGCCAATGCTTTATTTACAGGAATGTCCGCTAAATTGCCGGTTTCCCGTTTGCAACGCGACCTTTCTGATAGTACCGTCATACGAAATATCGGAGTGCCTGTTGCCCATAGCATCATAGCTGTCAATTCTACAATGAAAGGATTAGACAAACTCTTATTAAACGAAACGGCATTAGCTGCCGATTTAGAAAAAAATTGGGCTGTCGTCGCCGAAGCCATACAAACGGTTTTACGTCGCGAAAACTACCCCAATCCGTATGAAGCACTGAAAGCATTGACAAGAGGAAAAACATCCATTGACAAAGCACACATACATCAGTTTATCGACAGCCTGGAGATAAGCGAAACTGTCAAACAAGCATTAAAACAAATCAGTCCGGAAAATTACACCGGCATTCATACCCATATCATACAGAAAGAAAAATAATACATGGATCATATACGAAATTTCTGCATCATTGCCCACATAGACCATGGGAAAAGCACTTTAGCCGACAGGCTCTTACAATTTACCGGAACCGTTAATGAAAGAGATTTTCAAGATCAGATTCTTGATAACATGGATTTGGAACGTGAAAAAGGCATTACCATAAAAAGTCATGCCATACAAATGAAATATGAAGATGAGGGCAAAAACTATATATTCAATTTGATAGACACACCGGGGCATGTAGATTTCTCGTATGAAGTTTCCCGTTCTATTGCAGCCTGTGAAGGGGCTCTCCTCGTTGTCGATGCCTCTCAGGGTATACAAGCACAAACCATTTCAAATCTTTATCTGGCGATAGAACACAATTTGGATATCATTCCTGTTTTAAACAAAATGGATATGCCCAGCGCTCAGCCGGAAGAAGTAAAAGATCAAATTGTCGACTTACTGGGCTGTGAACGTGAAGAAATACTGGAAGTAAGTGCCAAAACAGGCTATGGGATTGAGAATATCCTTGATGCTATTCTTCATAAAATACGTCCTCCCAAAGGCGATGTAGATGCCCCTTTGCAAGCCTTAATCTTTGACTCTGTTTTTAATTCATTTAGAGGCATTATCGCTTATTTCCGCATTATGAACGGACAAATACACAAAAACGATTTTGTAAAATTTGCCTCTACAGGCAAAGAATACCATGCTGACGAAATTGGCATATTGGCGCTCAACAGAGAAGCTCGCAATGTGCTCAAAGCCGGTGATGTAGGCTACATCATTTCCGGCGTTAAAACAGCAAAGGAAGTAAGAGTCGGTGACACCATCACTCATGTAGAAAGACCTTGTACAGAAGCTATTGAAGGGTTTAAAGAAGTTAAACCCATGGTATTTGCCGGTATTTATCCCGTCGAAGCCGACGACTATGAAGAATTGCGCTCCTCTCTCGAAAAACTGCAACTCAACGATGCTTCATTAAGTTTTGAGCCCGAATCATCGATGGCTCTCGGCTTTGGTTTCCGCTGCGGCTTTTTGGGATTGCTCCACATGGAAATTATCCAGGAACGCTTAGACAGAGAATTCGACATGGACGTAATCACTACCGTTCCCAATGTGTCTTACAAAATTTTTACTACTAAAAAAGAAATTATCGAGGTACATAATCCCTCGGGCATGCCGCCCTTAAACCATATCGACCATATCGAAGAACCGTATATCATGGCGCAGATAATTTCGAAAACTGACTATATCGGGGCGATAATGAAACTTTGTCTGGACAAACGCGGCATATTGAAATCACAAGTTTATCTCACCAGCAATCGGATAGAAATAACCTTTGAGTTACCGTTGGGAGAAATTGTTTTTGATTTCTACGACAAACTGAAAAGCTGTTCCAAGGGCTATGCGTCCTTCGATTATTATATTAATGATTACAAACTCTCCAAACTTGCCAAGTTAGACATCCTCCTCAACGGCGACCCGGTAGATGCACTTTCTACCTTAATTTATGTTGACAATGCCTATTCTTTTGGTCGCAGGATGTGTGAGAAATTAAAGGAATTAATACCCCGTCAACAATTCGATATTGCCATACAAGCTGCCATAGGTTCTAAAATCATTGCCCGCGAAACCATTAAAGCTGTCCGCAAAGATGTTACTTCCAAATGCTATGGCGGTGATATCACCCGTAAACGTAAATTATTGGAAAAACAAAAGAAAGGCAAAAAACGTATGCGACAGATTGGTAATGTCGAAGTTCCGCAATCGGCATTCCTGGCGGTGCTAAAAATAGATTAATTTCATTTTTCAGATACATTTATTTAGTATCTTTGCAAAAAAATTCTATAACATATTATTTTTTAATTAAAATATTACATGGATAAAAATACTGTCATTGGTTTATTATTGATAATGGGTCTCTTAGTAGGATATAGCGTATGGATGAGCCCATCTAAAGAAGAACTGAAAGAAAAGCAACGCAAACAAGATTCCCTGGCATTGGTACAAAAAAATATGCCGACCGATACCACCCAAGCTCAGCTGACAATAGAAAAACAAGAAGAAAAAGACATACAAAAAACAACAGAAACAGCAAACGACAGCTTAGAAAATACTTCAAATTTTGAAACACAAAAAAGTATTTATGGCGCCTTCGTTTCGGCAGCACAAACGCCCGAGAACACAAACCCCATTATTATTGAAAACGATTTGTACAAACTAAGCATCGGCAGAAAAGGCGGTAGAATCGAATCGGTAGAACTGAAAAACGTATTTACCTACGACGGAAAACCGGTTATTCTCTTTGATGAAAATAGCAAAAACAATGAATTTGGATTCTTCTTTTTCTCCAATTATCTGGAGTTAAATACGAATGATTTCTATTTTGTCCCTGTTTCTTCACCTTCTTCTGAATCGCTAAAAGTAAGCGGTAAAGATTCGCTTCAACTAGCGATGAGGTTATATCCGAATATGGACGAAAACATACTCGACACCAACAGTTACATTGAATACCTCTACACCCTGAAAGGAAACGACTACCTGACAAGTGTCAAACTTCGCTTTCAAGGTATGGACAATTACCTGAACCAAACGCAAAAAGAACTTTCCCTGCGATGGGTTACACAATTAAAACGACAGGAAAAAAGTTATAAAAACGAAAAAATAGCAACCACCGTATATTACAGCGACATTGAAGACGTTGAAAATTTACAGGAAAGCGATACTAAAAGCGATTCGGTTTCGTTTCCTGCCAGCTTAAAATGGATTTCTTTCAAACAACATTTCTTCACCTCGACTCTCATTGCTGATAAAGAATTTTTAAATGCCAGCATGGTGGTAAGCATGGATGCTTTCGATAACGAAATAAACAATACCCTCAAAACATTAAAAGCCAATATAACTTTCCCTGTTTCCAATTTTGCCAAAGACGAATTTGGTTTTAATTTTTATTTCGGTCCCAACAAATACAACATCCTCAAAAAATACAAAATTGAACTCGAAGACCAGATACAATTAGGGGGTTCTTTGATATCCTGGATAAATAAAATTGCCGTTATTCCTATCTTCGGATTCTTCGAAAAGTTTAACTGGAGTTATGGAATCATTATATTGATACTTACTATCATCTTAAAAATAGTATTGCTACCCTTAGCCTATA
>ERZ1645192.2070-NODE-2070-length-16680-cov-6.329323_pt1 | contig 16680 bp, 13 predicted proteins | sample MGYA00575354_ERZ1645192 | MGnify/ENA primary metagenome ERZ1645192 (study PRJEB40844, sample SAMN11349763) | freshwater sediment metagenome | isolation source: river sediment | host: Sediment | place: India: Faizupur Khadar , New Delhi | collected 2017-02-21 ... | reverse complement strand
TATCTGGTCGATCTGCCGGGGTACGGCTATGCCAAGGTTTCTAAGGAGGAACAGCTCTCCTGGGGACGGATGATTGAGGACTACCTGATTGAATCGAGGAATTTAAAAGCGATTATCATTTTGGTCGATATTCGCCATGACCCAACACGTGATGACCTCATGATGTTCAGCTGGGCGGCGCAGTACGCGATTCCGGTCATCTGTGTGGCGACCAAGGCGGACAAAATCGCCAAAAGCAAGCGATACAACCAAGCCATGGCGATTCGAAAATTCATCGGCTATGGTGCTGGATTTGATATTTATCCGGTTTCAGCTTCCGAAAAATTCGGTAAGGAACCGGTTTTGGAAGCAATTGAAGCGCATTTAAAACGATAGCAGAGAAAAAAGGTTTAACAATGGACGTATACGCCATCAGTGATTTGCATTTATCAGGATACCAGCCCAAGCCCATGGATGTTTTCGGTGAAAACTGGCGGGACCATTGGGCAAAAATCCGTGCGGATTGGTACAAACGCGTGCATGAAAGCGATTTGGTTTTAATCCCGGGGGACATCTCCTGGGCCATGCGGCTTTCCGAAGCTTTGGTCGATTTAAAGCAGATTGAAGAGATGCCGGGTACCAAAATCATCTTAAAGGGCAATCATGATTACTGGTGGTCTTCGCTGACGCGTCTGACCAGCGAGCTTAACGAAACCATGCTGGTTTTGCAGAACAACGCGTTCGATTTTGAAGACGTCAGCATCGCGGGCACGCGCGGGTGGACATGTCCTTCTTCCAAGGAGTTTAAGGCGGAAGACGAGAAGATATATTTGCGGGAAGTGGAGCGGCTCAGGCTGTCGCTTGAGAGAATTAAGCCGCGCGAGGACCGAAAGATCATCGCGATGATGCACTATCCGCCCTTTAATGAAAAACGCGAGCCGACGGGCTTTACCGATTTGTTCGAGAAATTCGGCGTAGACACCGTGCTTTACGGGCATTTGCACGATGCATCGGCCGGCATGTCCTTCAACGGGGTACACAACGGCATCGTATATCAGAATGTGTCCTGCGATTTTCTTGAGTTTAAACTAAAAAAAGTGGAATTTTCGACCGATGTCGATTGGATGACGGGCCGCTGAAAAAGCGGACGTGTGGGGGGAGTCTATGGAAGCAGATTATTGCGCCAGAATTCGGCTGGAGGCACTCGAAAAACAGATATTGAGCCCATATGCGGCTTTTTCGGCCGAAGCGGAACGCGAAACGGCGATTGAGGAATGCCCCTATCGCACCAAGTTCCAGCGCGATCGGGACCGAATCATCCATTCAAAATCCTTTCGGCGGCTGAAGCATAAGACACAGGTGTTCTTGTCTCCCGAGGGCGACCATTATCGCACACGGCTGACGCATACGCTGGAGGTTTCGCAGATTGCGCGAACCATGGCGCGGTGCTTAAGGCTGAACGAAGACCTGACCGAAGCGATTGCCATGGGGCATGATCTGGGACATACGCCGTTTGGACACGCGGGGGAACGGGCGTTACAACAGATTGACCCGACGTTTGAGCACAGCAGCCATAGCTTACGCGTGGTGAAGTTCTTAGAAAACGGTAAGGGGCTGAATCTGACCATGCCCGTAAACGACGGCATACTGAACCACAAGAGAACCGATTCGCCCATGACGCTGGAGGGCAGACTGGTCAGTTTGTCCGACCGCATCGCCTACATCAATCACGATATCGACGACGCCATTCGCGCCGGCGTGCTGAAACCCGAAGAGATTCCCCAAAAACTGACTTCGTTTTTTGGCGACACGCATTCCAGCCGGCTGGACAGTATGATTTCGGATATCATATTGAATTCCACAGAATCCGAAATTCTTCAGTCCGAGCAGGCACGCGTGCTGTTCGATGAATTCCGGGATTTCATGTTTGACCACGTATATTTCAATCCGGTCGCGAAATCGGAGGAAGGCAAGGCGGAAGGCGTGATTTTGTCGCTGTACGCGGCGTTTGACAAAGACCCGTCTGTGATGCCGGATAATCAGGACGAAAACATTGAAAAATACGGGAAAAAGCAGGCGATTATCGACTATCTCGCCAGCATGACCGACCGCTATGTAATCAAGGTTTTTAATCAGCTGTTTGTACCCGCGGGATGGAATGTGTATTAGACTATTTTGCAGCAATTAAAGCGAAAGGGGAACCATGGCTTATTTTGATCAGGATTTCATCAATGAACTGTTAGCCAGAACCGATATTGAATCGGTGGTTTCCGACTACGTGACGCTGCAAAACAAGTCGGGCCGTCTCTGGGGCCTTTGCCCGTTCCATTCGGAGAAAACGCCGTCCTTTTCGGTCACCAAGGATAAACAGATATACTATTGCTTCGGCTGTCACGAAGGCGGCAATGCCATCGGCTTTTTGATGAAGATGGATAAGCTCACCTTCCCCGAGGCGGTGGAGCGGCTGGCTGAGCGCGCGAATCTGCCGCTGCCCGAGCAAAAGTCCACTGACGCGGATTTTGAAAAGTCAAAAAAGCTAAAACAGCGCATCTATGAAATCAACAAATTGGCGGCGCATTTCTTCTACGACAACCTAAACAGCGAAAAAGGGGAGAAGGCACGAAAATATATCGAAAAGCGCGGACTCTCCGCCAAAACCGTCACCAAGTTCGGGATGGGCTATGCGTCCGAATCCTGGGACGAATTGCTCTTGCATTTAAAGAGCAAAGGCTGTAAGATAGACGAGGTCAGAGAAGCGGGACTTTGCACCGTGAAAAACGGCAAAGCGTTCGACGCTTTCCGAAACCGCGTGATGTTTCCCATCATCAACATCTTCGGAGACGTCATCGGCTTTGGCGGACGCGTGATGGATGATTCCACACCCAAGTACTTGAACACTTCCGATACACCTGCATTTAATAAAAGACGCAATGTCTATGCCCTAAACTTCGTTAAATCAATCAAGAAGATTCAGTCATTGGTGCTGGTAGAAGGTTATATGGACGTCATTTCGCTGTATGAGCGGGGTGTGGTCAATGCGGTCGCCACGCTGGGAACGGCGCTGACGCGCGAACAAGCCCAGTTGATGAAGCGCTATGTGCCGCTGGTCTATGTGGCTTACGACGGCGATTCGGCCGGACAGAACGCCACCGACAAAGCGCTGGATATCCTGGAATCGGTCGGGCTTTCGGCCAAAGTGATTCAGTTCACCGAGGGCATGGACCCGGACGAATACATCAAGGCTTTCGGTTACGCCGCGTTTGTAAAACAGGCAAAAGGTGCGCAGGACGCCACGGCTTTCCGACTCAGCCGAATTCGGGCGGGCTATCATCTGGCGTCGTTTGAAGACAAAGCCAAGTACATTGTGGAAGGCACGCGGGCGATTTTGAAGCTGAAAAACCCCATCGACCGGGAGCAGTATATCTTACAGCTATCCAAGGAAACCGGCCACTCGGTGCAGGCGATTAAGGATCAGATGAACTCAGCAACAGCGAATATATCGTCAGGGATTTCGCAGGGCGGTTTGACGAATCAGCCGGAAAGTTTGACGGAGAAGAACGACATCGGCAAGATGGAAAAGACGCTGGCGGCATACTTTTTGAAATATCCCAAAAGAACCGCGCTTTATGAAATGGACGGCGTGATTCAGTGTTTAGAAGTCTTGGAAGTTAAAGAAATCGTAAATTATATAAATTTAAGAATAAAAGAAGGTATTTTGCCGACGGATGCCGAAATTTTAACAGTCATCAGTGACGATGCCAAGCGATTGGCGGCAGAATTGATGGCTTCTACCGAGGAAACCGACTTTGACGGGATTGACATGGCGCATATCATCGATATTCTTGAGATTCGTACCCTAAAAACCCAGTTGGACAGGAAATATGAACAGCTTTCCAAGGAAAAAAACAACGAACACCTGCTCGCCGAGATCAGCGAGCTGAATAAAGAATTACACACTAAAAAGAGCAAGCCGAATTGAATAGAAGGTGAAAACAGATTGGCGACAAAAAAGGACGCTGCGGAGGACGTAAAGAAGACCGCGGCAGCAAGCAAGACTGCTCAAAAAACAGCGGAAGCGACAAATAAGGAAACGGCAAAAAAGTCTGCACCGGCAAAGAGCCCGGTTGAAAAAGCAGAAAAAAGTGAAGATGCCAAAACCATAAAAGCGACCGCAAAGACAACTGAAAACAAGATAACGGAAAAGTCGGGCGAGAAGTCGGCCGAAAAGAAAAAGACGGAATCTGCACCACAAGTAAAGGCAGCGCCAGCCAAAAAGACTACAGGGAAAGCAACGGAGGAAAAGGCAACGGAAGAAAAGTCTATGGAAAAGAAAAGCAAGGCGGCAGAGCAGAAAAAAGCTGCCAAGCAGGACGACGGCGACAGTGATATCAATGAGTTTGGCGATTTTACGCTGGACGAACTGTTTGCCACAAAATTTCAGTCCAGCGAGCATCAGGAAAAACTGAAAAAAGTGATCGACGAAGGTAAAGAATCCGGAACGGTCACATATAAAAAACTAAACGATTCGCTGGAAGACAACGCCATCAAGCCCGAAACGCTGGAAAAAATCTTAGGCGCTTTGGAAATGGCCAATATCAATGTCATTGACGAAACCGATTTGGACGATGACGATTTGGACGAGATGGTGGACGACGAGGACGAGGAAAATGAGCTGGATTTGTCGATTCCCGAAGGAATCAACATTGATGATCCGGTTCGGATGTACCTGAAAGAAATCGGCAAAGTGCCGCTTCTCACCGCCGACGAAGAGGTGGAACTGGCAAAAGCCATGGGCAAGGGCGACGAAAGCGCCAAAAGGAAGCTGGCTGAAGCCAACTTGCGTCTCGTGGTTTCCATCGCCAAACGCTATGTAGGCAGAGGTATGCTGTTCCTGGATTTGATTCAGGAAGGCAACTTAGGCCTCATCAAAGCGGTTGAGAAATTCGATTACACCAAAGGCTATAAGTTCTCTACTTACGCGACATGGTGGATTCGGCAGGCGATTACGCGCGCCATCGCGGATCAGGCCAGAACCATCCGTATCCCGGTTCACATGGTGGAAACCATCAACAAGCTGATTCGTGTTTCCCGCCAGCTGCTGCAAAAATACGGCCGCGACCCGCAGCCCGATGAAGTGGCGCGGGAGATGGATATACCCGAAGAGAAGGTTCGCGAAATCATCAAGATTGCGCAGGAACCGGTTTCGCTCGAAACACCAATCGGCGAAGAGGAAGACAGCCATTTAGGCGACTTTATCCCGGATGACGACGCACCGGCTCCGGCCGAAGCGGCGGCGTTTACGCTGTTAAAGGAACAGCTGATGGATGTTTTGGATACACTAACCCCGAGAGAAGAAAAGGTGCTTTCATTGCGTTTTGGGTTGGAAGACGGCAGAGCGAGAACACTGGAGGAAGTCGGTAAGGAGTTTCAGGTCACGCGCGAGCGCATCCGACAGATTGAAGCCAAGGCACTGCGCAAGCTGAGACACCCCAGCCGGTCCAAGAAACTGCGTGACTTTTTAGAGTAAAATGGTATATTAAAGGCGCTTGAAGCATACTCAAGTGCCTTTCGCATCACACACAAGGGGCTTATGATTTGATCGAAATTAAAGAGAAAATCGGCATAAGAATACACGCGATAGTTGATTTGATGCCAACGGTGGCCAACGTCGCGGATGTCGGATGTGACCATGGATTCACTGGTCTGCTTTCGCTTGCGAAGAAAAAGGCGATTCAAGTGATTGCAACCGATATCAGCGAGCCCTCTTTAAGAAAAGCCTATGATCTGGCAGGAGAATACGGCCTGATGTCTTTTTATGACTTCAGACTGGGTGACGGTCTGGATGTCATCGATAAGGACGAAGTGGATGCCATCGTTATCTCTGGTATCGGCGGCGAACTGATGCGAGATATTCTGGAACGCGGTAAAAATAAAATCAGTAATCTTACCACGCTGGTGCTTTCGCCCAACAACCGCGAGGATGTGGTGCGTTCCTGGCTGTATTTTGCGGGCTTTGTCGTGGTCTCCGAGCGAATAGTCGAAGAAAACGACAAATTCTATCAAATATTCACGGCAAAAGTGTCATCCTCTTCCATTCGGGATATATCGGATACCGCGCTTGGCAATCATATGGTGGATACCCCGGAAGCGCTCTTAAAAAAGTATTATGATTACAAGATATCGCAGCTGAAAGAGACGCTGACCGAACTGGAAAAAGCCAAGGATGCGCAGGAAAAAATCGACGAAGTGAAAATCTCGATTGCGATGTATGAGGATAAGCGCAATGGTGTCTAAAAAAGACATGCTGGATCTGCTGGCGCATATTGCGCCGCCCGAGCTTGCCATGGATTGGGACAATATCGGTTTAATCATCGACGCAAAAGAAGGCTTTAACCGCCTTCTTATTTGTCTCGACATAACCCCGGCGATTCTGAACGAAGCCGTCGAAAAGCGGGCGGACATGATTATTTCGCATCATCCGCTGATCTTTGATCCGCTAACGCAGATGGATAAAGACAGTATTGTCTATTTGGCGGTGCAAAGCGGCATCAGCGTTTATGCCGCGCATACCAATATGGATGTTGTTCCAGGCGGCGTCAACGATACGCTGGCCGAAATGCTGGGTGTTAATAATTGCATGCCTTTAGGAGAAAGCGCCGAAGTTTTTGGATGCATCGGAAAACTCGCAAAGCCGATGAACGTTGCGGATTTTGCCGAAAGCATCGAAAAAACATTGGATTTTAAGGGCATACGGATAGGCGGCAGTCTTGAAAAAACCATTACAACTGTTGCGGTAGCGTGCGGCGCGGGCGGGGATTCAATTTTTGCCGCAAGAAAAATGGGCGCTGACGCACTGGTCTCCGGCGAAGCCAAGCACCACGAATTTGTCGCGGCAGAGCGCTTAGGCATGGTTTTATTGGAAGCTGGTCATTACCACACAGAGAAACATTTCGTTAACTTATTGGCTAAACATTTACAAGAGGCCGCCAATCAGTTAAAATATAGTTTACAGGTTATTATCAGCGAGCGGGAAAACCCGCCGTATGTGACAAAAATATAAAGAAAAAATTAAAGGAGGGTTACATTTGGAAAAATTAGAGAAACTATTTCAATACCAGATCATCGACCAAAAGCTGGAAGAGATAAACGATAAATTGAAAAACACAGCCACTCGCTTGCGCCTGCAGACCATTCAAGATTACCTGCAAAAGCAGTCGGAAGCCATCAAAAAGCTGGAACAATCGTTGATTGTCAAGCAGAACGATGTAGACGACGCGGGTGAACAGCTGAAAAAGCTGAAATCAGAATTTGAGCTTCTGGCCAAAGAGATTGAAGCCGCGGTGAAGGATGAACTGGATTCCAATGAACTGCCATATGTGAAGACATTGGTGCAGGATCAGGAAAAAGTATATGACCAGCTTTCAAAACAGAAAAAAAGACTGGAAAGCGTGATTTCCGAGTCTGAGGGCGTGGACGAAAAACTGAAAACCGTCATGGTGAATGTAACCAAAGCGAAGAAGGAATTTGCCGACTTAAAGGTGAAACACGACCTTGAGATTAAGGACAACGAACCTGAGATTGAAAAGCTGAAAGCCGAACTGGAGAAAGCCGAAAAGAAGGTCGACGCGGTACTGATTCAGCGGTATCAAAAAATAAAATCATCCATGACGACGCCGATTGTACTGGTCACGGGCGATACCTGCCCCGGATGCAACATGAATATTCCGAGCAGTCAGATGACCAAAATCAAGCAGGGCGAGATACTGGAATGTGAGTCCTGCGGCAGAATCATATACGTCAAAGAATAAAAAAGTTTTAAGCAAGCTAAACGATCGCAGCGATTTTTCGCTGAGGAAAGTCCGAGCACCACAGGGTAAGGATGCTGGATAACGTCCAGTGGAGGCGACTTCAAGGAAAGTGCAACAGAAATAAACCGCCTGCTCGCAGGCAAGGGTGGAAAGGTGAGGTAAGAGCTCACCTGGGTCATGGTGACATGGCTCGTACATGTAAACCCCATCCGGTGCAAGATTGGTATAAGGGCATTCAATAGTACCCGCTACGCCCTTCGTAATCGCTTGAGCGCGCTGGTAACAACGCGCCTAGATAGATGATCGTTCTCGACAGAACTCGGCTTACAGGCTTGACTTAAAAACCTTTAAACATGTAAAACCTCAAGCAATTGGGGTTTTTTTAAACGGAAGGCATATGAATCAGATTTTTTTACCGACAACCGAATATGAGATGAATGAACGCGGCATCGCCCAGCTGGATTTTGTGCTGGTTTCGGCCGACGCTTATATCGACCACCATTCGTTCGCGCCGGCGCTGCTGGGGCGGTGGCTGAACACATTCGGCTATACGGTGGGCATCATCGCCCAGCCGGATTTTCATTCGGCGGAGGATTTTAAAAAGCTTGGACGGCCCAAGTACGCCTTCCTGGTCAGCGCGGGCAATATCGATTCCATGGTGAACCTGTACACCGCGAATAAACGCCCCAGAAAGACCGACGTCTATTCCCCCGGCGGCGAGGTGGGCAAGCGCCCTAAACGCGCCAGCATCGTCTACACCAACCGCATCAAGGAAGCGTATAAGGACGTTCCCGTCATCATTGGCGGCATCGAACCCTCTTTGCGAAGATTCGCGCATTATGATTACTGGGACGACCGTGTACGGCAAAGCATCCTTCTGGAAAGCGGCGCCGACCTTTTGGTCTACGGTATGGGCGAAAAACCCCTGCTGGCTCTGGCCGAATGCTTTGAATCGGGCATGAATGTCCGCGACATGACGTTTATTCCGGGCACCTGTTATCTGGCGGATGACCTTGCCAGTGTTTACGACTATATCGAAATTCCTTCATATGAGGCGGTCAGCACGGACAAAACGGCATATAATGATGCCTTTAAAACACAGTACCGAAACCTCGATTTCGGGCATGCCAGGACATTGGTGCAAAAGCACGGCGTGAAATATCTGGTCCAGAACCCGCCGAGTGAACCGCTCTCAGAAAATGAGATGGACACGCTGTACGGTCTGCCCTTTACCGGCAAGCCGCATTTTTCGTATACGGAAGAAATACCTGCGCTGGACGAAGTGCAGTTTTCCATCACGGCCAATCGCGGTTGCATCGGCGGATGCGCGTTCTGCGCCATTCAGTACCATCAGGGACGAAGCATCTCCAAGCGGTCTAAACAGAGCATTCTCACCGAAGCGGTGAAGATGACCGAAGACCCTGAGTTTAAGGGGTATATCCATGATGTGGGAGGACCGACGGCTAATTTCTATGATGCTTATTGCATGCGTGATATGAGCAAGCCCTGCTATCGGCTGTGCCTTTTTCCCGACCGATGCAAGAACCTAAACGTCAGCCATATGGAGTATCTCGATGTATTGCGTGATTTGCGTAAGCTCCCCAGGATTAAAAAAGTTTTTATCCGTTCGGGCTTACGGTTCGACTACATGGTCTACGACAAAAAGAGCGGATTCATCGAAGAATTGGCCAAGCATCATGTGAGCGGCCAGCTGCGTACCGCGCCAGAACATGTGGATTGCCATGTCTTAAATCTCATGAATAAACCGGACAATATGCTGTACGAGGAGTTTCTGGATTTGTTCTTTAAGGCCAACCAAAAGGCGGGAAAAGAGCAGTATGTCATCCCGTACTTCATCGCGTCCCATCCGGGTTCCACGCTGGAATCCGCGATTATGCTGGCGGTGTACCTTAAGAAAAACGGGTTTATCCCCGAGCAGGTGCAGGATTTCTACCCCACGCCCGGCACGCTTTCCACCTGTATGTATTACACGGGGGTTCATCCGCTGACAGGCAAAAAGGTGTATGTGCCAAAAAGCGAGGACGAGCGGCAGATGCAGCGCGCGCTGTTGCAGTTTAACAAATCCAAAAACCGAAAATGGGTGATTGCGGCACTGAAAAAATCCGGAAGAGAGGATTTGATTGGCAAGGGGAAGGACTGCCTGGTCAGCGAGTAACGTAATTTAAAAAAAGAGTTGATAAACCTTCGGGTTTATGGTAGAGTGTTTGCAGTTAAAGCGACCTTTAATCGGTACAGAGATACCGCAAGGCAATGACCTATATTGAATATGTGACTTTTATGTGTTTTTGAAGAATCACATATATGGATTTTTAGGAAATATACCTTGCCGTATCGGCAGGGTTTTTTGTTTAGTGAGGATGTGATCAACAGATGAATTTTAAAGCCAAAATCATGGACGGACAGGATATGGACCGCGCGCTGAAACGCATCGCGCACGAGATTATTGAAAACTGTGACATGAATCAAACGGTGCTGGTCGGAATCCAGCGGCGCGGTGTACCGCTTGCCAAGCGTATTCAGGAACACATTCTGCAATTTGAGAATATCAAAGTTGATGTCGGCGTTCTAGACATCACATTTTACAGGGATGATTTATCATTGCTCTCGGATCATCCTATTATAAACGGGACTGATGTCCCGTTTTCTATACAGAACAAAACCGTCGTGATGGTGGATGATGTCCTGTATACCGGCCGTACCGGACGCGCGGCGATTGACGCGCTGATGGACATGGGCCGTCCCAAATGCATCAAATTTGCGGTCATGATCGATCGCGGCCATCGCGAACTGCCGATTCGGGCGGATTTTGTGGGCAAAAACGTGCCGACATCCAGCAGTGAAATTATCCACGTTCTGGTCTCCGAGATGGACGGCGAGGACAATGTGGTCATTGCAGATAAAGAAATTTCCCATTCGTAAATCGATTGGGATTTTTATTATACACACATTCTAGAAAAATATGGAGCTTAAGGTATGCAGCTTATTAACAAGGACCTCGTCGGTCTGGAAGGCGTCAGCGCGGAAGAGATTGCGCACATTCTGGATTCGGCTAAATCGATGAAGGATTACTTACAGCAGGGCGTCAAAAAAATGCCCCAGCTGCAGAACAAATCCATCGTGACGCTGTTCTATGAGAACTCAACCCGAACCAAGATGAGCTTTGATCTGGCGGGCAAATACTTGGGCGCGTCCATGAGTGCGATTGCCGCCAGCTCATCCAGTATCCAAAAAGGGGAAACCCTGCTGGATACCGGCCGGACGCTGGAAGCCAGGGGGATCGACATCATCATCATGCGTCATCCGATGAGCGGCGCGCCCGAGTTTTTGGGACGCAACATCAGCGCACGCGTCATCAACGCGGGCGACGGCATGCATGAACACCCCACGCAGGCGCTCTTGGACATGTACACCATGCAGGAAAAGCTCGGCCGCTTAGCCGGTCTTAAAGTGGCGATTATCGGCGACATTTTGCACAGCCGTGTGGCGCGGAGCAACCTGCACGGGCTTAAGACCATGGGCGCCGATGTGACGCTCTGCGGCCCGGGAACGCTGATGCCGGTGGAGATTGAAAAAACCGGTGTCAAAGTTACCTACGACATCCGAGAAGCCGTCAAGGATGCGGATGTGGTCATGGGCCTTCGGTTGCAGCTGGAACGCCAGAAAAGTGGTCTCTTGCCGAGCTTGCGGGAATACAACGAGCTCTTCGGTGTCAACAGTGAAGTGCTGAAACTGGCCAAACCCCATGCGCTCATCATGCATCCGGGCCCGGTCAACCGCGGCGTGGAAATGGATACCGATATCATCGATCATGACCGTTCGGTGATTACCGAGCAGGTGACCAACGGCGTGGCCGTACGCATGGCGCTTTTGTATATCATGACACGCAAGAAAGAGGATATCGTATGATTCTGATTAAATCGGGCAAAATTGCGGATGCGGAAAAGACATACACCGCGGATATATTGATCGAAAACGGAAAAATCAAACAGATCGGCGAAAACCTTTCGGCGAAAGGCGCCGAAGAGATTGATGCCGAGGGGCTCACCATCATCCCCGGCATGATCGACATGCACTGCCACTTAAGAGAACCCGGACAGGAATATAAAGAGGACATTTTAAGCGGAAGCAAGGCGGCCGTCAAGGGTGGGTTTACGTCCATCGTCTGCATGCCCAACACCGACCCGGTCATCGATAACGCCGGACTTATCGCCTATGTTCAGGAACGGGCGAAGAAAGTGGGCCTCTGCAAAATCTATCCCACAGGTGCGATTACAACTGGCCTTGGCGGAACACAACTGACCGAGATGGGCGAACTTAAAGCGGCGGGCGCGGTGGCCTTCACCGACGACGGAAAACCGGTCTCCAGCGGCAAGATGATGCGAAACGCGCTGAACTACGCGAAATGTCTGGATGCGCTGTTGATTCTGCACGAAGAGGACCTAGACCTTCGCGCCGACGGCGTGATGAACGAAGGATATTACTCCTCCATGCTCGGGCTTCGCGGCATCAACCGTGCGGCCGAGGAGAGCATGATTGCGCGGGATATCGCGCTGGCTGAGAGCTTAAAATGCAGAATCCATATCGCCCATGTCAGCACGCGGGGCGGTTTTGATATGATTAAGAAGGCCAAGGCACGCGGCGTCAGTGTGACCTGCGAAACCATGCCGCATTACTTCTCAGCGGACGACAGTTGGGTGGTGGGGTACGATTCCAACACCAAGGTAAACCCGCCGCTTCGGACGAAAGACGACGTAGCCGCCGCGATTGAAGCGATTAAGGACGGCACGGTGGACGCCATCGCCACCGACCATGCGCCGCATCATGTGGACGAAAAAGACGTGGAGTACGATATCGCGCTGTTCGGCATATCGGGTTTCGAATCGGCACTGTCGCTCATGGTGACGCATCTGCTTCCGGCAGGAGTTTCTTTGAACAAAATCGCCGAGCTGACATCCAAAAATCCAGCAAAAATCTTAAGGATTCCAGGCGGAAGCATCGCTGAAGGCGAACCGGCAGATTTAACGATATTTGATGAAAACGAAAAATACGTCTTTACCAAAGCGGATATGGTCAGCCGCGGCAAGAATTCGCCGTTTATCGGCAGGGAATTGGTCGGAAAAGCGAAATACACCGTCGTGGATGGTGTGATAAAATATAAGGAGTCATGATGGTCTTTGATATTTTAGGCTACAAGATTAAGGAAACCAAAGCGCCAATCTGCGTGGGGCTGGATACTGCATACGATTATCTGCCCGATTACTGCCGAAGCGAGCTTAATGAAAACGACCCGTTCGAGACCATGGCGTCGGATATCTTAAAGTTCAATACGGCGATTATCGACGAAATATTCGATATTGTTCCGGCTGTAAAAATACAGATTGCATATTATGAGATGTACGGTTACCATGGTTTAAAGGCCTATAAGGAGACCATCGATTATGCGCACGCCAAGGGCATGGTGGTCATCTGCGACGCCAAAAGAGGCGATATTGGTGCCACAGCGGCGGCGTATTCCACAGCGTTTTTGGGCGGTGTGGAAGCAGCGGGTAAAATTCACCACGCATTTGAAGCGGATATTCTGACCGTCAATCCGTACCTGGGTTCAGACGGCATTGAACCTTTTTTAAACGACATGGAGCACAGCGGCAAAGGCATCTTTGTGCTGGTCAAGACCTCAAACCCTTCATCCGGCGAATTTCAGGATAAGCTTTGCGAAGGCAAGGCCAACTATCTGCAAGTGGCCGAAAAGGTGGCTGAGTGGGGCGAAAAATTCATTGGCCGAACGGGGTATTCCAGCGTGGGCGCGGTAGTGGGCGCCACCTATACCGAACAAGCCAAGGAACTGCGGGAACTATACCCGCACATGTTCCTGCTGATACCCGGCTATGGCGCGCAGGGCGCGGGCGGCGACGATATTGCGGTGGCCTTTGATGCGCACGGCGGCGGCGCGGTGGTCAACAATTCGCGCGGCATCCTTCTGGCCTATAAACAGGAAAGATATAAAACAGTCAGCTTTGAGCTGGCGGCACGGGCAGCCACACTGGACATGAAAGAAGACATCCTGGCGGCGTTGAAGCGTGCCGGAAAAGAGATATAGCGGAGAAGATATGGCATATTTAACACTGGAAGACGGAAAAACATTTGAGGGTCTTTTGTTCGGAAAAGCCGAAGATGTGATTGGCGAGGTGGTATTCAACACGGGCATGACCGGATATCAGGAAGTGCTGACCGACCCATCGTATCACGGACAGATTGTCACCATGACCTTTCCGCTCATCGGGAACTATGGTATCAACATGAATGACCCCGAATCGGCCAAACCGCAGGTAAAGGGATTCATCGTGCGTGAGCTTTGCGAACTGCCGAGCAATTTTTTTTCGGAGGGCGCGCTCAATGAATATCTCATCAAAAACAATATTTCAGGAATATACCGTATCGATACGCGTGCGCTGACCCGCCGTGTGCGTGAGAAGGGCGTCATGCGCGGCATCATCAGTGCCGAAAAGCCCACCGAGGCGCAAATCGCCGATATGAAGGCGTATGAGTGCAAAAACCCGGTGGATACGGTCACATGCGGCGAAAAATATACTTACCAAACCGATAAGAAAAACATGAAATATCAGGTTGCGGTGCTGGATTTTGGGCTGAAACGCAATATTCTGCGCTCACTTGACGCGCGCGGATGCGACTTGACCGTTTTTCCGGCCAAAACCAGTGCAGACGAGATACTAAACGGCAAATTTGACGGATTGATGCTGACTAACGGCCCCGGAGACCCCGAGGACAACGTGGAAGTCATCGCCAACATCAGAAAACTCACTGGAAAACTGCCGATTTTCGGCATCTGTCTGGGGCACCAGCTCATGGCACTCGCCAGCGGCGCTTCAACATTTAAATTGAAATACGGACATCGCGGCGCCAACCATCCGGTAAAGGATTTGGCCAAAGACCGCGTGTATATTACATCACAAAACCACGGATATTCGGTGGACGCGGACAGCCTGCCCAAGAACGCGAAGGTTTCGCACGTCAACTGGAATGACCAGACGATCGAGGGAATACGGTATACCGATGTCCCGGCGTTCAGTGTGCAGTTCCACCCCGAAGCCGCGCCCGGGCCGGAGGATTCCGCCTACCTGTTTGACGAATTTATCGCACTGATGGAAGGAAAAGCGTAAGAAATGCCTTTAAATAAGACTATCAAAAAAGTTCTGGTCATCGGTTCGGGGCCCATCATCATCGGACAGGCCGCCGAATTTGACTATGCGGGCACACAGGCCTGCCGTGCGCTGAAGGAAGAGGGCATCGAGGTCGTCCTCATCAATTCCAATCCTGCGACCATCATGACGGACAACGCTGTAGCCGATAAGGTCTACATTGAACCGTTAACCCCCGAAGTGGTGCTGAATATCATCGAGAAAGAAAAGCCGGACAGCCTTTTGGCAACGCTCGGCGGTCAGACGGGCTTGAACCTTGCGATGGAGCTGTACGAAAAGGGGTATCTTAACCGCCACAATGTGCGTGTGCTCGGCACCACCATCGAATCCATCCACATGGCTGAAGACCGCGAAGCGTTTAAAGACTTGATGATTTCCACCGACCAGCCGGTCATGGAGAGCGCGATTGTGGAGAGCAGAGAGGAAGCTTTGGCATTCGCCAAGGAAGCCGGATATCCGCTGATTGTACGTCCGGCATACACGCTGGGCGGAACGGGCGGCGGCATCGCAGACGACGAAGAGGAACTGATCACGATCATCAAGTCCGGTTTGCAGGCCAGTCGCGTCAATCAGTGTCTGGTGGAAAAATGCGTGGCCGGATGGAAAGAGATTGAATATGAAGTGATGCGCGACGGCAAGGGCAATGTTATCACCGTCTGCAATATGGAGAATCTGGACCCGGTGGGCATCCACACGGGCGACAGCATCGTGGTGGCGCCCAGCCAGACTTTGCGCGACAAGGAATATCAGATGCTTCGCACCGCTTCGGTCAAAATCATCGAAGCGCTGAAAATTGAAGGCGGATGCAACGTGCAGTTTGCGCTGGATCCCGAAAGCCTGCAGTACTACGTCATCGAGGTCAATCCGCGTGTTTCGCGCTCGTCCGCGCTGGCCAGTAAGGCCACGGGGTATCCCATCGCCAAAATCGCGGCTAAAATCGCGATTGGGTATGGGCTGGACGAAATTGAAAACGGCGTCACCAAAAAGACGTTCGCCTGCTTTGAACCGACGCTGGACTATGTGGTCATCAAGTTCCCGCGCTGGCCGTTCGACAAATTCACGGCGGCCGACAAGACGCTGGGTACGCGCATGAAAGCCACGGGCGAAGTCATGGCCATCGGCGCCAATTTTGAATCGGCCTACCTGAAAGCGTTGCGGTCACTGGAGCTGAAGCTCTTTTCCATGGAGTTTCCGTTTGCCGAAGGGCTGGACGAAAAAGCGCTGTTTGAGCGCATCGCCAAACAGGACGACGAGCGGATGTTCTTTGTGGCGCAGGCCATTCGGATGGGCGTCAGCCTGGATGAACTATTCGATAAGACGAAAATAGACCTATGGTTCTTAAATAAATTTAAAGGCATCATTGAGCTGGAAGAACAGTTTAAGCACACCGGCTTAAAGGAAATTGACAAAACGCTGATGTACCGCGCCAAACGGCTGGGCTTTTCAGACAAGGGCATCGCCAAGTGGGTGGGCGTTCGGGAACGCGATGTGCGCAATCTGCGATACGCCTACGGCATCAAGGCTTCGTACAAAATTGTGGACACCTGCGCCGCCGAATTTGACGCGGTCAGCCCGTATTTCTACTCCACCTACGAGGAGGAAAACGAGGCACGTCCCAGCCACAACAAAACCGTGGTGGTGCTGGGCTCGGGCCC
>ERZ1645192.2069-NODE-2069-length-16685-cov-8.382562_pt1 | contig 16685 bp, 16 predicted proteins | sample MGYA00575354_ERZ1645192 | MGnify/ENA primary metagenome ERZ1645192 (study PRJEB40844, sample SAMN11349763) | freshwater sediment metagenome | isolation source: river sediment | host: Sediment | place: India: Faizupur Khadar , New Delhi | collected 2017-02-21 ... | reverse complement strand
CGTTGAAAACATTTAACGTCAGCAGCGCGGCGGCGGTTGTCGCCGCCGCCGGCGGTGTCACAATGGCCCGTCACGGGGCGCGGGCGATTACTTCCCGCTGCGGAACCGTGGATATTATGGAAACCGTGGGCATTGATGTGGACTGTGATGTCAGTGTTGTGGAAAAGAGCATCAAAGAGGTTCAGATCGGCCTTTTCAACGGTATGAGTCCGAAAGTTCATCCGGGAGCCCTGGGAAGAATTCTCAGCCAGATACGTTTCGGTTCCACATTAAATATCGCGGCTTCCCTGGCCAATCCCTGCCGACCGACCTTAGGGCTGAGAGGGGTATACACGGAAAAACTATTGTCCGTTGCCTCCGAGGTGATGCGGAACATCGGCTATGAAAGGGGCATGGTCGTACATGGAAAAGATTCAAGGTCCGGTTACGGCATGGATGAACTGTCCATCTCGGGGGAAACTAAAGTGTTTGAATTTACGGGTGATTCCAGACAGGAATACATTGTTTGCCCCGAGGATCTTGGCTTAAAACGCAAGCCTTTTGAGGAAGTAGCCTCAATGGGTGATCCTTCGAAAGAGGCCTTACGCTTCATGCAGGTGCTGACCGGCAGGGGACATCAGGCATGCATTGATTTTACCTGCCTGAATGCCGGGGCCATCCTGTATACGGCGGGAAAATGCGACAGCCTGAAAAAAGGCGTGGAGTTGAGCCGTGAGATAATCGAGGATAATCGCGCTGTGGAAAAGCTGAGGCAGTGGGCGGCTGTGCAGGATTCGCAGGCATCCGCCGGGATGCAGAGGTTTGAATCGCTGCTGGCCAGGGCATAATTCCAATTCTAAATCAAGCGCTATCTTTGTTGGCTTCGTCGTCGGCTTCCTCGACGTATGTATAATACGCCTCGTTGCCTCCTCCTTGCCGCCGCGATATCATCATTGATTTAGAAATGGAATAAAATCTTGAACTGACGGCCTGCCGCCCAAGGGGGAACAGGCCGTAAATTGAATCCGTTATTTTTCCGTTTTTTCTGGGGAAAGTTTTTTCAGGAGCCAGGCCATATTCTCGCCGAGAGTCTTCATCGTCTGAATGCCTTCTTCATCTTTCAGCACGTCGCCGGGGTCGCGGCCGATGCCGATACTCCAGTAACTGGAGCCGGGCATAACCATCTGCATGTAGTGGAGAAACAGATTCATGGAATTGAAAGCAGGAATGGCTCCTATGCGTCGTACAGCAACGACCGAAGCTCCAACTTTTCTTTTGAACATGTAGTCGTTGGCGCGGGCGACCAAGCCGCAGCGCTCGATAAATGCCCTCATGTTTGCCGAAACATCGGAAAAGTAAGTAGGCGAGCCCAAAAGAATTCCGTCGGCGCCTGCCATTTTTCCTATGAGGTCGTTTAACATATCTTTTTTGACAAAGCAGCGGCGATCCTGATTCTGGAAACATTTATAACAGGCTCTGCAGCCGGATAGTTGCTTTCCCGCCAGCTGAACCAGTTCGGTCTGGATGCCTTCTTTCTTCAGTTCGTCTAAAACGAGATTGAGCAGAATCGCCGTGTTTCCATCTTTTCTTGCGCTGCCGTTTAATGCCACTACCTTCATGATTTTCCTCCTTGTTGTGCTCCGAAATCAGACGGAATCATTCCACGTCGTTTATAAATTGAGCTTTGCTGCATGATGGAACCGCGTGACGAGAGCAAAATAGGGAAAGCGCGGGTTGCTGTCAAGATAAATCCATGGTCTATTGCCAGAAATTTCTTGACAAATAGACCAAGTTGAATAAGATTTCACAAACTGTCGCATTCAAAAAGTCTTCAGTTGAGAAACGCAGTAATGTTTGCCTGAGCGGGCGTAATTCAGCGGTAGAATGTCAGCTTCCCAAGCTGGACGTCGCCGGTTCGAGTCCGGTCGCCCGCTCCAGTTTTTTAAGCCCGGCCAAGTCTTGGTTGCAGTATTTTTTTCTTGCATTGCAGATTTAAGTATGCTAGCTAATTCACAAACCATTGCTTTGTGTGTAAAATTGAGTGGGCTTTTGCCCACTTTTTTTTTCTAAAGTTATTATGTTTGTTGATTTAAAAGATAAAGTAAGAAGGCTTGCCGAGCCGGTTGTTGTGGCGGAAGGCATGGAATTAATCCATGTCGAATGCCTCAAAATGCATACCCGCTGGATTGTCAGACTTTTCCTGGACAAGGAAAGCGGGGTTACGCTTGACGACTGTTCTGTTGTCAGCAACCAAGTTGGCGATATCTTTGATATTAATGATCTTATTGACGGACCTTATACTCTGGAAGTTTCTTCTCCCGGTTTTGACAGACCAATATCGCGCGATCAGGATTTCCTGAAGTACAGGGGATCTCAGGTAAATGTTAAAACAGGTTCAAAAATTGACGGGATTAAAAATTTTAAGGGTCATCTGGTTGATTTTATAGAAGAAGATGGTCAAAAAATAGTTGTGATGGAAGTTGCCGGGGAAAATTACCGGATTCCCAAAGCGGAAATTATCAAAGCCAACCTGGCCGATAGCGGAAAATAAAGTGAGACAGTTGCGGGGAAGTGATGTCGGCAGGCTTGATTTTGTGTATATAGGTGAACAAAGAGGGAGGATTTTGTAAATGTTTCCAGAACTTAAACGTCTGATCGAACAGATGGGTAAGGACAGGGGTATAGATAAGCAGATTATTACCGAAGCTCTTGAAGCGGCAATGCTTACCGCTGCCCGCAAAAAGTTGGGGCAACATGTGGATATCGAAGTCCATTATAACGATGAGGTCGGAGAAATCGAAGTATTTCAATTCAAGACCGTTGTCGATAAAGTGCTTGATCCCGAGATGCAGATTTCCAAGGAGGAAGCACAAAGAACACTTGATGAAGAAGCACAGCCCGGCGACAGTCTGGGGATGAAGATCGATACGAGCTCTTTTGGCCGCATCGCCGTTCAGATGGCCAAGCAGATTATTATTCAGCGGGTCAAAGATGCGGAACGTGATAATATATATGACGAATATAAAGACAGAAAAGGTGAGCTGGTCAACGGTTTTGTGCAGAGACTGGAAGGCGGCAACATTATTGTGAATCTGGGGCGTGCGGAGGGTGTTCTGCCGCTGGCGGAGCAGATACATCGCGAAACATATAAACGCGGCGAAAGAATTCGTTCTTACATTGTTGATGTAAAAAAGAATGCCAAAGGATCACAGATTCTTTTATCGCGCACCCATCCATCCTTCCTGAAGGCTCTTTTTGAAGTTGAAGTTCCGGAAATCTCCGAAGGATTGATTGATATTGTCAGTGTAGTCAGAGAACCGGGAAAACGTGGAAAAATTGCGGTCAAAGCCAAAGACAAAGATATTGATCCGGTCGGCGCCTGTGTCGGTATGAGAGGTTCCCGGGTGCAGAGCGTCGTTCAGGAATTGCGCGGAGAAAAAATTGACATTATCCCCTACACGGAAGACGCCGCCAAATATGTGAGCTCTGCTTTATCTCCCGCCAAGGTAAGCCGTGTATTTATTGATGAGGAAAACCGGACAATGACGGTGATCGTGCCCGACGATCAGCTGTCTCTGGCTATCGGCAAGAACGGGCAGAACGTTCGCCTGGCTGTTAAGCTGACCGGATGGAAAATTGATATGAAAAGTGAAACAATGGCTACCGCCAAAGAGGAAGAAGGCTATAAAGTTCTGGAGTCAATTCCGGGTATGGAGCCGGCAATGGCTGAAAGTATTTTCAATAAGGGGATTAAAAGTATAGCTATGCTGGCTGCCGCCGAACCGGAAGTGCTGTCGTCTATTCCGGGTGTTAGCGAAGCCACGGCCAAACAATGGATTGAGGACGCCGGTAAAATTTTAGACGAAGAGCTGAGTAGCGGTGCGTAAATAAGTTTGAAGTATGGAGAAAATTATAATTTAGGGAGTTTCGTGCATGCCTAAAAAGCGAGTATATGAGTTGGCCAAAGAACTGGGTCTGGAAAATAAAGATCTGATTGCAGATCTGGAAAGGATCGGTATTACGGGTAAATCTCATTCCAGTTCTTTAGAAGATGATGAGGTGGAGAGAATAAAAAGCGAATTACTCGCTAAAGAGCCAAGGCAGGTTGTAGAGGAAAGAATAAAATCCACAGTTATTCGCCGCCGTGTCGTTCGCACTCCTTTGGATGAAACTCCGGCAGCAGCCGAAGAAGAAGCAGAGATAAAAGCCGAGGCCAAGGCTGAACCGAAGGTAGAAGGAGAGGAAAAAGCGGAGCGGGAAGAGAAAAAAGAATTGCCCCCGGCGGCAACGCCAACTGTAAAAGCTCCCGCAGAAGAGGTCAGTGTGGCTGAGCCGGAGATTAAGCCGGAACCAAAACCCGAACCAGCCCCTGAAGCGGCGCCCGCGAGCGCTCCTGTGGCCGAACCAGAAAAGCCGGTTGTGGAAGCCAAAGAAGAGACGGCTGCTGAAATTAAAGCGGAGGCTGCAGTCGAAGCACCGGTGGCGGAAAGACCTAAACCGCAGATTATTCCTGTTCGTCCGCCGGTTATGGTCAGGCATAAAATTACGAAGGCGGAGCCGAAAAAAGAAATTCCACCCAAAGCTCCTGTAAAGCCCGGTGAGAAAGCAGCAGCTCCTCATCCGGAAAAACCGGCGAAGAAAGAGTTCGAAAAGCCCAAGAAAAAAGGCAGAATGCCGGTTGAGGTGCTTATTGAGGAAGACAAAGAAGCGCCGCGCCGTAAAGTTTCAGAGAAAAAAATTGAAAAGAAACTGCGCCGGCAGGATGAAGACAGGGAAGTAGTTTTTACCAAATGGCGGGCTGAAAAGGAAGTTACTCCCGTTAAGATGAGGAAAACGGAAATTACTGTTCCCAAGGCGATTAAACGACGCGTTAAGATCGGAGAAACGATTTCAGTAGGTGATTTAGCCAAGAGAATGGGGGTCAAGGCCAGCGAAGTAATAAACAAACTGATGTCCATGGGTGTTATGGCCACAATCAATCAGTCCATTGATTATGATATTGCAACACTGATTGCGGGTGAATTTAATTTCCAGGTCGAACAGGCTGAGGTGGAATTTGACGAAGCCATTTTAGGTGCACAGACAACACCGGAGAATCTCAAGCCCCGCGCTCCCGTTGTAACGATTATGGGACACGTCGACCACGGGAAAACGTCGCTGCTGGATGCTATTCGTCAGACCAATGTCATTGCCGGTGAAGCAGGGGGCATTACGCAGGCCATCGGCGCTTATCATGTCAATATTAACAAACGCGACATAGTTTTTCTGGATACACCGGGTCATGAGGCCTTTACCGCCATGCGCGCCCGCGGCGCACAGGTGACAGATATTGTCGTTCTTGTGGTTGCCGCCGACGACGGCGTTATGGACCAAACCGTGGAAGCCATCAATCATTCCAAAGTTGCCGGCGTTCCTATTATTGTTGCCGTCAATAAAATTGACAAGCCGGGCGCAGATCCGGAAAAAATCAAGCAGAAATTAACGGAACATGGTTTGGTGTCCGAACAATGGGGCGGCGATACTATTTTCTGCGAAGTATCCGCCAAAAAGAAGATCGGAATCGAGAATCTTCTGGAAATGATTTTATTGCAGGCCGATGTTTTAGAGCTGAAAGCCGACCCGGATCGTTCCGCCATCGGAGTGATTATCGAAGCCAAGCTGGATCGCGGCCGTGGTCCCGTAGCGACTGTTCTGATTCAACAGGGCACTTTGCGTGAAGGGGATGCCTTTGTATCCAAAACGGAATCAGGGCGTGTCCGGGCGATGATCAATGACCAGGGAAGACGTGTAAAAGATGCGAAACCTGCCACACCGGTGGAAGTCATCGGTTTTTCCAGCGTACCCCAGACGGGAGCGGAATTTTTCGTCGTCGAGGACGAAAAGAAGGCGCGCAATATCGCGGACTACTGGCTGAGAAAAGTGAGAGAAAAGGAACTTTCCGCTTCTTCCAAGATTACCCTGGAGCAGTTGTATGAAAAGATAAAAGAAGGTGTGAAAGATTTCAATGTCATCATTAAAGGCGACGTGCAGGGTTCGATTGAAGCTATTTCCGATGCTTTGCACAAGCTTTCCACGGAAGATGTCCGCATAAAACTCATTCACAGCTCCACCGGCGCCATCAGCGAGACGGACGTTATGCTGGCCTCCGCTTCCAATGCGATTATTATCGGGTTCAATGTGCGTCCGGATGCCCGCGTGGTTGAACTTGCCCAGCAAGAGGGCGTCGAAATAAAACTTTACGACATTATTTACAATGTGATTGCCGATGTCCGGGCGGCGATGGAAGGGCTTCTGGAGCCGGAATACAGGGAAGTTGTTCTGGGACGTGCCGAAGTGCGTGAAACTTTTAAAGTTCCCAAAGTGGGCACTATTGCCGGGTGCTATGTAACCGACGGCAAAATCACCCGCACCGCCAGCCTGAAGCTGGTCCGCGACAGTGTGGTGGTTTTCGATGGTAAAATCATGTCGCTGAAGCGTTTTAAGGACGATGCCAAGGAAGTACAAACCGGCTTCGAATGCGGCATCGGCATCGAAGGCTTTAACGATATTCATGTCGGTGATATCATTGAAGCTTATACTACCGAAAAACTGGAGCGCAAATTATAGCGCCGTATCGGATAACAATATGATGGTCGTTGGTTACGGAATAATTCAGCTGCGAATTCCGGAGTCGGGCTCTTTGAAAGAAAAACGAAGCGTTTTGAATAAAATAATCAAGCGCACACAAAACGAATTCAACGTTTCCATTGCGGAAATCGGCGATCTGGACAATCATAATCTGGCAAAAATCGGCTTCGCGTTTGTCGGTAATGACTCCCGCTTTATCAACGGCAAAGTAGATCACCTGCTGGTGTTTGTTGATAATCTGCGAGCGGCGGAAGTAGTGAACAGTACAATTGAAATTATGGTTGTCTCCGATTTTGTTCAAGAGGCGAACTGGGAAGCAGGTAAGTACGATGAACTTTAAAAGAGCAGACAGGGTGGCCGAGCTCATTATGGTCGAAATGTCTGACATAATATTTAAACAGGTCAAAGATCCGCGGGTGCATGCCATAACCATTACATCGGTGAAAGTAAGCGATGATCTGCGTAATGCCAAAATTTACTTTGTCGAATTGGGCAAGGATGAATGTTCGCCGGAAATCATGGCCGGCTTGAACAATGCCAAAACTTTTGTCCGCCGGGAATTGGGCAAAAGGCTGAAGTTGCGTTTTATTCCCGAAATTATGTTTGTTCATGATAAATCGTTCGGCTACGGCACCCGGATAGAAAATCTTCTGGCGGAGATTGCCCGGCAGGAAAAAAGTAATGATTAAAGAAATTATTGATGCGCTAAATGAAGGGCGGAGTTTTCTCGTGACCTCCCATGTCCGGTTGGATGGAGATGCGCTGGGTTCGGAATTAGCCTTCTATCTGATGCTGCGCGATATGGGGAAAAAGGTTGTCGTGTACAATCAGGACGCCACACCGGTCCATTACCGGTTCCTGCCGGCCTCGGAAAACATTGTTCAGGAACCCGGGGCTATGGAGCAATATGATACCGCCGTTATATTGGATTGCAGTGAATTGGAGCGCGTCGGCGAGAAGGCGCAAGCAATTGGTCAAATAAAAAAACTGATTAATATTGATCATCACATATCCAATGACGGCTTTTGCGATTTAAAATTAATTGATGCCCGGGCCAGCTCAACAGGCGAATTAGTGTTCCGTCTGCTGCAGGAAATGGGGTTCAGGCTGACAAAAGATATTTGCACTAATTTGTATGCGGCGATATTGACGGACACCGGTGGATTCCGTTATTCGAACACGCGTCGAGATGCCCTCTGGGCGGCTGGTACTTTGGTGGAAAATGGCGCTGATCCCCAGTGGATATCGGAAAACATTTATGAAAGCGACCCCCCGGCCAAGTTGAAGCTGCGCGCCCGGGCGCTGGAGACGCTTTCTCTGGATATGAAAAGTAAAGTGGGATCGCTTACCGTGACCAAAGAAATGCTGCAGGCAACAGGAGCATCAATGGACTACACGGAAGGCTTTGTGGATATTCCCCGTGCTGTACAGGGAATTGAAATTGCGGCGCTTTATACGCAAATGAACGGTAACGGCTTTAAAATCAGTCTGCGGTCCAAAGGCAAAGTCAACGTGGAAAAGATAGCAAAAAAGTTTGGCGGCGGTGGACACATTAATGCAGCCGCCTGCCGCATCGCAGGCGATATAGATTCCGTCAAGTCGAAGATTATGGAAGCAATTAAGGAATTATAGCCGTCTATGGATGGTGTGGTTGTCATCGACAAACCGGCAGGTTTGACATCACATGATGTCGTCAGCCAGGTAAAAAAAATATTGGGAGCAAAAAAAGCCGGCCATACGGGCACGCTTGATCCCATGGCTACGGGAGTGCTTCCTGTCTGCGTCAATGAAGCGACGAAACTTGCCGGATTTTTGGCGGATGATAATAAAGAATATCTGGCGACAATGCTGCTCGGTATAAAAACGGATACGCTGGATACGGAAGGAAAAATCGTCGACCGGTCCGACAACGTGGTGTCTGACCGTGAAATTGAAGCAATGTTGGCCCGGATGGTGGGAAAAATTAAACAGATACCACCCGCTTATTCAGCGGTTAAATATTGCGGGGATCCTCTGTACAAGTGGGCGCGCAGGGGTGTTATGATCGAGGCTGCGCCGCGGGAGGTGGAAATCCGGCATATTTTTGTCAAGGATATTTCCTTTCCCCGGGTGACTTTTCAGGTGGCCTGTTCCAAAGGCACCTATATCAGAACTTTATGCGCCGATGTGGGGGAATTGCTTGGTTGTGGCGCCTGTATGAGCGGTTTGCGCCGCCTTCGCAGCGGTTATTTTTCGGAAGACATGGCCGTTGCGCTGACAATTGGTTCTCCTGCGGAAAAGAAAGAAGAGCTTTTGGCCGGGATGTTGCCGATAACTAGACTGTTGCCGTCGGCGACGGTGATCGAAGTAGAAGATGAGTTGGCCAATAAGCTGCGTGATGGGTTGCAGCCTTCCGTGAAAACGATGAAGGCTCATGCTCTGCCTTTTCTTGAGGCGGGAGATATGGTAAAGTTCGTCAATCGCCGGGGTTGCCTAATTGCCATAGCGGAAATGGTGACGCCGGTAAGTAATTTTTTAAAAATTGACGAAAAATGCCAGGCGGCGAGGATTGTTCGTGTTTTCAACAATATTCAGAACTGATTGATAAAAATTTAGACAAAAGGAACTAATTAATTAGGAGGAAAAAAGCGTGTTAACAACGGAAAAAAGAACAGCAATAATTGGAGAATATCGGCTTCATGAAAAAGATACGGGATCTCCGGAGGTACAGATTGCACTGCTCAGCGCCAGAATCGAATATCTGACCGAACATTTCAAGGCGCATAAAAAGGATCATCATTCCCGCCGCGGTCTTTTGAAGCTCGTTGGCCAGAGAAGAAGGCTTCTTAATTATATTAAAGATAATGATATCGAACGCTACAGAAATGTAGTGAAACGTTTGGGACTCAGAAAGTAAAACATTATTTAAGGGCGGAAGGCAATAGTTGATCCGATTGACCACGGCAGTTGCTCTGCCGGGAACAATCGGCTATTGCATTTCGCCCTTAAATTTCTGATTGTCTCCGACATCTGAAAAAACGGAGGAAAATTAAATGAGTAATGTATTTAGTGCGGATTTTGCCGGACGCAACATTTCGCTGAAAACGAATTATGTCGCCGGCCAGGCTGATGGTTCAGCACTGGTTTACTACGGTGACACGGTCGTTCTGGTCACCGCGGTTTCTTTAAAAGGAGTCAGAGCAGGAATGGATTTCCTGCCGCTAACCGTTGATTATCAGGAAAAGACTTTTGCCGCCGGAAAGATTCCGGGAGGCTTTTTCAAAAGGGAAGGGCGTCTTAATGAACGTGAAATACTATTGTCACGTATCATAGACAGATCAATTCGCCCCTTATTTCCCAAAGGATACTACAGCGAAACTCAACTGGTGGCCACGGTTCTTTCCGTGGATGATGCCAACGATCCCGAAGTTGCAGCGATGCTGGGAGCTTCGGCGGCTCTGGAAATGTCCGATATCCCGTTTAAGGGGCCGGTTGCCGGCGTGCGCATCGGCAGGATCAACGGCGAACTTGTCTGCAACGCTTCTCCCGAGAATATGCTGGCCAGCGAATTGAATATTTTTATGGTCGGTAGAAAAATCACCCCCGGTACAGAAGGACGCGATTATGACGTCGAACTGGTTATGCTGGAAGGTGATGCCCAGGAAGTAGATGAAGATGTAATCGTTGACGCCATTAAGTTCGGGTTGGAAGCGATTCGTCCGGTAATCGATCTGCAGGATAAAATGCGTCAGGCTGTGGGCAGAGAAAAAAGAACTGTAGAGGAGATTGTGACTGATGAAGAGCTGACGGCAAAGGTAAGGGCCGCAGCTTTAGCCGGTCTTGAGGAAGGCTACAGTATGTCCCGCAAACTGGAGCGCTACGGCAAGCTTGACGAAGTAAGGGAAAAAGTCATCAAGGAAATTGGCGGCGAAGATCCTGCTGTAGGCAAGAAAGTTGCGGGAATTCTTGAAGAAATAGAGCGACGCATCCTGCGCGAGATGATTATCAGGGATAAAAAAAGAATCGACGGCAGATCATCGACCGACATCCGGCCGATCAGTTCGGAGGTAGGAATTTTGCCCCGTGCCCACGGCTCGGCATTATTTAACCGCGGCGAGACGCAGGCAGTGGTCGCCCTGACTCTGGGAACTTCCTCCGATGAGCAGCGGCTGGATTATGTTACCGGCGAGGAAAGACGGTCATTCATGCTTCATTATAATTTCCCGCCCTACAGCGTGGGCGAGGCGAAACCCCTGCGGAGTCCGGGCAGAAGAGAAATAGGCCATGGGGCGCTGGCGCGGAAAGCATTAGTTCCTGTTTTGCCTTCGACAGAGGACTTTCCCTACACCATCAGGATTGTTTCCGAAATACTTTCTTCTAATGGTTCGTCTTCCATGGCGACGGTTTGCGGCGGGACTTTGTCCCTGATGGACGCTGGCGTGCCGGTTAAAGATATTGTGGCGGGCATCGCCATGGGGCTTCTAAAAGAAGGTGAAGATGTAGTTGTTTTATCGGATATTCTGGGTGATGAAGATCATGCCGGCGACATGGATTTCAAAGTATGCGGAACGGAAAAAGGTGTTACCGCCATGCAGATGGACATTAAAATAGACAGACTGTCGGAAGATATTCTTCGCAAGGCTTTGGCCCAGGCCAGAGACGGCCGGGTCCATATTATCGGTAAGCTTCGCGAGACGTTGTCTGCTCCCCGTCCTGACATTTCAATTTACGCGCCCCGCATTACCACTGTTAAAGTGAAAGAGGACCAGGTACGCACGGTTATTGGAGCAGGCGGAAAAAATATTCGTCAGATTATCAGTGAGACCGGTGTTACCATTGACGTCGAAGATGACGGCACCGTAACGATTGCCTCCAGTGATGCTGAAGCGGCGGCCCGCGCGGTAGCGATGGTGAAATGGCTTACCGAAGAGGCGGAAGTCGGGAAAATTTACCGTGGTACGGTGAAGAAAATAGTCGATTTTGGAGCCTTTGTGGAAATTTTACCGGGAACGGAAGGCCTGTTGCACATTTCACAGATCGCCAAAGAAAGAGTAAACAAAGTTACCGATGTCCTCAAAGAAGGCGATGAGGTCATGGTCAAGGTACTGGAAGTGGACAAGGCGGGCAAAATTCGCCTCAGCCGGAAAGAGGCAATGGCTGCTGAAGCGCAATAAGGTAAACCCAAAATATTCTGATCTGGAAAGTGCATGGGCAAAATAAATGTCTGTATTCAAAGAGTCGCCGGTAGTGAGGATCTTCCATTGCCTCAATATATGACCTCTCAGGCGGCTGGAATGGATATTTTTGCGGCAGTGGCGAATGAAGAAATTATCCTGCCCGGAGGGAGGAAAAAAATTCCAACGGGAATCGCCATTGCCCTGCCCGACGGCTTTGAGGCGCAGATAAGGCCGCGCAGCGGACTCGCAATCAATGAAGGAATTACACTGCTGAATTCACCGGGTACAATTGATGCGGATTACCGTGGAGAAATCGCCTTAATAGTTATCAATCACGGAGACAAGCCTTTTGTTATTCGTAGAGGCATGCGTCTGGCTCAGATGGTCATTCAAAGAGTCTACCAGGTGGAATGGATGGAGGCTGAAGAACTGTGCTCCACGGCAAGAGGGGCGGGCGGCTTCGGCCACACATAATCCTCTCCTTATGTTTTGCAATTGCCGTTAAACGGTGATATGGAAAGCCTGTACAAGACAAATTCTGATTTTTTCCAATTATGAAAAAATATAAAGTTAAAAAGACATTTCAGGAAATCAACGAAAAGATCAAAAAGGGCGAGGCTGTTGTCGTTACCGCCGAAGAGATGATCGACATTGTGGAAAGGAACGGCGCAGTTGAAGCCGCCCGCAAAATAGACGTTGTTACTACAGGTACTTTTGGCGCAATGTGTTCATCCGGGGCGTTTCTGAATTTCGGCCACACTTCTCCGAAAATCCGGGCCTCCAAGGTCTGGTTGAATGATGTCCCCGCCTATGGCGGTATTGCCGCTGTCGATTGCTACATAGGCGCTACTGAAGTTGTTGAAGGTGATCCCTTGAACAGCGTTTACCCCGGGGAATTTAATTACGGCGGCGGTCATGTCATAGAAGATCTGATCTCGGGCAATGTTATTAAACTGCGTGCCGAAGGATACGGGACGGACTGTTATCCGGCGAGAAAAGTTGAAAAAAATATTACGATCAACGATTTGCGGGACGCTGTTTTATTTAATCCCCGGAATGCTTATCAAAATTACAACTGCGCCGTAAATTTGTCGGATACAACAATTTATACATATATGGGAATGTTGCGGCCGCGGATGGCCAATGCCAATTACGCGACTGCGGGGCAATTGAGTCCTTTATTTAATGACCCTTATTATCGAACGATCGGCGTTGGTACACGCATATTTCTGGGCGGAGCACAGGGATTTGTTGCCTGGCCGGGTACTCAGCACAACCCTAATGTCCTGCGGGGAGCCAACGGTGTTCCCAAAGAAGGCGCCGGCACTCTTGCTGTGGTGGGCAATTTAAAGGAAATGACGCCCGAGTGGCTTGCTGCGGCCAGTATTCTCGGCTATGGAGTCTCTTTATACGTCGGCATCGGTATTCCCATTCCCATTTTAGATGAAGAAATGGCGCGCTTTACGGCAGTCAAAGACGAAGACATCTATACTCAGATTTATGATTACAGTATGGATTATCCTAAAGGTGTATCCAAATCTCTGGCTGAAGTCAGTTATAAGGACCTGCGCAGCGGAACAATTATAATTGATGGAAAAAAAGTAATTACCGCACCTCTTTCCAGCTATTACAAGGCAAGGCTGATAGCCAACACGTTAAAAGAATGGATAGAGAGCGGCAAATTTCTTCTGGGCGAACCACAACAAATTTTACCTTCTGTAGAAAGTTAGCTGCCGTTACAATCTCATAGGCACGTAAATAATTTGCCCTTCAGTAACATTTCAACTGCAGCATCGTCATCAAGGCATCCGGTTGAACGAAAAATAAACATTTCTCCGACGGCCTGAGGCTCTTTTTTGAAAGTACTTCAGGCTGTCAATAAGATCGATTAAAAATAAACTATTGGTATATATTTTTCTTGACTTTTGTTTTTGTCTGGTGTTGTTATTAGCGGCAAATTCGGTAAATATTTAAAGTATTAGAGAAAATACAAACAACAGGGCAAGATGTTTTTAAAAAATTATCTGATTATTTGATGGCTGACAGCAATGTAGCATTAATTTTGCATACAAAACTTTAAAATAAAGGGTGTGCCAATGAGGAAATATTTAAATTAAGATTTCCCGAGGTACGGCCCAAAAAATATTATGAAGTTTTTGAGAACGCAACCGATATATATCACCAGGGAGATTGCTTACCAATGAAAGTAGGCAGATATGTGGCCGGTTTTTTGTTTTTAATGACACTTTTAATAACATTCGGCAACAGAGGATTGGTAGATAATTATTTCATGAATAAAAAGCTGATGCAGCTGAAGGCGGTAAATAATAGTGTGGCTGCAGAGAACAGCGATCTTAAAAAGAAAATTGTCTTATTGCGCAGTGATTTAGTCTACATCGAATCTATAGCACGTAATGAATTAGGCATGGTTAAAAAGGGAGAGATAGTTTATCGGCTTTCCAAATAACTGGGGAGCAAATTTCCGGAAAGACATACCTGGCGGTGTTTTAATGTTAGATTTAAAATCCTTAATTTCAGACTTAAAATTATTTTCCGGTTCAAAAAAGATTGTTGGGTTAGATATCGGTTCCAATTCCATCAAGTTGGCTGAAGTGATCAGCACCAACAAAGGCTACGTACTCAATCAATTTGTGCAGGTTCCTCTTCCTAAAGGAATTATAGTGGAAGGGGTTTTAGTAGACCCGCACGCATTATCTTCGAAACTCAAAGAACTTTTCAAGCAATCCGGCCTGCGTGGCAGGGGCATAGCCACATCACTTTCCGGAAATTCCGTAATTGTCAAAAAAGTGACATTTGCTCAAATGGAAGAAACCGAATTACGTGATTTAATTCGCGACGAAGGCGGCAAGTATTTGCCCTTTGACAACATGGATGACGTTAATTACGACTTTCAAATTTTGGGAGATAACGAATTTAATCCCAGCCAGATGGACGTCATTATTGTTGCCGCCAAGAAAGACATTGTAAATAATTATCTTGATGCACTGTTGGAAGCTGGACTCAATGTCATGATCATGGATGTGGATTCCTTCGCTTTAGAAACCATGTATGAAGTTAATTACAAATACGACAATGACGAAATAGTTGTTATCGTCAATATTGGAGCAAGTATTACCAATATTAATGTCATTAAAGGCGGCATGTCTATCTTCACCCGTGACTTTACTCTGGGCGGCAACTCGATTACCGAAGCATTGCAGGGTCATTACAATATAACTTTCGAAGAAGCTGAGAATAATAAAGTAGAGTGTCCATCCGATGATGTGGAGCTGCAAAACTGCATTTTGGATTTTGCCGAGCCGATTTGTTCGGAAATTGAAAGATCTATCGATTATTTCCGTTCCACATTCGGCGGGGAAAATATTAAACACGTTTTTCTTTCCGGAGGTTCGGCAAGAATAAATGGTCTGGCAGCAACTTTATCGCAAAGATTGAATATAGAGACGGAAATTATTAATCCTTTTTTAGAGATTGGTTACAATAAGAAAAACATTGATGCTGTTGAGTTGGAAAACATCAGTCCGATTGCTGCTGTTGCCATTGGGTTAGGTCTGAGAAGAATGGATGACAAATGATAAAAATTAATCTTTTACCTTACCGCGAAAAAGAGAAAAAAGAAAACAGTGTCCGCCAGGCATCTCTTATTGGCGGGGCTTTTGTCGCCTTGATCCTGATACTTGTCTTTGTTCAACTTAAATTAAATTCCTCAATTAGAACTCTGGAGTCTCAGGTCAAGGAATCGGAAGTCAAGCTGGTCGACCTGGATAAAAAAATAGGTCATTTAGATGAATTTAAGAAAGACAAAAAAGAGCTGGAACAAAAACTGCAAGTCATTAAGAATTTAGAGGAAAATCGTTTGATGCCAGTTAAAATACTGGACGATTTAGCGTCCCTCGTTCCTCCCAAAGATATCTGGCTCGTTAAAATTACGCAAAATAACGATCAGTTAACGATTGAAGGAGTCGGCAAGGATAATATAATAGTTGCGGATTTTATGAAGATAATCGAAAAATTTGAACCAGTAAAGTCGGTTGATCTGGTTTCTTCAAAAAAGACGGAAATAAGCGGCATCACTTTGCAGCAATTTAATTTTGCGTGTGTTTTGAAAAAAGGATTTTAATTTATGGCCATTACACTGGATGAAATAAAAAAGCTTTCTCCGAAAGCTAAAGCGGCGATTGTAGTTTTGGTCATTTTTCTTATCGGTTATTTTGATTGGTTTTATTTTTTATCGGATTCCATTGAGAAAAGAACTTCCATGACTCAAAAATTGGAGGAACTGCAAGGCAAAATAAAGGAAAAAGAGAGATTTGCGCTGCAATTGAATAAATATAAGGCTGAAGTGGCGGCTCTCAAAGAAAGTTACAGTGTGGCTTTGCAAAAACTTCCCGCACAGCGCGAAATTCCCGGCCTTTTCCATTCTGTTTCCAATGCCGGTAAAGAAGCAGGTGTTGATTTCTTGCTGTTTGAACCCAAAGCCGCGATACCGAAGACGATGGATAAAGAGCCCAAAGCAGCGTCATTGCTTAAACCGTCGGATCAAAGACAAACTGATCCTAAAGTTGACGCCAAACAAAAACCCGGTGACGTCAATAAAACTACCTCAACACAAGCAGAGCCCTTTTATGAGGAAATTCCCGTTAATGTGACGGTGATCGGTAATTTCCAAAATATTGTCTACTTCTTTGAAAAAGTGGCCAAACTGCCGCGTATCATTAACATTTCCGATATGACCATGGGAGATAGAAAAGAAGTAAAGGGGAAAGGAAATGTTATTAATACGTCTTGTACAATAAAGACATATATGTTCGTAGACAAAAAAGAACCTATGAGTGAAAAGGCAAAATGAGAAAAATTACATTTATTGCACTGATAATGATTTTTGCCGGTTTGTCGGGCACG
>ERZ1645192.2068-NODE-2068-length-16685-cov-41.155201_pt1 | contig 16685 bp, 14 predicted proteins | sample MGYA00575354_ERZ1645192 | MGnify/ENA primary metagenome ERZ1645192 (study PRJEB40844, sample SAMN11349763) | freshwater sediment metagenome | isolation source: river sediment | host: Sediment | place: India: Faizupur Khadar , New Delhi | collected 2017-02-21 ... | reverse complement strand
AAATTTCCCGGCAAGGCCGCCAATAACGACAAAAAGCCCCTCCTCCAAACCCTTCTATACTTTCCCCACCTAAATCATAGTTCATGATAGTAGCTGACTTCTCCATGATCCCCATGGGCACCGGCACCAGCGGCTCCCGGTACGTCAAAGCCGTCCACGAGGTCCTGAAGAGCTCCGGGATCAATTTCGTCCCCGGCCCCATGTCCACCTCGGTGGAGGTCGAGAGCCTGGAAGAGCTCTTCCGGGTGATAGACACCGCCAATGAGAGGCTCAAGGAAATGGGCGTCGGAAGGATCATCACCAACATCAGAATCGACTGCCGGCTGGACAAGGAGATCTCCATCCGCTCCAAGCTCCAGGCGGTGGGGCCATGACCGCCACCGGAAAAGCATGCCCCTTCGTTGATGGCAGGCTGTGCCTAGAGGAGGGCTGCATGGCCTGGCTGCTGGAGGAGGGCTGCAGCCTGATCCGGCCTGCCAGCGGAGCTGCCAGCGCCTTCGAGCTGAAGCTGAAGGCGGCAGCGCCTCTCATGTACCGCTCCCTCCTGGATCTGGTCCGGATCATGGAGGAGACCTCTAAAAACTGCAACAAATGCGGCCCGGAGCTGTGGAACTACGCCCAGGAGGCGAGAGCCGGCTTGCTCGACGAGCTGATACGCTCCGAGCTGGCCGGGGCGGGGATAAAGGGAGGGTGTGATTGACTATACGTGGCCGAAGCCAGCGGCAAATCATCAGGCCCGGAATAAGACCAGCCAGAGCAGATAGATGAGATAGCCGGCCACGCCGAGCCCCCCCTCCAGGCGGGAGATGCACCTGCCGCTCCAGAAGACGGGCACACAGGCCAGGGCCACCCCGGCCATGAGGGGAATATCCAGCATCAAGAGCTGCCTCTCCACCGGCAGGCCGCCGGGCGAGGCCATGCAGGTGAGGCCCAAAATCACCAGGATATTGTAAATGCTGCTGCCGAGCAGGTTGCCCACAGCCACATCCCGCTCGTTTCTGATGGTGGCGATGGCAGTGGTGACCAGCTCCGGAGAGGATGTGCCTATGGCCACCACCGTCAAGCCGATAATGGCCTCCGAGACCTGGAGCGACCGGGCCATCTCCACCGCCCCGTGCACAGCCCACTGGGCTCCTATCACCGATATCCCCATGCCTGCCGCGAGCAGCAGGGCATTTCTCAGCCTGGGCCGCCTGGCGTCCTTTTTTCCGGCCATCTGTCCGGACGGGCAGCTCTCCTCCACTCCCCCTCCGCACATGTCCTCGAACTCCTCCTCCACCGCAGCCGACTCATGCTGACGGAAGAGCAATATGGTGTAGAGTATAGCCGCAGCCAGTAGCATAACTCCGTCCCACGCGGAGAGTACGCCGTCCCATGCCAGGCCGACCATCAGTCCCGCTGCAAGGATCATCACAGGCAGATCCAGCTTGATCACCTGAAGATGGAGCATCAGAGGCCTGAAGAGGGCACTCAATCCCAGAATGAAAAGCAAATTGACCATATTGGTGCCGGCGATATTGCCCACCGCAATCGAGCCGCTCCCCTCCAGGCTGGCGGTGATGCCCACGGCCAGCTCAGGCATACTGGTTCCGATGGAGACCACCGTCAGGCCGATGACCAGAGGCCGGATCCCCATCAATGCGGCAAACCTTGCCCCGCCCCGCAAAACCATCTCGGCGCCGATTATGAGGGCAGCAAGGCCCGCCAGAAAGAGCATCAATCCGCCCGTGTCCATGGATTCGCCTGCCCCTTATGCCTCCAGCTGTTCCGGAGGATTCGCTTTTTCTTTCTTTTCCACCAGTTGCCTGAGCATCTCCAGAGACTGGCCGCCGGACTGGACGGTCAGACGGTCTCCTGCCTGTAGTATGGTGCTTCCTACCGGACGCATGGGATGGCCGTCTCTCCTCAAGACCGCAATCCAGGTATCATCGGGTAAATTAAGATCGGCAATCTGCCTGCCTTCCGCCTCACTTCCCGGAAACACCTTCAGCTTGACCAGCGACTCCCAGGCATCCTTCTCCTGCTTTGCCGCTATCTCCGGCGGGATTTCCAGGGGCATGTCCAGGCCCAGGCGGCGGGCCAGGAAGGGTATGGTGGAGCCCTGCAACAGAACCGAGGCCAAGACCACGAAGAACACCACATTGAAGATCATATCCGCCTTTCCCACGCCGGATATGAGGGGGAATGTGGCCAGGATGATAGGAACCGAGCCCCGCAGGCCCACCCAGGAGATCAGAACTCTCTCCTTGAGAGTCATCTGCCGGAAAGGCAATAGGCATAAAAGCACGCTGATAGGCCGGGCCATGAACATGAGGACGAAGCAGATGAAAAGGGAGATGCCCGCCACCGGGATCAGCCTGGTTGGATAAACCAGCAGCCCCAGGGTAAGGAACATGGCTATCTGCATCAGCCAGGCCACGCTGTCATGGTAATGCATCAAACTGCGCTTGTGGATGAAAGAGTGGTTGGCCATGGCTAGGCCGGCCAGATAGACGGCAAGAAAACCATTGCCTCCCAGAATGGAGGTGACGGTGTAGGTGATAAGCACCAGGGATATGGTCAGAACGGGATAAAGCCCCTCATAATCAAGGCGGATGCGGTTGATGAGGTAGGCCATGCCTCTGCCAGAAATAATGCCAAACACTGCACCCAACGCCATCTGCTGGGCGAACATGGGCGCCAGAGCCAGGGGAGAGGTGACCTGGCCCATTATGAGGCCGATCAGGCTGGTGGTGAGGAAGATGGCCATGGGGTCATTGCTGCCCGACTCCAGCTCCAGTAGCGGCCTCATATCTCCTTTCAGGCTGATCTGCCTGGACCGGAGAATGGAAAAGACCGCCGCAGCATCGGTGGAGGAGATGATGGCGGCTAAAAGCATGGCCTCCAGCATGGTAAAGTCCAGGACATAGAAAGCCGCATATGCCACGATGGCAGCGGTGAGGATGACTCCCAGGGTGGATAGAATCGCCCCTCTCCATAATACCGACTTTGCCTCCTTCCACTTGGTGTCCAAGCCCCCGGAGAACAAGATGAATATCAGGGCCAGGGTTCCCAGAGACTGGGCCAGCCAGGGACTGTCGAAATAGATTCCTCCCGGCCCGTCCGAGCCTGCCAGCATGCCTATGGCCAAAAACAGCACAAGGGTGGGCACCCCCAGCTGAGTGGATGCTTTGCTGGAGATTACGCTCAGGAGCAGGAGCACTGCCACCCCCAGGAGAATGTACTCGAATACGGCCATGTTCTTTTCTTTTTATCTCGTCGGGGGCATTTCAGTCTTTCCCAATTGATGGAGCTGGAAATGGTCTGAGACCATGGGCTTTTCCATGCAACCGGTTGGCGTTTAGCCAGGCATCATTGGCTGAGGCGAGCGAATCTTGAGAGTCAAAATGAACAGATCGGCGAGTTGTGGGCTTTATGACGAGATAACTGGATAGCGGGATAACAAGATAACAAGATAACAAGATAACAAGATAACAAGATAACAAGATAACAAGATAACGAAAAAAAAAGAAAAAAAATCAAACCGCTTCCACATTGATCACCTTGGGAATGCCGCTCTCGAAGTATACGTTGTTCTGATACATCCAGAAGCCGTCCCAGATGCTGATCACATGGCTGGCGCCGCCCTTGACTTTGGTGCTGAAGCTGCCGCCGCTGCCCACTCCCACCTCAACCCCGTCCACAAAGACCTGGAAGTTGCTAAGGCCTGGATAGTAGATGGTCAGCGGCGTGTCTGCAAGCGAAGATGCGCCGGCTGGAGCCTGGGGCACAGTGGGATACTGAGGTGTGTTTGCCGAGCCGGGCAGGGGATAGCTCTGTGGCTGGGAGGTCTGTAAAGGCTGGGTGGTCTGGATGGGCTGCGCTGCCTGATAAGGCAGGGTGCTCTGGGCAGGCTGGGCCGCCTGGAAGGGCTGGCTCTGAGAAGGCTCGGCCGGCTGAGCTGCCGGAGCCTGGGCGAAGACATCTATCACCACCACATTGCTGGGCTGATTGTCTGCCACCAGATAGAGCAGATGCCTTCCTATCTTGTCCGCCCGGAAGATCATGCTGTTGTAGCCCTCATAGAACTGATACGTCTTGGAGTTAAGGCTGGCCGTCTCGGTCTGGACCGTCTGGTAGAACCCGCCGCTGCCTCCTCCAGGCACATTGGCCACCAGCTCCACCGCCGCTCCCACCGGGCTTACCACATACTGGGTCCAGTTCTCCCGTCCCCGAATCCAGAGGTCGCTGCTCCGGGAGGGCTCAGTGGACAGATACTGGGAGAAGGGAAGCCCCTGTCCCGAGGCGTAGAACACATACTTCGGTGCTCCTGCGCTGATGTTGAAGGGTACCGGGCTGCTTATGATCTCTGCCTCCCGGGGCTCCTCCGCCTCTACCTTAGGCTCGGCATAGTACTGGCTGAAGGGGGTAAAAGCGGATGCCGGAGCCAGCCTCTTGTAAAAAGAGACATCCGAGCTGTACCAGGGGTAGGAAGGAACCGGTGCATCCAGCCAGCGGACCATTCCCGCAATTCCCGGGTCCATCAGCCGGGAGCGGTCCAGGCTTCTCACATATCCTCCCTCCAGCCAGTCCTTGAGATACATCTGGCTTGTGTCCGGCTTCAGGTGATCGGTGTAAAGGTAATCCGGGAGAAGATAGTCTCCCTGACAGAGAGCCGCAGGCATGACCGCAGCAATCAGTATGGCCGATATTATCAATCTCATAGGGCATTCTCCTTTGCCTATCTTTTGGCTGCGATCCTTTTTAACCTCTTCTCATCGCATTTCAGATCGGCTGTCTCCTTCTCCCGGATCTTCGCTCTGGCTCAGACTCCTTTCAGCGTCCGGTCAAAGAAGCTGGCCATCTGCTGCAGGGCGTCCTCCGCCGCAAAGCTCTGGGAAAGCTGACCGCCCTCGATCATGAAGCCGTGGGGCTCTCCCTGATAGACCTTCATCTCGAAGTATCTGCCGCTGGCATTCAGCTCCTCAGCATAGCGGTAGATATCCACCATCTTGCTCGGCACATCATAGGTTCCATGGATAATAAGCAGGGGATCGTCCAGCTGGTCTATGAACTCCACCGGACGGCTCTCATTGAGGAAGCCTCCCGAGTAGGGAAAGCCATACCAGGCCACCCCAGAGCTGAAGGTTTGATTCATCCAGGGTAAAAAGAGCATGGTGTACCGTCCTCCGGCGCAAAAGCCGGTAAGACCAAGCTTCTCTGCCTGCACGTCATCTCTATCCTGGAGCAAAGCGGAGCAGTCCTGGATCAGCTGGCCTATGGTCTCATCGGAAGGCGTCCGGTTGAAAGTCTGCCACTCGGGAGCTACAACCACATAGCCCTCAGCGGCCAGGCGGTCCGCCAGGCTCAGATAACCCGGCTCAAGGCCGTTGAAGGAGTGGATCATGACCACCCCGGGCCAGATCCCTTCTCCGCTGGGAGAAGCCAGATAGGCGGGATAAGATAGAGACCCGCTGGAGATATTCACCTTCTCGCCCTTTATCTCTTCTGCCGCATTTTCCTGCATCTCGCCCGTCTGGGCGCAGCCTGAGACCGCCACCAGGGCGATCATCATCAGGCACAAGATCAATACTCTCATACAGTTCTCTCCTCCTTTGATTTCAATTCAATTTTCTCAGCCTCACTTCACCGATACGGATCTATCATGTTTCATAAGGCAAAAGCGATCGGTGATCCAATCACCCTCCTGCGATAGAGCATGACCGAAGAAATGGTGTTATTATATGATCCTCCTGGAAGATCATCCTATCGCCCTTTCCTCAAGGCCAGGCCGAGGAAAAGATAAAAATCCCCTCCTTCCCATCAGCCACTAGAATATGATCTCCCCTGATTCGCTGCCCCATCTTCCCGGATGCTACCTCTTCAAGGACGAGCAGGACAGGGTGATCTATGTAGGCAAGGCCAGAGATCTCAGAAAGCGGGTCTCCAGCTACTTTCAAAAGCAGGACCAGATACCCAGAACTGCGGCTCTGGTGGCGGCGGCATCGGGCCTTGATTTCATAGTCACCAACAGCGAGCTTGAGGCTCTGCTATTGGAGAACACCCTCATCAAGAAGCACCAGCCCCGCTACAACATCAAGCTCAAGGACTCCTCCCGTTATGCCGGCATAGAGCTGACAGAAGAGGACTTTCCCCGCCTGAGGATATCCCGCCGCAATACGGGCAGGGGATCCTTCTTCGGCCCATTCGTCTCCTCCCGGGAGAGAAATATTGTCTATCAGATAGTCCGCAAGGCCTTCGGCCTGGCCACCTGCAAGCGTTTCACCAAGCGGGCCTGCCTGCGCTACCATCTTGGCCACTGCTCCGGACCATGCATGGGTCGGATCAGCCAGGCCGACTACCGGGCCCGGGCCGCTAGGGCTGCTTCCGCCCTGGCCGGAAAGACGGATGAGCTTCTTCTGACTCTGCAAAAAGAGATGGCCGATCTCTCCCTTCGGCAGGAGTTTGAGAGGGCCATGCAACTGCGAGACGAGATCCAGGCTCTCCAGCGGCTGCAGGAGCGGCAGCAGGTGGAAAGGAGCCGCAGGTACGATCAAGATGTCATCTGCTATGAGGTGGAGGGATCATCCGTCTATCTCATGCTCTTTCGGGTCTACCGGGGATGCCTGGAGGGCAAAGAGGAATATGTCTTCTCCCACGGCGAAGGCTTTCTGGAGGAGTTTTTGGTGCAGTACTACTCGGAGAGGGAGCCGCCGGAGGAGCTGATCTGCGAGCAGCCCCTGGAGGCCGCCCTGCTCGATTTCCTCTCTCATCAGAAGGGCAAAAAGGTCAAAGCCACCGTCCCCCGCCAGGGAGAGAAGAAGATGCTTCTTGATCTGGCCAGGAAGAACTTGGAGGCGGGATTTTTCGGGGACAGGGAGAAGCTGTCCGCCCTGGAGCAGGCTCTGCACCTGAAGAAGAGCCCCCAGGTCATAGAGTGCTTCGACATATCCCACCTGGGGGGCACTTTTTCCGTGGGCTCCATGGTCCAATTCAGAGGCGGCAGGCCGGACAAGAGCCAGTACCGCCGCTTCAGGATCAGGACCGTATCGGGAATAGATGACTATGCCTCGCTGGCGGAGACTGTGCGCCGCCGCTACAGCCGTTTGAAAGAAGAGAAGCAGGATATGCCCGATCTGATTGTCATAGACGGGGGCAAGGGGCAGCTTGCTTCCGCCCTCGCTGAGCTGCAGGCTCTGCGGCTGAAGATCCCCATCGTCTCCTTAGCAAAAAGAGAGGAGGAGATCTATGTGCCCGGGCTGGACGGGCCTCTGGACATAAAAAAGAAGGAGAAGGCATCGCTATACCTGCAAGAGATCCGGGACGAGGCACACAGGTTCGCCCTGGCCTACAACCGGCTGCTGCGCAAGAAGGCCATAGAGGACTGAGGGGATACTGCACTATAGAGGAGGATCCATTCTACTTTCTGCCCTCGTCCCTCCCTAAAGGAGACATCATCCTGAACCTCTCCACCGCCTCGGCGATGCAGTCTGCCACATAGTCCACCTGCTCCCGGCTGTTGGAGCGGCCCATGGTGATCCGGAGTGATCCGTGGCACTCTTCCGGCTTTAGCCCCAACGCCAGCAGCACATGGGAAGGCTCGAGCTTATGTGAGGAGCAGGCAGATCCTGTTGACACGGCAATTCCTTTGGAGTCGAGGTAGAGCAGAAGCGACTCACCCTCCACATAGGAGAACCCGAAGTTCAGGCTCCCGGGAAGCCTCTTTTCCCTGCTTCCATTGACCCAGGCATCCTTGACCCGCCCCAGCACCAGTTCCGCCAGCCGATCTCGCAGCTCTACCAGCCTATGCCCTTCTGCCGCCATCTCTTCCCTGGCCAGATCCGCTGCCCTGGCCAGGCCCACAATTCCCGCCACATTCTCCGTTCCGGATCGTAGATTCCTCTCGTGCCCGCCGCCGGTGGCCAGGCTCTGTATCTTGGTGCCCCGGCGGATGAATAGTGCTCCCACGCCCTTCGGCCCATAGAGTTTGTGGGCGGAGAGGGATAGTAGATCAGCGCCCATGGCTTCAACATCCACAGGGATCTTGCCCACCGTTTGCACGGCATCGGTATGCAGGTAAATGTCTCTATCCGCCGCCAGCCTGCCCACCTCTTCCAGGGGCTGAATAGTTCCGACCTCATTGTTGGCATGCATTATGGATATGAGTATGGTGTCCGGGCGGATGGCCCTCTCCAGCTCGGACAGCTCGATCAAGCCCTCACGGTTTACGGGCAGGTAGGTGACCGAGAAGCCCTCCCGCTCCAGGCTGCGGCAGGTCTCCAGAATGGCCGGATGCTCGATCTGGCTGGTGATGATGTGCCGGCCGGAATTGCGGTTTTTGTAGGCTATGCCCCGCAGAGCTAAATTGTCCGACTCCGTCCCTCCCGAGGTGAAGACTATCTCCCCGGGATCGGCATTGAGCAGGCGGGCCAACTTTTGGCGCGACTCTTCCAGAGCCTCTCTGGCCTCCCTGCCGAAGCCATGCAGGCTGGAGGCATTGCCGAACTTATCTGAAAAGTAGGGAAGCATGGCCTCTAAGACCTCGGCAGCCACGGGGGTGGTGGCAGAGTGGTCCATATAAATGGGTTTCATCGGTCTTAATTTAGAGATGCTAGGGTAAATAGCTGGCGAAATCGTTCAACGGTCTATGGCCAAGAGGAAGATTCCAGGGACAGGCCTCAAGGACAAGAAACTATAAGTAAGGAGCAGATGACCGGAGGAGCATGGAAATATCCATCCCCCTGTTCTCCACGCCGCTTCTTATATCCGCAGCCCTGATCGGCCTTGGCTTTCTAGCTTATCTCTATTCAGCCCGGGCCGGCGTGATTTTAATGGGAGCAGGCAGTGTGATCATGGGGGGCGTGGTCATCCTCGATCTTCCCCACGGCATGGGCCTGCAAAGTTTGATTTTATTCGGAATGACCGTGCTGGTGGGCGGATGGATGGTTTATGTCGGCATCAGAAATGGCTAGAGGGCAGATGCCATGCTGCAATTTTGATTTGGACTGTTTTGATGAGAAATCTTTTATCTTTGCCTTGACTACTGGTTTTTAGCCATCTCAATTGCACAATGACCGAATATGCATTGAAGACATTGACTGGCAAGAGGAGGGTTATCATACAATGAATCGACTAATGTACAAATTGGCGATTGTTACTGCTTTTTTCTTGATCCCAATTGCCCTTTGCAGCCTCGATTCGGGCAACACTGGTCTGTCCCCCATACCCCACGACCTGAAAGGGTATGGCTCAGACCAGATAACACCTGAAAACTTCGGGGCGGAAGTATTGACCAATAGGAGAAATGCTTTATCCAATAATTCGAGCCTGGCCGAGATTGTCAATGAGGACGTCATGCCCGAGCCGCCCAGGCCCAATATCATAATCATACTGGCCGATAATATGGGCTATATGGACCCTGGCTGCTATGGAGGCGGGGCAGTGCTGGGCGCGCCGACACTCAGGATGGACCAGATGGCTGCCCAGGGCCTGAGGCTCACCTCATTTTACTCCGAGACCCAGTGCACACCCACCAGAGCAGCGATCATGACCGGCAGGCTGCCCATCCGGACGGGAATGTCTCTGGCATCAGAAGCCGGCTCGATGGCAGGCATGTCGCCGGAGGAGACAACCCTGGCAAAGGTGCTGTCCGATGCCGGCTACAAGACGGCAATGTTCGGCAAGTGGCATCTGGGAGACATTGAGGAGAGCATGCCCCAGAATATGGGTTTTGATGAATGGTTTGGGATATTGTATCATCTCAACACCTACAGCCTGAAAGACCGAATCGGCTATGATCCCAAATGGTCAGAGAATTTAAATGAGAATTACGGATTGGTGCAGGCCAGGAAAGGCGAGAGCCTGGAGATGGTGATGCCGCTCAACACCAGTTCCCTGGGAATTGTGGATGAGCAGTGCGTGGACAGAGCCATCGCCTACATCAATGATCAGGCCAACTCCACCGAGCCCTTCTTCATCTACCTTCCCCTGGCCCGGACCCACTTCCCCAGCGTTCCCAATGACAAATTCGCCGGAAAGTCCAGCCGGGGACCCTACGGAGATGGGGTGATGGAGACGGACTATCACATCGGCCAGGTCCTGGATGCCCTTCAGGATACAGGCAAGGAGAACAATACCATAGTGGTCTTCACCAGCGACAACGGCCCGACGCTTGACCAGTGGCCTGATGCGGGATACTCTCCATTCCGGGGCGGAATAGGCACAGTTTACGAGGGTGGAGTTAGGGTTCCCTGCATATTCTGGTGGCCGGGCGTGATCGAGGAGGGAAGGGTATCCAATGAGATCATGTGCACCATGGATCTCTTCAGCACCTTTGCCCATCTGGGTGGAGGAGACATTCCCGCCGACCGCCCTATCGACAGCATGGACCAATCCAAGTTCCTGCTGGGGACAGAGGATAACTCCAGCCGGGAATGGGTGGTATGGTATACAGGAACGGATAGTAGCGCAACGACGCTTCCGGCAGCTATGCGCTGGCATCAGTTCAAGATCATCAGGAAGGGATTTGATTCATTCCAGGGACCTGAAAGCGATTACACCCAAATTCCTGCCGTTTATAATATCGAAATTGATCCCCGTGAAGAGCATAATATCGCAGGGGAGCACGATTTCGTAATAACCGCATTCCAGACGGTCTTTAGAGAACTTGTGGCCAGCATGCGAGAGCATCCCAATACGCCTTCCAGGGCATATCCGATAGTGGGAGGTGCATAGTGATTTAGGCCGGAGAAACTCTTACCTTTATTTAATTTTTATAGGGAAAAATTATTTTATCGTAATACCTCAATGCTTGAAGCGGGGCGCGCCGCCGTCTCACTTTCAAAAATAATCTTTATATTCAGCCTGATGTCCGAAATATATAGTAGATTGGCCTCTTTTTGGGTTTCTCCTATTTTTGTTGGTGGCAAGAGCTACGCTATCCAGGAGCCCATCACCAACCTCCTGCAAAGAGGCCTGCTCGATTCGTTCTGTCTAACAAATAGGCTATTGCAAAGAGGCCGATCGCAGCGAAAGGCCTTCGAACCCAGGCTGCTTCTTATCACTAACTTGCATCTCAGCCGGGCGCGATTAGAGCAGTCTCCGATACATTCGAATCTATCACAGATGTCGGAATCAGAGGTTCCTCCTCTTTTTCAACACGCACATTGACTACTGTAGTACTCTGGTATGTTCCATTTATTGGATAAGAGTATTCAGTAGAGTCATCCTCAGACTTAACTGTTACCAATGCGGTATATGGAACATCGACCATAGCCATATCGCCAATTAGTTTTGCCGTTAACTTTGTATAAGCAGGAACTTGGATCGTTTGTTCAAAACCTATAGATTTCGTTATTTCTTCTGTGTATTCGGTTGTATCTTTTGTAGACTCTGTTATTTCCGTTGAAACTTCTGTTTCAATACCAGCTGAAACCCCTTTAATCGGAATTTCTAATTTTCCGGTAAGCTTTACTCCTGATTTAAATTCAGTACCTTTTTCCCAGGTCCACTTGTTTGTTGTCGAAATATCTTGTGATGCGGCGAATAAGAATTGCATTTCTCCAGAACCATTGTTTAATTGGGTGGTTTCAGAAATTACATAAGGCGTGGTTGAAACTATGAGACTTTCTAAATCGAATTCGATGTCTGAAACAGATTGCACATAAGCGGAATCAATCCCCGTCCTATCAACAGTAAATACGGCAGTTCCAACCGGGCTATCAGCTTCAGGTGTGATTAATCTGTACTTTGTCTTTCCAAATAACTCCTTTGTTGATGTAATTCCTTGAGCATATACATATTTATCTGCGGAACCAAGGTATTTATCGTTACTGGCCCGGAGGGCTATTTTATTATCGTCCCCCGTTTTTACTACTGTGAACGTGTTTTCGGGAAGTGATGGCGCTGTATCTCTAACTAGGATAAAAGGGAAACCGACGCAAGAGAGATGTCCTAAACCTGGTTCTACAAAATATCTGATATAGAGATCTCGTTCCTTGGTACGTAATCGGATTTGATCATTCTCAGCGGTCTCCACAATAAATTCGCTATTTGCATCAAGTTGGGCTGAATCAGTTAGTTGCAAACAATCTTCCCGCAGTTTGGAACGAGTTGGAGTCTTTGAAAGGCAAGATACAAAACTTTTATACGTAACATATGTATTATCGTTAGCTTGTAGTGTGATTATATCACCACTATGAAGCGTCAAGTCATCGGATATTTTAATAGGAATGTCTTCTGTGCTTGCAGATACTGGCAGCAAACCAAATATTAATAGGAATGTCCCTAACCCTATCTTTAACAATTTCATACTCTAACCACCTAGATTTGAACTCATTGGCTCTTCTATCAACGGCCTTATCCTCGCAGTTGGCGATACCTCTGATCAAGCGTCAGCATTCAAGCCCACCCACAGAAAATAGCGAGGAGCCATAATTCAGGATAAACCATCTCTGCAAATGGGCTGAATCATGGTTCCATTTAAGCCCCGCTGTACTAATGACTCGTTTCTGACATGGCAATTATCTGTAATCATGTGTTGCTGTTTGAGAGTCTCAAGATACACCACCTGATTATTACCCACATAAAACGGGGAAAATCACATTGATTAATCATTATAGTTACTATAATACGTTATAAACATTCTGGTCAAAACCTAAACTTGTGGAGTCCTGATATTATTTCGCGTCCGTCCTAATTTAATATGTTTTAATTTATTCATATATTCATCACAACCCGAACAGTCTATGGCCGATGGCAAAATAGGCTTCAAGGGGCATTTTTCGCCTAAAAGCCATCTCTGGAGTCTCCAGGCTCTGGAAATTCAAGCTTCCATGAGGTCTATCGTTATACCAGTTGATAAACTCCTCGAATGAAGAAAAAGCAGATCTGTGCCTTTTATATTCTCCAAAAAACCGTTCTAGCTTTCCGTTTGTCTGAGGATGCTTTACTCTTGCCAATATTGGCTTGATACCGTATTTTTTCAAATGATCTTTGAATTCGCTGCTCCAACTGCCGTCATCGTGAATTCTGTGGGCTCCGAACTCGCTCCCATGATCCATTATCAGCTCCTTCAGTGGACAGAGCCACCAGTACCTTTCAACCATCTGATCGATTACAAGCTTGCTGTTCTCGGTATTGATCTCAAAGAACTCACCTCCGGCCAGCACCATTCTGGATGCGTCGTCCAGGATCACGCAGACCTTGATACTGGTCCCATCCCATTCATGCCAGTCGATATGGCCAGCGGAAAGGCTATGCTTTCGCTCATAGCGAACTCACTTTCTGCGTTTCTGCTTCTTTTCATCGTCCTGAGCCAGTCCCTGATGCTTCAGGTACATATGTATGCGATTGTGTGATATGCGCATCTTATATTGCTTCCTGATGACCGCCTCCAGCATCCGCGCACCGAAGCGATAGCGGGCATGGGCTTCATGGACTATTTTTGATTCATTACAACGGGAGTGCGGAGGGTCACGGATACCCCGACCTTCAGGTCGGGGAGGAAGTGAACCCTCGCCTGGATTTCATGTTATCTTGAGATAGACTAACAGGTATATCATGCAATCGAGCGCAGATACACAATTATTCAGATAAGTAGATCCTGGAAGCAGAAGATTCGGATGTTTCTGGAATCCGGCTAACCTGGGCGCGCGGCCCGAAGCATACCCCGTCCTTTAGGGCGGGGTGGCCGCGCGCAGTTTGATTTTCATCATAGGGCTTAACGGGGCGACCTATATTTTCACCCAAGACAGGCTCCAGACCCGTTTCCTTATACTGCTTGATGATCTGTTGAACTCTACGCTGAGACACTTTAACGTCCCGCGAGATCTCTTTTGTGCTTGCATGCTTGCGATATTGACGAAGGATAAAACGGACCTTCGTCTTGTTCAATTTCATATCCTGGACTATATGTCTAAGTTTAGATGGGAGGCGAAATAATTTCGGGACTCCACACCGAAGAATTTCAGGACAAAGATTAATAACCGCAGACAGGCCATTCCGAATGCAATGAGCAAGTCAGCCGAACTGCCCGGTTTTCATCTCCTGGCCAAGCCCACGGGAGCGGCCTGCAATCTGGGCTGCAAATATTGCTTCTTTCTCTCCAAGAAGAGCCTCTATCCCGGCAGCAGCTTCAGGATGTCCGATGAGTTGTTGGAGGAGTATATCCGCCAGTATATTGAGGCTCAGAGGATACCCCATGCCACCATAGCCTGGCAGGGAGGCGAGCCGACCCTCATGGGCCTGGACTTTTTCCGGCGATCGGTTCAGTACGAGCAGAAGTACAGGCGTCCGGGGATGACCATTCAGAACACCATGCAGACCAACGGCACCCTGCTCGACGATGAATGGTGCGAATTTTTCCGGGAGAACAACTTTCTCATTGGGCTGTCCCTGGACGGGCCGAGAGAGCTTCATGATGCCTACAGGGTGGATAAAACCGGAAAGCCCACCTTCGACCGGGTGATGAGAGCGGCAAAGCTCTTGCGCCGCCACAAGGTGGATTATAATATTCTCACCACAGTTCATGCCGCCAATGCCGATCATCCTCTGGAGGTATACCGCTTTTTAAGAGACGAGGTGAAGGCCGATTTCATCCAGTTCATCCCCATAGTGGAGAGGGATAATGAGACCGGCTTTCAGGAGGGGGATACAGTTACGGACCGCTCGGTCAAAGCGGAGCAGTACGGCCAGTTTCTGATATCCGTCTTCAATGAATGGGTGCAAAGGGATGTGGGTCGGGTATTTGTGCAGATCTTCGACGTGGCCCTGGCCGCCTGGGCGGGAGCGCCTCCCGGCATATGCGCCTTCTCCGAGACCTGCGGAACGGCCATGGCCATGGAGCACAATGGGGATATGTACTCTTGCGATCACTTTGTGGAGCCGAGATACTTTCTGGGCAATATCATGGAGAGAAGCATGGCCCGTATAGCCGGCTCGGCCAAGCAGCAGAAGTTCGGACGGGATAAGCTCGAGGGCTTGCCTGAGTACTGCCGCCGCTGTACGGTCAGGTTTGTCTGCAATGGCGAGTGCCCCAAGAACCGATTTATCAAAACCCCGGACGGACAGCCGGGACTTAATTATCTCTGCGCCGGCTACAGGGAGTTCTTCAGGCACATCGACGGGCCCATGCGCTTCATGGCCCATGAGCTGCGCTGTGGCCGGGCTCCTGCTGAAATCATGAAATACACCAAAAACGGCCAGATCCCCCAGCTGGTCTTCAAGCCGGGGAGAAATGATCCCTGCCCCTGCGGCAGCGGACTGAAGTACAAGAAATGCCACGGGAAGTAAGGATATGGTAGATTCTGAGATGGGGATGATTTTGGGTCAAAGAATTAACTCATTATCCACTCGGCGTGGTCAATTATCAAGGTTGGGAGAAGGCAGGTCCAATCCCCCAAAGTTTATCTTCTTTCATCGCCTTCGTTAGCTTATGAGGCTGATTTATACTGCTCTAATCCTGCTGCTGGTTTTATCCATTTTTGCACAGAGCCAGCCAGATACAGACAGCAAAACTGTTGAAAGCTCAATCATAATGCTCTTTGACGCTTCTGAGAGCATGGAAGACAATAATAAAATAGATAGTGCCAAAACAGCAGTCCGAGAATTTGTATCAGGACTGGATCCAACCATCGATGAACTCGCTCTGATAGTCTTTTACGATTGCGAAGACATTGTGGTCGAGCAGCCCTTCACCAGCGATCAATCTGCAATCGCATCCAAGATTGACGCCATCCGACCAACTGGCAAGACGCCCCTCAGTGCGGCAATGGCCTTTGCCAAGAGCTACATTGAAGAGAATGCAAATGGGACGGAAAAGAAGATTATTCAGCTTACAGACGGAACTGAAACCTGTACCCGCAGGACGATTAGCAATAAAACCGATGACCTGGATATAAGCATCATAGGATTCGACATACTGAGTGGCTCGGATCAAGAGACCGAGCTGATGGACTATGCCCAGAGCATGGGTGCAGAATACATAAACGCCGGCAATGCATCCAATTCGTCAGACCTGGCCAATATCCTTCAAAAGGCATATGGAGGAGCCGTTAACAAAGAGAATTTACAGACCGTCCAAGCTCAGGATGGAGACCGTGGACTGAATTTATCCCAGCCATCAATATTGGACAACATAGCCAATGCTTCCGACGTTCAGGCCGAGCCCGATCGGGCCAAAGGAGCAGTCGATGAGGCCAACGAGCTGAATTCATCCGATCCCTTCTACTGGATCAATATGGGCAATGCCCTCCTGGCGCAGGGAAAATACGATGACGCGGCTAAAGCATATGACGAGGCCATCAAGCTCAATTCTTCCGATCCGCTATCCTGGAAGGGCAAGGCCGATGCACTATTTGCCTTAGGCCGATATGACGAGGCGATACAGGCTTACGATGAAGCGATCAAGCTCAATTCCTCCGATCCGTTATCCTGGAAGGGCAAAACCGATGCCCTGTTTGCCTTAGGCCGATATGAAGAGGCGATCCAGGCTTACGATGAAGCTATCAAGCTCAATCCTTCCGATTCGCTATCCTGGAAGGGCAAAGCCGATGCCCTGTTCGCCCTGGGCCGATACGAAGAGGCGATACAGGCTTACGATGAGGCGATCAAGCTCAATTCCTCCGATCCGCTATCCTGGAAGGGCAAAGCCGATGCCCTATTTGCCCTAGGCAGGTACGAGGAGGCGATCCAGGCTTACGACGAGG
>ERZ1645192.2067-NODE-2067-length-16690-cov-5.164533_pt1 | contig 16690 bp, 12 predicted proteins | sample MGYA00575354_ERZ1645192 | MGnify/ENA primary metagenome ERZ1645192 (study PRJEB40844, sample SAMN11349763) | freshwater sediment metagenome | isolation source: river sediment | host: Sediment | place: India: Faizupur Khadar , New Delhi | collected 2017-02-21 ... | reverse complement strand
CGACCCATGGGTCGGCTCCATGAAATCCGTGATATTTACGCAAAACCCCGAGGCGCATCTGATAGATCTATGCCATGACCTGCCGCCGCACGACATCATGACGGCCGGATTCACGCTCATGAGGGGCTACAAGGATTTTCCCGTGTACACTGTCTTCGTGGCGATCGTAGACCCGAGCGTGGGGGGGCCGCGAAGGCCCATCCTGGTCGTGACGGAGGACTATTTCTTCGTAGGTCCGGATAACGGGATATTCTCCTTCATCTACGCCGCGGAGAACGTGAGGCAGGTCTACCACATCACTGCGAGCCACTATTTCAGGCAGCCGATGAGCCAGACGTTCCACGGAAGGGATGTCTTCGCCCCCGTAGCCGCCTGGATTGCGTCCGGAATCGAAGCTTACAAGTTCGGGGATGTCATAGACGATTACGAAAGGCTGCCAATCCCAAGCGAAGAGATCGAAGGGGAAACGATAAAGGGCGCCGTCATGGGAAAGGACCATTTCGGGAACATCCTGACCAACATACGCCTGGCGACCATACAGGAATTCGCAGCCCGCTTGAAGGTGAACAGGTTCGCGGTATCGATCCTCGGTCGGGAGGTTCCCCTGGTCGGAGGCGGATACGCCCAGAAACTTCCCCTGTTCGCCGTCCTCAACTCCGCCAACCTCATCGAGATAGCCTCCGCTTCGAGCCCGGCCTCGGAGGTCCTCGGCATCAAATCGTTCCCCCTTGAGATAAGGATCCTGCCTCTCAAGTAGCAAGCCAGCGGGAGATCGCCGGTCGAGAAATTTCAGTCTTCCCGCTTTCTACTTTACCGCGACAATCCCGGTCCGTCTCCGGCCGGCACGCCCCGCCGCAAAATTGTGATAAAATTTAATTTTAATAGTAGAAGGGAGAAATAATTTTGAGGAAGATACCTCCCGGCCGTATCGCCATTCTTTGCCTGCTGGCAGCCGCGCTCGGCTGGCTTTTCTCGGTTCACGGATCGAGTTGCGAAAGGTCTTTCCTCATACCCTTCATACTTTTCGCGTTCCTTCTCGCCAACTATTTCGATGTCCCCCTTCCCGGCCTCGGCCACGTGAGCAGCGACCACATAGTCGCCTTTCCGGCATTGCTTCTGCTTGGGAACCCTTTCATGGCAGGCATTCTGGCCGGGATCGGTTATATCCTCGAAAGGGCGTTCAGGTTCGGATTGAGGGGCCTCGAGCAGAAACACGGGCTCTCATTTCTTGCCATCTCCCTGAACACCGCCGTCACCGTGCTCATCTTCCAGGCGGCCGGGTCGTTCGAGGCCGGAACCTCCCTTCTCCGGAGCTGCCTGACGCTCCTGCTCTGCCTTTTCGTTTTCGCCCTTCTGGGGTTCTCGATACTTCTCGCCGACAGGATGGCGACAAGGACCAAATTCTCCATCAGGCAGTGGCTGAACTACCTGGCGAGGTACCTGATCTTCCTGGTTATTTCTTCGCCTTTCCTCGCCCTGTTCCTTCTGGCGATTTCCGAGAACAACATTCCTTTCCTGGTACTAAGCTTCTTCCCCCTGATCTCGACCATCTGGAGCCTGAGGATCAATTTCAAGCTGGTCGAAAAAAACAGCTCTCTTATCGAATCGACTCAGAAACAGGAATTCCTCCAGCAGATCATGGTCGGAGAGACGGGATCGCTGGAAGACCGGAATTTCCTTAAGAACTTTCTCCTCGGGCTGAAAGATTTCGTCAAATGCGACAGGGATCTTCTATTCCTCGCGAGCCTGGAGATGGAGAAGGAGCCCATCATCTTTTCGACAGGCGATTTCCCGGTCGACCCCCATCGCGCCATCAGCTCTCTGGAGGACATACTTCAGGCGAGCCCTCCCCTCAAGACGCCCATATCCGGCTCGGCGGGAAATTTTACTCCCCTTCTGGACCCTGAATCGAAATCGCAGATAATAGTCCCCCTTTCCACCGAAGAGATCTCATTCGGCATACTTGTTCTCGAGAGGAAGGAAAACCGGCCATTCGAACCTTCGGAAGTTCAGTTCAGCCATTCGGCTCTTTCCCAGGTAGCCAGACACATCCAAGACAAGATCCTCAAGGGTCAGCTGATGACGACCAACCAGACACTGCTCAAGCAGACCCATTACCTGTCGGAGATACTCAAGATCTCCAATCTTTTGAAGATCCACCTGAGTTCACAGGAAATTCTCGAAGAGGTCGCCAACGGCATTTCCCAGAGCCTCGGTTTCAGGACGGTGCTCATAAGCCTTTACAAGCAGGAGGACAAGTGCTTCGAGAGGATAGCCCAGTCTGGCCTCAGCGACAAGTGGAAAGAGATCTCCCAGAAAAAGCCCCCCGAGGAAAACATCATGCGGCATTTCAAGGAGGAGTTCCGGATCGGCAACTGCTACCTTGTGAGGAATGTGACCCCGACCTCGACGACCGTGATGCCGAACATGGAGCCCGCCGTTTCCAGGTCGCCTGACGACTGGGCGCCCGACGACGCCCTGTTCATTCCCCTTCTTACCAGCAACAACAGCCTGCTCGGCGTCATTTCCGTGGACGAGCCCAGGGACGGAAAGATACCTTCGCTCGAAACCCTCAACGCGTTGGAGATCCTCGCCAACCAGGCGGTCCACGCGTTCGAGAGCGCGGCCATCCACGCGGTGGCGCGCCACGACGCCGTGATCGACGGGCTAACTAATCTTTACAATCACAGGCACTTCCAGGAATCCCTCACGCGACTCCTCCGCCAGAGCTCTCTGTCCAACCATACATTCTCGATACTCATGATGGACCTCGACAATTTCAAGGAGACCAACGACACCTTCGGACACCTCGCGGGCGACGCGGTGCTCAGGTCCATAGGGCAGACGCTTCTCGAGGTCACGAGGAAGGACGACGTCGCCGCGAGATACGGAGGAGAGGAGTTCGCCGTCCTCCTCAACGGCCTGGACTCCCACCAGGCCAGGATGGTAGCAGAAAGGATCAGGTCGCTTGTCGAGAAGAAACCGGTTTACGACGACAGCGTATCCGAACCGGTGAGGATAACCGTGTCCATAGGCATCGCGACATTCCCGAAACATTCCAGGGACCACAGGGAGCTTCTGAACATCGCCGACCTGGCCCTTTACCGCGCCAAGCAGGCCGGGAAGAACCGCATAGCGGAAGGGCCGTGATGGGAGGCCCCGAGACTGCGGGACGCTATCGGATCGTAAGGCTTATCGGAAGAGGGGCGATGGGCAGGGTCTACCTGGCCAAAGACCCGCAGATAGACAGGTTCGTGGCCCTGAAGACCATCAGCGACGAATCCGGCCTGGACCCGGCGGAACAGGAAGCCTACAGGTCGAGGATCATTTCGGAAGCGCAGGCTGCGGGAAGACTGCTCCACCCCAACATCGTCACCATATTCGACGTGTTCGAGGACGGAGGGGCCACTTTCATAGCGATGGAATATCTCGAAGGGACAACCCTCGACAAATTGTGCTCGAAGGACAGGATGCTTCCCCTCGGAAAGATCCTGGATATCGTCTCCCAGACCCTTTCGGCCCTGGATTACGCCCACAGGCGGGGCATCGTTCACCGGGACATCAAGCCATCGAACATAATGGTCCTGGACGACGGCACGGTGAAGATCACGGACTTCGGCCTCGCGAAAAGACTGGGAGCTCCGCTGTCCCAGGACGGGTTCCTCGTGGGGACGCCCCATTACATGTCCCCCGAGCAGGTGGACGGAAAGCTGCTCGACGGAAGGTCCGATCTGTTTTCCCTCGGCATAGTTCTATACGAACTGGTATGCGGGATCAGGCCTTTCGACGGGGAGACGATCTCGACGATACTCAAGAAGATACTGTTCGAAGAGCCTCCGGAACCCGTCGAACCCGGTCCCGCGGTCCCGTCGCAATTATTCGGCGTCATTCGGAAAGCGCTCGCGAAAAATCCCGCGGAAAGGTTCCGTGACGCACGGGAATTCCAGGAAACGCTGAATAATTATTCAGCTTTAAGAACGGCAGTAACGGCGAGGAGGAACGGCGCGCTGCTTCCTCCTCCGCCGCCGCCCAAAGCCGAGAAGAAGGTCAAGTACTCTGTGGACTGGAAGGTCGTGGCGATAGCCGGGGCCTCGGGCGGGATCTTCACCCTTCTCCTTCTTTTCGGCATCCAGTTCTTCCTCTCCGCGGACGGGAACCCCCTTTCCCTGCGAAAGCCGGCGAACGAGGAGGTCCTGCCCAAACCCGTGGAGGTCCGGACCGACCCGCCTGGAGCGCTTCTTTATCTTGACGGCAAGAAAGTGCAGATACCCATACTGTCCCCGAACGACAGGGGAAGACACAGGCTGGCGGCAAGAAAAGGGTGCCTGAGCGCCGAAACCGAGATAACGGCCAAAACTCCGAGCCCCCTGATCCTCAGGCTATTCCCGAGACCATTCCAGTTCAAAATAGATTCGGAACCTCAGGGCGCCCTCGTATTCGTGAACGGGGAAGAAACGGGTTTCAGGACCCCCGCGCTCATCCCGAGAGCAGACTGCGGCAGTTTCAACATTTCGCTGAAGCTCGAGGGCTGCGCCGACGCCTCCAAGGAAATAACGCCATCCGAGACGGAAAGCGTTTTCCTCACGCTGACACAGAAGGCCCCGGAGGGTAAGCTGAGGCTCGCGTCGGAGATCCCTTCGTTCCGTTTCTTTGAAGGAGACAGGAACCTGGGCGGACCGGGCGCAGTTATCGACCTTCCCGAAGGCGAACACAGGATCAGGATGATCGACCCTGAAGTTTTAGGTTCGAGAGAGGTCAAGGTAACCGTCGCGCCCGGAGAAACCACCGAACTTTCGGGAGAGCCGTTCAGGACCGGCACCGTTTTCATCGTGGGCCATCCCGAAGAAGACGGAACGGTGAACGTCGACGGCAGGAAGTTCGGCGACCTGCCCCTCACCGGCGAAAGGAGACTTGCCGTGGGAAAACATGAAATAACCGTGGTAAGCTCGAAAGGAAGGAGCGTGCATTTTGAATGGAAGATACGGGAAGGAGAACAGAGGAGACTTGTCGATTTCGCGAAAAAGAAAGTTTCTGACATCTAGTCTTTTTCTGCTCCTGGTCGCCTCGTGCGGGCTCATTGCCCAGCCGACCTATCCGCCCTCCCCCGCCTCCGCTGCGGGATCGGAAGAACTGCTTTCCGCCGCCAGGAACTCTTTCCTCGAAGGAGACCTCCCTTCAGCCTACAAGCACCTCCTGCTATCCGAGGACTTAAACGGCGACAGGGAATGGAGGGACCTTTATTTTCTCACCCTGGTGGGACTCGGCCATCCTGCCGACGCCGCCGCCTTCGTGCTCGAACTGAAAGATCCTTCCGCACAGGAATCCTTCCGGGCAGGAATACTGCTGAAAAGGAACGCGTTCGCATCGGGAACGCCTCAGTTCAAGCCCGCCGGAAAACCTCTGCAGATATCCAAGGAGGTTGCCAAAAAAGCGGTATCGATCGCGGAGGGGAAAGATTCCGTCTTCGTCCTCACTCCTGAAACCCTGTACACGTACAATGCAGGCGGCGGGCCTCCGTCATTTTTCACGCTCACGGCCGGCAGGGAGGTCATGCCGGACGAAGACGGGATGCCGCTCGTCCTGACCTCGGATTCAATAATCCGCGGTTCCGCGACCGTCCCCCTCCCGCTGAGCATAGCGGACGCCGTCAGCTTCGCCCGGGCGCCGAAGAACTGTCTTTACGTCCTCGATTCGGCGGGAAAAGTATTCCTGATGGAGGAAAGCGGGAGGATAATCGAGGAAAGACAGATACTCATACGGAAGCCCCTGAAGATAAGGACCGATTCTCTCTGGAGGGTCTTCATACTTTCCGGGGGGGAGAAAGACATCTCCGTCTACGGCGCCGGATTCGAACCTCTTTTCGTCCTTTCTCCGGAAGCCGCGGGAGCACCTTCAGGCAGACTCTCGGATCTTCAGCCGGATTTCGCGGGTAATCCCATGATCCTTGACGGGAGCGGGAAGGAGCTGATTCTCTTCAACTCTTCCAAGAGTTTCCTGGGAAGAAGCAGCGACAGGGCATTCCAGGCCGACCTGTTCTTCTGGGACGGAGGAGAAAGAGTCCTCGTCCTTGACAGGAAGAAAAGCGCGATCGTGGAGGCTGCAATATGAGAAAGATCGCGGCATTGCTGCTCCTGATCTTTGTTCCACTCGCAGCCCAGGTCACCATGGAGGAGGTCGGGGCGCTTTCAGATCAGATGGACAAGGCGAGCGACGCGTTCAGGAGCTACAAGTTCGAAAAGAGCATCGATATCCTAAACTCGCTGATAGCCACCCTTGACGAATGGGATAAGAACGGCAGCCTCCAGGAAAGCGACGAGGCGCTTTATAAGAAGGCTCTCGAGATAAGGGGCGTTTCCTATTTCCATCTCGGGAAAGACCAGAATTCGAAGGAAGATTTCACGAGGCTTATAAGGATGGATCCGGACCTGAACCCGGAAATCACATCGTCGAGCAAGATCATGAGGTATTACAACACGATCAGGGATTCGATGGCCGGCTCCCTTGTCCTGCTCGTATCCCCGCCGGACGCTTCGGTCACGATAGACGGCAAGCCGTATCCGGGGAACAGGACCATAAGACTTCTCGAAGGCCTCCATGTCCTGAAAGCTTCTGCCATGGGTTACAACACTTTCAGCAAAGAAATTCAAGTTCAGGCTGGAAAGTCGGTCCAGGAAACGGTTAACCTGAGGCCGAATGCCAGAAGGGTCTATTTTTTCATCAAACCGGGAGGAGCGAAACTGTTCGTAGACGGCAAGTTCGCGGGAAGCGCCGATATTCCCGCTTCCCGCAAGGCGGAATGGACGCAGTACGTATCCGGCGCCGGATATGATCCTTCGGGATACTTCGCTATAGAAGCTCTCTATCTTCCACCGGGCGACCACAGGATAGAGATAGCAGCTCCCTGCTACTCCACGCGCAAGTTCACCATTCCCGTCGCGCTGGACGCGGTGGAGAACAAGCCCGGGTATATCAAGCCCATAGAACTTTCAAAGGAAACGCTGACACTGAGGATAACCTCGCATCCCGGGAACGCTTTGGTCGAGATCGACGGGAGTGGCTTCGGAACGACGCCGCTGGAATTGAAAAACTTCTGTTCGGGCAACCACCTCGTGAGGGTCTTCAAAAAGGGGCAGGGGGAATACAGCCAGAACGTCGAGCTGAAAGGAACTGCTCCGGTAGAGCTCAAGGCCAGGCTCCGGCCGACGCTCCTCTGGCTGGGTTCGACCAGGGACCAGGAAGTGCCTCCGGAAACATTCCTGGCCTTCGAAGGATCCGTCAAGACGTCCCTCCCGGGTATTTCCTCGTTCAACATCGTTTTCTCAAAAGAGGAAAACCCGTTCCTTCCTGACACGTTCTTCGCGAGGGGGGTTTCAGAGGCCGAACAGCAGTCCCTTGCAAAGGAACTGTGCGCCAAGTACCCGGCGGAGGGAGTGCTCGTCTCCAAGCTCCGTTCGGAGGGGGACAAGGTGATGGTGGCGCTTCGCCTGTATGTTCCAGGCATAGAGAGGTTCGATGAACCAAAATCGCTCCTGCTCGACGCCAGGGATACTTCGTTCCTCGTGAAAAAGTTCGACGCGAAAAAAGAACCCGCTTCGACGTCCCCTGCCTTTTATGACGACGGGAAGGGAGGCCTCCTAGTCCTGAGGTCCGGAGGCTGCGGCGCTTCGCTCATGCCGGGCGACAGGGTCATGAGCATCAACGGTAACGAGGTCAAAACCGCAAGAGAAGCCTCCGATCTCCTCAATGTTTCGGACGGGGCGGCCACGGTCGTCCTGAGGAGAGGCCCCGACAACATCACGGAGACGATCGGCGCTTCCCCGAAAGTGTTCCTCTTCAGGAGCGGCGGTCAAGGATGCAGGAAGCAGTGGCTCCTCTGCAATCAGGAGATCCTTTCTTCGGAGGACGCTCTTTCGCTGACCGCGGCCAGACTGAGCCTCGCCTCGGTGGAGATCGCCCTCGGGAGGACTAACGCGGCGCTCGAACTGATCGATTCCGCCGCAACCACGGGGGAAGCCTCGTGCCTGGATTCCACGCGCAAGTACATTAAGGCCGTGGCTCTCTTCCACGAGGGAGACGCGACTGCCGCGAAAGCAGAGTTGTCCGAGCTTCTGAGCCTGCAAGGCGACATCAGGCTGGGGAGCGACGGAAAGGTGCTTCTCGCCCCTCTCGCGGAGGACCTTATGAAGATGGCCGAAAACGGTGAAAGGAGGTGACCGGATGAGCGAGAAACCAGCGATACCGCGTTTGACGTCGCTCAGCCACGGAGCGGGGTGAGCGTGCAAGATCGGTCCCAAGGACCTTGCGGAGGTTCTCCGCAATCTGCCCGCATTCGCCGACCCCAGGCTTCTCAGCCCCACGTCGAGCGCCGAAGACGCCGCCGTTTACCTTCTTGACGAACGGACCGCGCTGATATTCACGGCCGACTTCTTCACGCCGGTCGTCGACGACCCGTTCTTGTTCGGAAAGATCGCCGCCGTGAACGCCCTCTCCGACATATACGCCATGGGCGGAGAGCCAAGGCTCGCCCTCAACCTCGCGGCTTTTCCCGTGAAGAAATACCGCCTCCTCGAGCTCGAAGAGATCCTGAGGGGGGCTGCCGAGGCGGCACGCGAGGCAGGTTGCCTGATAGCCGGGGGCCACACCATAGACGACAACGAGCCCAAGTTCGGGCAATGCGTGATCGGCTTCGCCGAAAGAAACTCCATCCTCAAAAAGGACGGTGCCCGCCCGGGAGACAGGATCGTCATCACCAAGCCCCTGGGAACGGGCATTATCACCACGGCCATAAAGAACGAAGCGGCGGCCGATGGCATCGCCCGGCAGGCCGCCGAATCGATGGCCACGCTGAACAAAAAAGCCTCGTCGGTCGCCGTTTCAGCCGGTCTGAAGGGCGCGACCGACATTACGGGGTACGGGCTCCTCGGCCACCTGCTCGAGATGTGTTCGGCTTCCGGCACGGGCGCCGAGGTCATGTTCGACAGCATCCCGTTTTTCGACGGGGTAAGGGAACTTGCGGGAAAAGGTCTCGTTCCGGGAGGGACCAGGGCGAATCTCTCGTTCGCGTCGGCCTGCCTGGATCCCGAGGAAGGAATATCGGAGACAGAACTGCTGATGGCGGCGGACGCACAGACATCCGGAGGCCTGCTTCTTGCGGTCCCTACCGACAGGTTCGACGCCGTTGCGGATGCCATGGAAAGGGAAAGCCAGCTTTACCGCGCGATAGGAACTTTCACGGACCGCCGCGGGCGTATCACGCTGAAAAGATAGGAAGAGCGGCAGCTCCGTTCGCGGCGCGGTCACGGGGACCCTGCCGGGATGGTACATGGTCCCCGGACACGAATATTCCTGGATTTCAGGCAAGCCCGCGGGTGTCGACGCCGTGGTTCACAGGCCCCGATCCACGGCCCAGGCCGGGAGCTGTTTCGATGGCTTTCTCGATGAACTTCTTCGCCCCTCCTGCGGCATCCGCCGGGGAAAAGCCCCTGGCGATCAGGGCGGTGAGCGCGGAAGAGAAAGTACAACCGGTTCCGTGAGTATTCCTCGTTTCCAACCTTCTCCCCGGGAAGGCGGTGACCTTTTCTCCGTCGTAAAAATAGTCCGTCGCCTCCCTGCCGTAATGCCCTCCTTTTATTATCACGAATTTCGGGCCTTTGGCCCTGATAGACTTAAGGGCTTCGACAAGGTCGCGGTCGTCCGAGATTTCGGCTCCCACGATCGCTTCCGCTTCGTGCAGGTTCGGAGTGACGACAGTTGAAACGGGAAATATGGATGCAACCAGGGAGTCCCGGGCTTCGGGCCGCAGGAGCGGATCGCCGTTCTTGGCCATCATCACAGGGTCTACTATCACGTTGGAAGCTCCGTACTTTTTAAGCTTTCCCGCGACGGCCTCGATGATGCCCTCGTCGAAGAGCATCCCCAGCTTTACCGCGTCCGCGCCTATGTCGTCCATGACGCTTTCGATCTGGAGGCCGACGAAGTCCGGAGGTATCGGATGTATCCCCTGGACCCCGGTGGTATTCTCCGCCACGACGGCCGTTATGACCGCGGCGCCGTAAACGCCGAAAGCGTGAAACGTCTTTATGTCGGCCTCGATGCCCGCACCTCCCGAAGCATCAGAACCGGCGATCGTCAAAGCTCTTTTCATCATCGCTGCCTCCAGGGGATATTATACCCTGTTCCCGCCTCTCCTTCGCCAGGCGCGCGAAAGCGAGCTGGCCGCAGTTGGAGCCGGTCCGGATCTCCTCGAGGCTGCCGATGGAGACTATGACCTCGAAGCCCGCACGCTCGAGCTTGCCTTTCTCCCCGAGCACTCTTTCGGAGACGGTCCCGTCGAAATTAATGTCGCTCGCCATCCCTTTCGTCGAAGATGCCGCAGTGGGGTTCATCGGCGTCAGCTTGACGAGAAAGTTCGAAGGGTCGAATAGCGAGATGATGTTTTCCGCCCGGAACGGCGCGTCCGAGAAAAGCGCGTAGTTGAGAGTCACCTTTCTGTCTCCCGGAAGGACCCATCCCTTCCCGAAAGAGCTTATTTGACGGAACGTCATTTTCCTGACCGGCATGATGCCGTCCCTGAAGTCCTCGTCGGTGGTGTTCATCGAGAACTGGAGCTGGAAAAAACCGCCGCCGAAGTATTCGTCCTTGAGCGATCTCAATTTCCCGAACCATTCCTCCCTTCCTGAAGGCCCTATCGTGGCGATGGCGGGAATGAAAGGAACTTCCGGGTAGCGTTCCTTTACCTCTTCCAGGAAGCCCGGAATATTGTCGTTGAAGGACGGTTCACCCATCCTTGCCAGGTGGAGCTTGATCTTGCGCGACTTCATTCGATCGTCGTCGCGGTGCCCGTTCAGGATCGATTCGAGCTGGCCGAGCAGCTCTTCCTCCGAGAGGTTCCCTTTGTAATAAAACGAAGCGTCGCAGAAAACGCACTTCGCCGGGCACCCCTTCTGGCTCGACAGGGTGACCACCCATTTTTCCTCGGGGGGCGTCGGCGGATCAAGTGATTCCACGCATTCTACGAAAACCTCCGGGTCCTGCCGGGACCTCAGAAGGTAAACAACGGCGATTTCTTCGCTGCCTTTTCGTTCAACGATCTCCCACGGGCCCATTCTTTCCTCCCCTAAACAATTCGGCCGCCCTTTTCGCCGCGATGATCCCGTCCGCGACGGCCGCCGCCAGATACCTGTCCCTTCCTCTAGCGACGTCTCCCGCGAGGAAGATGCCGTCAACCGGTTGCTCGAAGCTTCCGGGAAACAAACCCCTCGTAATTTCCCTGAGGTCAGTTCCGCAGATCTTCATTCCGGGCACTTCTTTACCGAGCGCGGCGACGAGGCGTCCGCAATCCACGGAAAGCGTTCTTCCCTTCTCGTTCCTGAATGCGACAGTCACTCCGCGCTCTCTTTTCCTCGCAGAAGAGAGGGTATGGCCTCGATTGATCTCTATCCCGAGCGATACGGCTTCGTCCAAGAGAGAACGTCCGGCTCTCGGCAAGCCGCGGCAGAACAATTTTACTTCCGCGCCGTTGTCCCTGAAAAGCATCGCCTGGTCGAAAGCGGCGTCTCCCCCGCCATAAACCGCGACCTTTTCGCCCTTGCCGGGAAGGCATCCGTCGGGAGGAGAGATGGCGTCGCCGAAAACCTGGAGTTCCGGAGGGATGTGGTCCCGCTGGCCGACAGCGACGATGACGGCTCCGGCATCCAGAACGGATCCGCTCCTCAGGACGACCCGGAACGGGGCTGTCCTCGTATCACCGGCAACTATCTCCGCGGCTTCGCCTTTGACTGTCCTCCGACAGACATCCTTCAACCTTTTCCTGAAACCGGAGGCGAGCGACCTGCCGCTTGCGGGCGGGGACGGAGGATAATTATCCACCCTCCTCGCGCGTGATATCGTTCCTCCGATCTCGCCTTTCTCCACGACGATAACCCTTATCCCCTGTCTTCCGGCTTCGATCGCGGCCGAGATCCCCGCCGGTCCCGCCCCGATGATCACAAGCCCGCTCATTTCGGTTCGTTCCCGAGAGAACCCGAGTCGACGACCTCTGCGCAGCATTTACCGATGATATCCAGGGCCGCGGAATGCCTCACCGGGTCTCTGGATGCGACGCAGTCCTTCAGCACGGATACCGCGAACCCCCTGTCGAATGCCGCGAAAGCGTTCGCGAGGACGCACTTGTCAGTCTGAAGGCCGGCGATATAGAAACGGCGGATTTGAAGGCCGGTTATCTTTCGCATGAAGTGACCGTTCTCGAAAACGGAATATGTATTTTTCTCGAAGACGCAAACCCCTTCGGCGGCGTGGAGAGGATCCGCCAGCGAAGCTAGCGGATCTCCCTTCCCGACGGATTTCCCGTAAAATCTGAAGAAAGGGTCGGCGGGATCGTTGTCTCCCGCGTGGACGGACGCCAGAACGGGCGCCCCCGACGACAGAAAAAGGCTGAAGACGCGGCCGATCATGGGAGCGGTTCTTTCGCTTCCCCGCACGAATGCCTTCGACGACGGGGCGACGAAGAACTTTTGCCAATCGACTATTAGCAGGGCGCTTTTTGGCGGAATTGAACTTTTCCCGGCCACCGTAACTCCTCCGTCTCGGCCGGGATGGTCTCGAAAGACCTGACATGGCCGCTGTTATTCTAGCAAAAACGGACCGCAAAATCATCCCCTCGGGGTATGTTCCCGCGATGTTGTTTTGGCCGCACCTTTTATGGTAATCTTTGCCATTAACAAAAACGATTTCAAGGAGGAAACAGAATGCCTTACATTGCCCAGAGCAGAGACGTCAGGTTCAACCTTTTCGAATGGCTCGATATCGACACGCTTCTGAAGAACGAGCATTTTTCCGACTTCGGAAGGGAAGACCTCGAGATGATAGTCGAAGAAGCGCTGAAACTCGCGAAAAATTCCGTCGGCCCGACGAACGAAGAAGGCGACAGGATAGGCGCAAGGTACGCGGACGGAAAGGTCACCGTGCCGGAGTCCTTCCACAAGGTCATCGGCGAGCTCGCTTCCGCCGGGTACATAGGTTCTTCGTCATCGCCCGAATACGGAGGGATGGGCATACCCGAGTGCGTCAGCACCGCACTGAACGAATTCATAATCGGCGCCAACTGCGCGCTTTCCCTCTCCCTAGTCCTTACCAGGGGCTCCGCCCAGCTCATCGAGTCTTTCGGCACCGATGATTTGAAGAAGCTCTATTGCGAGAAGATGTTTTCAGGGACGTGGACCGGCACGATGTGCCTCACCGAGCCCCAGGCAGGATCGGACCTCGGCGACATCCAGACGAAGGCCGTCAAACAGCCGGACGGGACTTATCATATCCAGGGCCAGAAGATATTCATCAGCTGGGGCGACCATGAAGTGACGCCGAACATCATACACGCGGTCCTGGCCAGAACCCCGGAAGCCCCTGTGGGCGCGAAAGGCCTCTCGCTCTTCGTCGTCCCCAAGAAACTGGTCAACCCGGACGGCTCTATCGGAGCGGACAACAACATGACGACGGCCGGGATAGAACACAAGATGGGGATCCACGGCTCCCCCACATGCACGCTTCTGTTCGGCGACAAGGGCCCGACTAAGGGATGGATACTAGGCAGGGAACGCATGGGGCTGCTGTACATGTTCCAGATGATGAACGCCGCGAGGTACGAGGTCGGCCTTCAGGGGCTGGCGATCGCCGCCACCTCCCACGAGAACGCCGTCGTCTACACTAAGGAGAGGAAACAGGGGCGCCCTTACGACAACAAGGACCCTCACACGCCGCAAACCTTCCTCGTCAACCATCCCGACATCAAGAGGACGCTCGCAGAGCAGAGATCGACGCTTGAAGCGATGAGGGCTCTCCAGTTCTACACCGCATGGTGCATGGACATGGCCGCCATCTCCAAGGGCGACGAGAAGAATTTCTACCAGGGGTTCGTCGAGCTTTTCACCCCTCTCTGCAAAGCCTGGTGCACCGACAAGGGATTCGAGATAACGAGCCTCGCGCTGCAGTGTTACGGCGGCTACGGTTTCACCAGGGAGATGCCTGCTGAGCAATACATGAGGGACGCGAGGATCGCGCCTGTCTACGAGGGAACGAACTACATCCAGGCGCAGGACCTCGTCACCAGCAAGTTCAAGATGCAGAAAGGGGAGCCCGTCAGGAAGCTCCTCGCAATGATGAAAGAGAAAGCGGAATCGCTGAAGGGCGACGCCGACTTCGGCAGGGCGGCGAAGAACCTTCTCGACGCGGTCGGCCTCACTTCGGCCGCATGCGAAAAAATGATGGCGCAGGAGAAGGATCTCCTCTTCGTCGGCATGAACGCCTGGCCCGTACTCCAGATGATCGGAGAATCCCTCGGCGGCTACTTCCTCCTGAGCCAGGCAGAGGTCGCCAGAAAGAAGTTCAAGGAAATCGTCTCCGGCTCTGGCAAGGAAATCGGCTTGCTTATGGAAGAGGACGAGAACGCCCGCTACTACCACAACAAAGTCTGTTCCGCGATCTTCTTCGGCTCCAGGATACTTCCCTTTGTCAGGGCGAAGGCGGAAGCGATGGACAACGAGAAGAGCGCGATGAATTTCGTTTTCTGATCCGCCTGAAGGATGTGTTGATATCAGAGGCCGCCGCCCGAAAGGCCGGCGGCTTTTTCTTCGTGCAGGATAATAAAAGAAGCGGTCTGCTTTCGCAAACCGCTTCGGAGAGAGGAGGGGGCTCCTCGATGGTTTTATAATAATACCTTTGTTTTAAAAAATCAAGTGCCTTGAAAAACATAGCCGTTCAGGCTTTGGAAAGGTTCCGCCCTAAGGTTCATTTCTTCCTGATGAAGCCTTCGATCATCTCCTTCAGGAAAGCGTTCTCCTCTTTCTTCAGATGCTCGGAGAGGACCAGCCTGACCTTTTCCCCGCCAATCTGTATGAGGCTGCGGATCACGCTCTTCCTGACCAGGTAAGATTCCTCGTTCACCCTCTCGATCAGCGGTTCGACAGCTTCCTTCACTTTCATCATGCCGAGAGCCTTCGCCGAAGATTTTCGCACGATCTTGCTCTCGTCGTCGAGAAGCGCAACAAGGTCGAACACGGCTTCGGTTGCTCCTATCTGGCCCAGGGCGAAAGCCGCGTTGTCCCTCACCACAACGTCCGCGTCCTTGATAGCCTTCCTTAAAAAAGGGACAGCCCTCCGGTCCTTCAGCCCCCCGAGCTCCGCGGCGGCCTCCATCTTTTCCCTGCTCGTCCCTTCCCTCAGCTTCCTTACAAGCTCGTCGAACTTTTCCAACTTCCCCTCCTAGACAAAAGCAAGGTCCAGCATCATCATGAACGCGAACCCGAACATCGTCGCCAGGGTCGCGAGATCCGTGTTCTTTTCCAGCTGCGACTCCGGGATCAGCTCCTCCACGACAACGAAGATCATGGCCCCGGCCGCGAAAGACAGCGCGTAAGGCAGGATCGGGCGGGCGGCGACCACCAACAGCGCTCCGCAGATCGCGGCCAACGGTTCTACTATACCGCTTAACTGTCCCCAAAAAAAGCTCTTCGTTCTGCTCATCCCTTCCCTCATGAGCGGGAAAGATACTGCCGCCCCCTCGGGGAAGTTCTGAATGCCGATCCCCACGGCGAGCGAAACGGCCCCGGCAAGAGTCGACGAAGGCAGGTCCGCGGCGAGAGCCCCGAACGCGACGCCGACGGCCAGCCCTTCGGGGATGTTGTGAAGAGTGATCGCCGACACCAGCAGAACACTCCTGTGCCAGCCGGTCTTGAGCCCTTCAGTCTCCTCCTGCGGGAACCCTATGTGCAGGTGGGGGATGACCTTGTCGACCAGGAACAGAAAGACCCCTCCGCAGGTAAATCCCGCCACCGCGGGTACCCACGGGACGCCTCCTTCCGCCTCGGTCATTTCAATGGCCGGCTTGAGCAGCGAGAAATAGCTCGCGGAGATCATCACCCCTGCGGCGAAGCCAAGCATCATGTCCAGGAATTTCCTGTTGAAGCCTTTCGTCAAAAAGACCAGGGCGGCTCCCAGCGCGGTGAGGCCCCAGGTGAAAATGGTGGCGACGAGCGCCTGCAGGACATGGTTGAGCGAAGCGAAATTCTCTGTCACCCGGCGACGCCTCCTTGAACTTGACGCCATAATTATATAGTCTTTAGTGGGGTTTTTAAACCCTCGACGGAGATTCATGTTGGACGAGAAGAAATTTTTCCCCTGCCGGAGCTGCGGCGGCGAACTGGTTTTCGATCCCGGGACAGCCAAGCTGAAATGTTCTTACTGCGATTCCCTCTACGACCTCCCTTCGGATGCATCCTTCGTCCCCGAGGAGCAGGAGCGCGACCTGATCGAGGCGCTCTCCGGGAGTTCGACGGTCAGGGGATACGGAGTCACGCTCTTCGAGGTCCAGTGCAAGAAATGCGGGGCGAGGGTATCCTCTCCGGAAAAGAGGAGGGACGTCACCTGTCCGTTCTGCGGAAGCAACTTCATAGGCGAAACCGAGGAAAGGGACGACATGATCAAGCCCGCCGGAGTGATACCGTTCTCCGTCGGACGGGACGCCGCGCTCGGGAAGTTCCGGGAATGGATCAAGGAGGGATGGTTCAGGCCGAACGCGCTCAAGAAGCTCTACAGGCTTGAAAAGATACAGGGCATATATCTGCCGTTCTTCACGGTGGATGCGCGGGCAGACTGCTCCTGGACCGCCCAGGCCGGCTGCTACTATTATGTCAACGAG